>Ga0214473_10005252_pt1 | contig 15537 bp, 16 predicted proteins | sample RVTome_7_FD_203509 | JGI IMG/M metagenome (GOLD analysis project Ga0214473, IMG submission 203509) | Soil microbial communities from uranium-contaminated site in the Upper Colorado River Basin, Wyoming, United States - RVT98D197 | ecosystem: Environmental > Terrestrial > Soil > Contaminated >... | reverse complement strand
CCTATCGCGGGCTGCTGTTCACCACGCCGGGGATCGAGCAGTTCGTCTCCGGCGTGATCCTGTTCGACGAGACCCTCCGCCAAAAGACCGACGACGGCGTGCCGTTCGCCGATTACCTGGCGAAAAAAGACGTGCTGCCAGGCATCAAGGTGGACAAGGGTGTGCATCCCCTGGCGCTCGCGCCCGGGGAAAAGGTGACCGAAGGGCTGGACGGCCTGGGCAAGCGCCTGGAGGAGTATTTCAAGCTCGGCGCGCGCTTCGCCAAGTGGCGCGCCGTGATCACCATCGGCGAGGCGATTCCCACGCACGCCTGCCTGTATGCCAACGCGCACGCGCTGGCGCGCTATGCGGCGCTGTGCCAGCAGGCCTCCATCGTGCCGGTGATCGAGCCTGAAGTGCTGCTCGACGGCGAGCACACCATCGAGCGCTGCGAGGAAGTGACCGAAGCGACGTTGCGCGCGACCTACGCCGCGCTCGCGGCGCACCTCGTTTCTTTCGAGCACACCATCCTCAAGGCGAGCATGGTGGTCTCGGGCAAGCACTGCAAGCAGCAGGCGGGCGTGGACGAAGTCGCCGAGCGCACCGTGCGCGTGCTCAAGCGCACCGTGCCTGCGGCGCAGCCCGGCGTGGTGTTCCTGTCCGGCGGCCAGTCCGACGAGTCGGCCACTGCGCACCTCAACGCCATGGCCTCGATGAAGGGGCTGCCCTGGCCGCTCACGTTCTCGTTTTCGCGCGCCCTGCAGAACCCGGCGCTCAACGCCTGGCGCGGGCAGGCGGCGAACGTGAAGGCGGCGCAGAAGGCGATCCATCACCGCGCGCACATGAACGCGCTCGCCTGCCAGGGCAAATGGAAGCCCGAACTCGAGCGGCAGGCGGCTTGAAAAATCGGGGTCAGAGCCCGATTTCCAGGCGATGAACGAAATCCGTGATGAAATCGGGCTCTGACCCCGATTTTTCGGTGACTGCGCCCTTGTACGAATCGAGCCTCAAGAGCCTGAAGCGCATCGGGCGCGGCAAGGTGCGCGACATCTACGCCGTCAACGACGACAAGATGATGATCGTGGTCTCCGACCGGCTGTCGGCGTTCGACGTCGTGCTGCCAGACCCGATCCCTGACAAGGGCCGCGTCCTCACGGAGCTGGCGAACTTCTGGTTCTCCAGGCTCGGCCACATCGTGCCCAACCACCTCACCGGCATCGACCCGGAGAGCGTGCTGCGCGACGCCGGCGACAAGGAGCAGGTGCGCGGCCGCGCGGTGGTGGTAAAAAAGCTGCAACCGCTGCCGATCGAAGCGGTGGTGCGCGGCTACCTCATCGGCTCGGGCTGGAAGGACTACCAGAAGACGGGCGCGGTCTGCGGCATCAGGCTGCCCGCGGGCCTCAAGCAGGCCGAAAAGCTGCGCGAGCCGATCTTCACCCCCGCGACCAAGGCTGCGAGCGGCCACGACGAGAACATCTCCTTCGAGCGCATGTGCGAGATCGTCGGCAAGCCGCTGGCCGAGAAGGTGCGCGAGCTCAGCATCCGCCTGTACCGCGAGGCGGCCGATTTCGCCGCCGGCCGCGGCATCCTCATCGCCGACACCAAGTTCGAGTTCGGCACCGACGCAAAGGGCAACCTGGTGCTGATCGACGAGGTGCTGACCGCCGATTCATCGCGCTTCTGGCCCGCCGACCAGTATGCGGTCGGCGGCTCGCCGCCCTCGTACGACAAGCAATTCGTGCGCGATTATCTCGAGACGCTCGACTGGGACAAGACGCCGCCCGCGCCCAGGCTGCCGCCCGAGGTGATCGCGCGCACCTCGGCCAAATACCGCGAGGCGCTCGAGCGCCTCACAGGAAGGAAAATCTCGTGAGCGCAATCGTCGGCATCGTGATGGGATCGACTTCGGACTGGGAGACGATGCAGGCCGCCGCGAAAACGCTGGATGATTTCGGCATCACCCACGAAGCGAAAGCGCTCTCGGCGCACCGCACGCCCAAGGCAGTGGCCAAGTGGGCCGGCGGCGCGGCCGCGCGCGGCGTGAAGGTGATCATCGCTGCCGCCGGCGGCGCCGCGCACCTCGCCGGCGTGGTCGCCGCGCACAGCATGCTGCCGGTGCTCGGCGTGCCGATGCCCTCGAAGCACCTGAAAGGGCTCGATTCGCTGCTCTCCACTGTGCAGATGCCGAAGGGCATTCCGGTGGCGACATTCGCGATCGGCGAGGCCGGCGCTGCCAACGCCGCGCTGTTCGCGGTCGCGCTGCTGGCGCTCTCGGACCGGGCGCTTGCGGCCAAGCTCGAAAAATTCCGCCGCAAGCAGACCGAGGCGGTGCTCAAGGCCGCACCGCTCAAGCTGTGAGCGGCGAGGTCCGGCGCGCGGCTGAGGTCCTGCGCGCCGGCGGCCTGGTCGCGTTTCCCACCGAAACCGTCTACGGCCTGGGGGCCGATGCCGGCAATGCGCAGGCGGTGGCGCGCCTGTATGCAGTCAAGCGCCGGCCCGCCGATCACCCGGTGATCGTGCACTTCGCCGATGCGCGGGGCGCCTTCGCCTGGGCGCGCGAGGTGCCCGCAGCGGCGCGCAAGCTCGCGGCGCGTTACTGGCCCGGACCGTTGACCCTCATCCTGAAGCGTTCCGCGCTGGCGCGCGATTTCGTCACCGGCGGGCAGGACACGGTCGGGCTGCGCGTGCCATCGCATCCGGTGGCGCAGGCACTGCTCAGGGAGTTCGGTTCCGCCATCGCAGCCCCGTCGGCGAACCGCTTCGGCCGCCTCAGCCCGACCACCGCGGCGCACGTGCGCGCAGACCTCGGCGGCGAAGTGGATGCGGTGCTCGAGGGCGGCGCGAGCGAAATCGGCATCGAGTCCGCCATCGTCGATCTGTCGCGCGGCCAGGCGGTGCTCATCCGCCCGGGCCACATCGGCCTGCAACAGCTCGAGGAAACACTCGGCGCTCCGGTGGCCCAAGCCGACGCCGCGGCGCCGCGCGCCCCGGGCACGCTCGAGCGCCACTACGCGCCCAGGACCCCGGCGCGGCTGGTGGCGCCGCACGCGCTCGACGCCGAGATCGCGAAGCACGGCGCGCGCACAGGCAAGGGCGACGCTCGCATCGCGGTGCTGGCGTTCTCGCGGCCCGACGAGCGCGTGGATTTCTGGCTCAGGATGCCGCGCCAGCCCGCGGCCTACGCGCGGCGCCTGTACGCCGCGCTGCGCGAGCTCGACGACGCGAACTGCGACGCGATCCTGATCGAGTCGCCGCCCGAGCAGCCGGCATGGCAGGCGGTGCGCGACCGGCTGCTGCGCGCGACGGCGTAGAATCGCGGCATGTCGCGCATCGTCCTCTGGCTGATCGCCTGCGCTGCGCTAGCCGGCTGCAATGCAACTACCGGTTTCGGCTACCGGGGCGGCGGCGCGACGGTGCAGCCCACTACCACCGCGGTGCAGGGCGGCACGATCGTTTACACCTCCACTTCGGCCTCAGTGGGCGCGGTGGCGGTTGCGATCGGTTTCCTCGGCTTTGCGCTGCATAGCGATTCGGGCTCCTATTACCGGGTGAACGCCAACCCGTTCGCCGCCATCACGCCGACCCAGCCGCCGCCCGAGCTCGATCCCGCGCGCCGCGTGCACGAGCAGGATTGCACCCGGCCGATCGAGGATTCGAGCGCCAACCTGCGCTGCAAGTAGCGCCGGGCCGAGCGCGGCCCGACTGTAAAGTCACGCTTTACACTTTGCCGTTCTGGCGCCCGCGTTACACGCGCTGCGGGCCCGGCTTGCCGTCCGCCACCACGAAGCTCGCGAGCGTGCTGCACGCCGCGTCCGCGGTCTGCACCGATTGCATCGCGCGCAGCTCGGCGCGCGCGAGGCCGGGCGCGAGCTCCATGCGCACGTAGCCGCGGAAGCGGCTGTCGGCGAGCTTGGTGTGCGGATTGTCGGGGAGAAACTGCTGCAGCCGCTCCTGCGGCCAGGCCTGCGAAGTGATCGAAGTGCCGACGAACTCGCTCGCCACCACCGGCGCTGCCGCATCGTCGAAATCGGTCTTCAGGTCGCTGACGTTGAACGAATGCACGTCGCCGCCTAGCACCACCGGATTGGCGATGCGCCGCTCGGCCACGAACTCTAGCAACCGCCGGCGCGCCGCCGGGTAACCGTCCCAACCGTCGGTCCAGGCGCGCCGCCCCGGGCCGGGCAGCTGGTCGAACTGCGCCATCTGCGTTTGCTGGGCGAGCAGGTTCCACCGCGCCGGCGAGCTCGCCAGCGCGCCTTCCAGCCAGCGCTCCTGCGCGCGCCCGAGCATGCTGCGGTTCGGATTCTCGAGCCGCGGACATTTCTCGATGTCCAGCGTGTTCGAGCCGCCGCGCCGCCCGGGGCGCGGGCAGGCGTGCCAGGAGCGGTACTGGCGATCGTCGAGCAGGCAGAAGCGCGCCAGCGTGCCCCAGTCGAGCTCGGTGTAGATGCGCATGTCCGGCCCCTTGGGCCGCATGCGCGCCGGCAGCGGCATGTGCTCGTAGTAGGCCTGGTAGGCGGCGGCGCGGCGCGCCAGGAACTGCTCGCGCGGCATGCCGTCCTCTGGGCGGTCATCGGCGTAATCGTTGTCCACCTCGTGGTCGTCCCAGGTGACGATCCACGGGCAGGTGGCGTGCGCGGCCTGCAGATCGGGATCGCTGCGGTAGCGCGCATGGCGCGCCCGGTACTGGTCGAGCGAATAGGGCTCGCCCGCTTCGTGCGCGCGCACGTGGGCGACGCCCCAGGAGGATTCGTAGATGTAATCGCCGAGAAACGCGATCAGGTCGGGCTGATCGGCGACCATGTGGCGGTAGGCGCCGAAGTAACCCTGCTCGTACTGCTGGCAGGAGGCGAAGGCAAACCGCAGCTGCGCAGGGGTCGAGGCGGCGGCCGGCGCCGTGCGGGCGCGCCCGACCGGGCTCACCGCGTCGCCGGCGAGGAAGCGGTAGAAATACCAGCGCCCGGGTTCGAGGCCCCGTACCTCGGCGTGCACCGAGTGCGCCCACTCGTGCGACGGAAACTCGGCGCGGCTGGCGACGACCTTGCCGAAGGTCTGGTCCTCGGCCACTTCCCAGCGCAGCGGCACGATTCCTGGGGCGAGCCCGCCGCCGGGCTCGAGCGGCCTGGGCGCGAGGCGCGTCCACAGCTCGAAGCCATCGGGCAACGGATAGCCGGAAGCGACGCCGAGGGAGAACGGATAGGCCTCGAACGACACTTTGCGGTCGGTAGCGCGCGCCGGCAGCGCGAACGCCGCGCCGAGCGCCGATACCGCGTGCAGAAAGCGCCGGCGGTCGAACATGCGAAAAGGATAACGCGCGGGCTGCGCTCGCCGATGACGCCGCGGTAGACTTCGGGCTTCGGCGACATGGAGCGGATGACGATGATTCATTTCGTGGTGCACGAGGAAGGCGACGGCGTCGGCGTGGTGGTGGTCGAGGGCATCAAGGCCGGGCAGGAGCTCACCGGCTGGATCATGGAGGACGACAAGGAGATCCGCGTGACGGCGAAAAGCGACCTCCCGATCGGCCACAAGCTCGCGCTGCGCGATTACAAGCCTGGCGACACCGTCATCAAGTACGGCGTCGACATCGGCAAGGTGGTGGCGCCGATCGCCAAGGGCGAGCACACGCACGTGCAGAACCTCAAGACCAAGCGTTGGTAAGGAAACCGGTCATGGCAATCAATCTGGGCAAGTCGAGCTTCTGGGGATACAAGCGCGACAATGGCCGCGTCGGTGTGCGCAACCACGTCATCGTGCTGCCGGTGGACGACATCTCCAACGCCGCCGCCGAGGCGGTGGCGAGCAACATCAAGGGCGCGATGGCGCTGCCGCATCCCTACGGGCGGCTGCAGTTCGGCGCCGACCTCGAGCTGCACTTCCGCACCCTCATCGGCACCGGGTCGAGCCCCAACGTCGCTGCCGTGGTCGTGATCGGGATCGAGGACCAGTGGGCGAAGAAGGTCGCGGACGGCATCGCCGCGACCGGCAAGCCCGTGTCGTCCTTCGGCATCGAGCTGCACGGCGACCTCGACACCATTCACCGCGCCTCGAAGGCGGCGCGCGAATACGTGCAATGGGCCTCCGAGCTCAGGCGCGAAGAGCGGCCGCTCAAGGAACTGTGGGTTTCGACCAAGTGCGGCGAGTCCGACACCACCTCGGGCTGCGGCGCCAACCCCACCGTGGGCAACGCTTTCGACAAGCTCTACCCGCACGGCGTCACCATGGTATTCGGCGAGACCACCGAGCTCACCGGCGGCGAGCAGCTCGTGGCGGCGCGTTGCAGGAACGAGGCAGTGAGGAAGAAATTCCAGTTCGTGTTTGACCGCTATCAGCAGGTGATCGACCGGCACAGGACCAGCGACCTGATGGATTCGCAGCCGACCAAGGGCAACATCGCCGGCGGCCTCACCACCATCGAGGAGAAGGCGCTCGGCAACATCCAGAAGATCGGCCGCAAATGTGTGGTGGACGGTGTGCTCGACAAGGCCGAAGTCCCCTCTGGTCCCGGGCTGTGGTTCATGGACTCCTCCTCCGCCGCCGCGGAAATGGTGACGCTGTGTGCGGCCGCGGGCTTCGCGGTGCATTTCTTCCCCACCGGCCAGGGCAACATCATCGGCAATCCGATCCTTCCCGTGATCAAGCTGAGCGCCAACCCGCGCACCGTGCGCACCATGGCCGAACACATCGATGTCGATGTCTCGGGGCTGCTGCGCAAGGAGCTCACGCCCGACCAGGCGGGCGACAAGCTGCTCGAGTGCATGTTCCGCACCGCCAACGGGCGGCTCACCGCGGCGGAAGCGCTCGGTCACCGCGAGTTCGTGCTGACGCGGCTCTACGAGAGCGCTTGAAACCTCTGAGCGTGCGCGTTTGGCGCGGGACGTCGCAGGGCGCGTTTCAGGCGTTCGAAGTGCCGCGCCATGCGAGCCAGACGGTGCTCGACGTGGTGACGCACATCCAGCGCGCGCTCGACCCCTCGCTCGCCTACCGCTTCGCCTGCCGCGTCGGCATGTGCGGCTCGTGCGCCATGACGGTGAACGGGGTGGCGCGCTGGACCTGCCGCACCCACGTAGACAAAGTGGCGCAGGACGGCGCGCTCGAGATCGCGCCGCTCGCCCACCTGCCGGTGATCCGCGACCTGGTCGTCGACATGCGCGAATTCTTCGACAAATGGGCGCGCGCCAGGGGGCGTTTCCAGGGCGCACAGACGCGGCGCGAGGATTTCGCGCGCCTGCCGCCGCAATCGGCGCAACGCGTGCAGGTCGACGCCGCGATCGAGTGCATCGGCTGCGGCGTGTGCTACAGCTCGTGCGACGTGGTGGCGTGGAACCCGGAATACCTCGGGCCGGCGGCGCTCAACCGCGCCTGGACGCTCGCGCGTGACGAGCGCGACACCGGGCATGTCGGGCGCCTGCGCGCGGTGGCGGGCGACGCCGGCTGCCACGCCTGCCATACGCACATGAGTTGCAGCGAGCGCTGCCCGAAGAACATTGCGCCCACTGCCTCGATTGCTGGCCTGAAGCGCGAAGTGGCGAAAGCCGCCCTGCGGGGAGAGCTCTGAGCGCCATGGCGCGTTCCACTCTCCCAGTGCGCAGCGAAACGCTGCTCTGGATCGCGCAGCGCGCGAGCGCCGCGCTGCTCGCGCTGTGCGTCACGGTGCACCTCGCGACGGTCATCTACGCGGTGCAGGGCGGGCTTTCGGCTGCGGAAATTCTCGCGCGCACGCGCGGCAGCTTCGGCTGGCTGGCGTTCTATTCGCTGTTCGTGCTCGCCGTGACCGTGCACGTGCCGATCGGATTGCGGCCGCTGCTCGGCGAATGGCTCGGCTGGCGCGGGCGTTCGCGCGATGCGGTGCTGCTAAGCTTCGCGATGCTGCTCGCCGTGCTCGGCATGCGCGCCGTGTTCGCCGTGTTTCTGTGAGACATCCTGCGTCAACCGCGCACGGGGGGTGCGGGGGGGCCGGGAAGGCTCCGAGCGCATTTACCGGAAGGGGCCCGGTCCCCCTGCAACGATGAGCGACTGGCGCGCACGCAACCATCCGGCCTACTGGGCATTCCTCGTCCATAGGGTTTCGGGAATCGCGCTTGCGGTCTTCCTGCCGCTGCATTTCTGGGCGCTTGGCCAGGCGCTCGAGGGCGCGGCGCAGCTCGACGCGTTCCTCGCCTGGACCGCGCAGCCGCTGGTGAAATTCGCCGAGTGGGGCCTGGTACTGCTGCTTGCGGCGCATCTGGCGGGCGGCCTCAGGGTGCTGGCGCTCGAATTCCTGCCGTGGCGCGACTGGCAGAAGAGCCTGGCAACGGCCGCAGCCGCGCTGTCGATCGTCATCGGACTCGCTTTCGCGCTCGCTCTCTAAGTACAATGTCCGCAGGAGGCTGACATGAAATTCGCCAAGCTCGTTACCCTCGCCGCAACCGTATTTTTCGCCGCCGCCGCGCAGGCCCAATCCTGGCCGACCAAGCCGGTGAAGTTCATCGTGCCGTTCCCGCCGGGCGGCGCGACCGACATCTCGGCACGGATGCTGGGGCAGAAACTGCAGGAGACGTGGGGCCAGACGGTGGTGATCGAGAACCGCGGCGGCGCCGGCGGCGGGGTCGGTGCAGCCGAGGCGGCGCGCGCTGCCCCCGACGGCTACACGCTGTTCTTCCCCTCGGGCTCGGTGGTGACCGCCAACCAGCACATCTACGCCAAGATGAACTACGACCCGGAAAAGGACTTCGTGCCGATCACCAATGTGGTTTCCGGGCCGCAAGTGCTGGTGGTGTCGGCGAAGTCGCCCTACAAATCGATCAAGGAGCTGATCGACGCGGCCAAAGCGCAACCCGGCAGGCTCACCTTCGGCCATGCCGGCATCGGCTCGCAGACGCACCTCGCGGCGGAGAATTTCGTCAACACCGCGAAAATCGACGCCATCGCAGTTCCCTACAAGGGTGAGGGGCCGGGCCTCGCCGGGCTGGTGGGCGGCGACACCACGTTCTTCGTGGGCAACGTAGCGGCCGCGATCGGCCACATCAATTCAGGCCGCCTGCGCGCGCTCGGGGTGACCAGCAAGGTGGAAGCGCCGCAGCTGCCCGGCGTGCCGCCGATCGCGAAGACGCTGCCCGGGTTCGAGAACACCGGCTGGTTCGGCTTGGTGGCGCCTCGCGGCACGCCGCAGGCGATCATCGACAAGGTGTATCGCGACTCGAAAAAGGCGCTCGAATCCACCGAGCTGAAAGCGCGCTTCTACGTCCAGGGCCTCGCCCCGGTGGGCAACACGCCCGAGGAGATGGGCAAGGCGATGAAGGAAGAAACCGCGCTCTGGGCGCGCGTCGTGAAGGAACGCAAGATCCAGGTGAAGTGAAAGTCGATCTCAAGCAGGTCGAAGAGGCGGCGAAGGAGCTCTACATCCGCGCCCTCAAGCTGCTGCCGCCCGACATCAAGCAGGGGTTCGATGCGCTGGCGAAGAGCGAGAGCAATGCGCGCGCGCAAGGCATGCTCGGCACCATGATGCGCAACATCCGCGTCGCCGAGGATACCGACAACCTGCTGTGCCAGGACACCGGCGTGCCGATCTACAACGTCACCATCGGCCGCGGCGTGCAGGTGGACGGCATCGACCTGACCGAGGCGATCACGCGCGGCTGCGCACGCGCCACGGTGGAGCACCCGTTCCGCTCCTCGGTGGTGCATCCGCTCACGCGAGAGAACGACCACACTTCCTGCGGCATCCGCATCCCGGTGATCCACGTCGGTTTTTCCGCCGTGCCCGGCGAGCTGCGCATCCAGATGATTCCCAAGGGCTCGGGCTCGGAGAACAACTCCTGGCTCAGGATGGCGGTGCCGGCCGAGGGCGCGGACGCGATCCGGACCTTCGTCGTGGATTGCGTGCTCGCCGCCGGTGGCAAGACCTGCCCGCCGACCATCGTGGGGGTCGGCGTCGGCGGCAGCGCCGACCTGTGCGTGCAGCTCGCCAAGATCGCGGCGGTGCGAGCGCTCGGCACGCGCTGCGAGGACCCGGAAGGCGCGAAGCTCGAGGCGGAGCTCAGCCGCGCGGTCAACATGCTCGGCGTCGGGCCGCAGGGCCTGGGCGGCGATTCGACCGCGTTCGCAGTGCACGTAGAACTTGCGGCCACGCACATCACCATGAACCCGGTGGCGGTGAACATGCAGTGCCACTCGGCGCGCCGCGCCAGCGCCACCTTCACGCCTGCCGGCGTCAGCTACGGCTACTAGGAGGGAACCGCAGATGAACGCAGATAAACGCAGATCGGTGGCAGTGCTGGCGCTCGCCGCACTCGTTCTTCCCGCGCTGCCGGCCTCGGCGGCCGAAGTCGCGGGCGTCAAGCTCGCGGACACCGAAAGCCTTGCGCCGGGCGGGCCGCCTCTGATGCTGAACGGCGCCGGGCTGCGCAAGCGCGCGTTCTTCCAGGTGTACGCCATCGGACTGTACCTGCCGCAGAAAAAGGCGAGCGGCGCCGAGGCGATCGCCGCGCCGGGTCCGAAACGCATCGCCATCCACATGCTGCGCGATGTCGCCGCCGATCAGTTCACCGATGCACTGGTCGAGGGCATGCGCAACAACAACAGCGAGGCGCAAATGAAGGCGTTCGAGCCGCGCCTGGCGCAGCTGAGTGCAATCATGGCCGAGATGAAAGAAGCGAAGAAAGGCATGCGCATCACGCTCGACCAGGTCGCGGGCGGCACCCAGGTCGGCATCGAGGGCAAGGCCGCCGGCAAGCCGATCGCGGGCGAGGATTTCTACCGCGCGCTGCTCGGCATCTGGCTGGGCGACAAACCGGTGCAGGACGACCTCAAGCGCGCGCTGCTCGGGGGCGCGCAGTAGCCGTGGCGCACCACGAGCTCGCGACGCCGCTGAGCGAGGCGCAGGCGCGGGCGCTGCGCGTCAACGACACGGTGAGCTTGAACGGCGCGCTTTACGGCATCCGCGACCGCACCCAGATCGAGATGTTCGACCGCGGCCGCAAGACGCGCTTCGATCTGCGCGGCCACGCGGTGATCCACACCGCGCCCAACGTGAGGAAGGTGCCGGCGAGCGCCGAGCACCCGGCGGGCTACGCGCCGCTTTGCGTCGGCACCACCACCAGCGACCGCATGGAGCGCTTCACGCGGCCGCTGCTGCAGCAGTACGGGGTGCGCATGGTGATCGGCAAGGGCGGGCTGCGCGAGGATTCGGCGGCGGCGTTCCGCGAGCTGGGCGGCGCTTACCTCGCGATCGTCGGCGGCACCGCGGCGCTCGAGACCACCTGGGTCGAGGCGATCGAGGACGTGGATCTGGACGACCTCAACCCGGAATCACTGTGGAAGTTCCGCGTGCGGGGGTTCGGGCCGTTGCTGGTGGCCATGGACAGCGCCGGCGGCAACCTTTACGCGCAGGTGAAGCAAACGGGCGAGGAACGCCGCGCGGCCGCACTCGCCGCCCTCGGCATCGGGCGCGGCTGATAGAATTCGCTGCTCCAGGAGGAATTCCAATGAAGACCATGACACGCTACGCCGCGTTCTCAGCGCTGCTGCTTTTCACCGCCGCCCACGCCCAGGACAAGGTCACCATCTCGATCGCCACCGGGCCCACCGGCGGCGTCTACTACCCGCTCGGCGGCGGCATCGCCAACGTGCTGACGAAGTACGTACCGGGCTACGCGGCGAACGCCGAGTCGACGGCGGGATCGGTTGCCAATCTGCAACTGATGACGCAGAAAAAATCCGACCTGGCGCTGTCGATGGCCGACGCGGCCTGGGACGGCTACAAGGCGCAGGGCAAGTTCAGCGGCGCCGAAGTGCCGGTACGCGCGCTGATGGTGGCTTATCCGAACCGCATGCACGTGGTCACCGTGGAAGGCCGCGGCATCAACAGCTTCGCCGACCTCAAGGGCAAGCGCGTCTCCACCGGCGCGCCCAACAGCGCCACCGAGCTGATGACCCAGCGCCTGCTCGAGGCCTACGGCATGGACTGGACCAAAGACATCCGCCGTGACCGCCTGACGCCGGAAAAATCGGCCGACGGGATCAAGGACGGCAAACTCGACGCCTTCTTCTTCGTGGTGGGGATACCGACTTCGTCGGTGACCGATCTTGCGGCGACGCCGGGGACCAAGATCAAGCTGATCGACCACGCCGACGCGGTCGAAAAGATGACCGCGAAGCACGGCCCGCTCTACGTGCGCGACGTCATTCCCGCGGGATCCTATCCGGGCCAGGACAAGGTCAACCACGTCGCGACGGTGTGGAACCTGCTGGTCGCTCACAAGGATATGCCCGAACAGGTGGCCTACAACATCCTGAAGACCATCTTCGACAAGAAGGACGATCTCATTCTGGTGCACAAGGAAGCGGCGAATTTCGAAACCAAGAACCAGTCGAAAGCCGCCGCGGCGATTCCCTATCACCCGGGTGCGATCAAGTATTTCGCAGAGAAGGGCGTCAAGCTCAATTAGGTCGCGCAACGAAGAACGCCCCGCAATCTGACACGCGGGGCGTTTTTTTTGGGGGGAGCCGTGGACGCGAAGCCGCTGGTCGCCGGGATCGATGAAACGACCCTGAAGAAGGTCGAGCAGTACATCGAGCAGGAAGAGGGCGTCCATCACCGCTTTGCCGGCGGCTGGGGGACCTTCCTGTTCGTAGTTGCCGTCGTCATGTCGCTGTTCCACCTGTGGGCCGCGTACGGCAACATCAATCCCTACCAGTTGCGCTACGCGCACGTCGGCTTCGTGCTGTTCCTCGCGTTCACGCTGTTTCCCTGGCGCCGTGCGGCGCGCAACCGTTTTTCCTGGCTCGACCTGGGGTTCGCGCTGGTAAGCGTCGCGGCCATGGCGTACGCGTTGTGGGGCGGCGACGATTTCCTGGATCGAAGCACGCTGCCGAGCCGCCTGGACAATATCCTCGGCGTCGTCGTCGTGCTGCTGGTGCTCGAGGCGGCGCGCCGCACCACGGGCTGGATCATGCCGTTCATCGTGATCCTGTTCATCGCCTACGCGATGGTGGGGCGGTGGCTGCCGGCGCCCTGGACCCATGTCGGCTACGACATCGGGCGGCTGGTCGGCCACATGTACATGACGCTCGAAGGCATCTTCGGCACGGCGGTGGATGTTTCCTCGTCGCTCATCATCCTGTTCACCATCTACGGCGCGATGTTGCAGTTCTCGGGCGCCGGCAAGTTCTATCTCGATTTTTCATTCGCGGCGCTCGGCGGCAAGCCCACCGGCGCCGGCCGCACCATCGTGCTGTCCAGCTTCCTCCTCGGCGGGCCTTCCGGCTCGGGCGTCGCCACCACCGTGACGCTCGGCACGGTCGCCTACCCGATGCTCGCCAAGGCAGGTTACGAGAAGAACGCCGCCGGCGGGCTGCTCGCGGCGGGCGGGCTTGGCGCGATCCTGTCGCCGCCGGTTCTGGGCGCCGCGGCGTTCCTCATCGCCGAATTCCTCAAGATCAGCTACCTCGACGTCATCAAGATGGCGACCATCCCGACCTGCCTGTATTACCTGTCGCTGTTCCTGATGGTCGAGATCGACGCTCGCAAATATGGCATGAAGATGGTGCAGGTGCATGCGACGCAGAGCGCCTGGCAGCTCACCAAGACGCAGGGTTTCCATTTCTTCTCGCTGATCTCCATCGTGGTGTTCATGCTGGTCGGCTTCTCGCCGATCGGCGCGGTGTTCTGGGCGACTGCGGTCGCGGCGCTGACCAGTTTCATCAATCGCGACTGCGCGCTTCTGGACCTGCGGCTGTTGCGCGACCGGCCCAAAGGCTGGCTGGCGGACGTAGTGCTGCGCTCGAAATTCGTCAAGGCGCTCGAGACGGGATCGACCGGCATGATCAACGTCGGCGCCACCTGCGCCGCCGCGGGGATCATCGTCGGCATCGTCACGCTGACCGGCCTCGGGCTGCGGTTCTCGGAGATCGTAATCTCCTACGCCGGCGGCAGCCTGGTGCTTACGGCGATCTTCACCGCCCTGATCGTCTGGGTGATCGGCCTCGCGGTGCCGGTGACCGCGAGCTACATCATCTGCGCGGTGATCGCCGCGCCGGCGCTGATCAAGCTCGGCGTGCCCGATTACGCGGCGCACATGTTCATCTTCTACTACGCCGTGCTCTCGGAGGTTTCGCCGCCGACCGCGCTCTCGCCCTTCGCCGCCGCTGCCATCACCGGAGGCGACCCGTACAAGACCACGCTGCAGTCCTGGAAGTACACGCTGCCCGCATTCGTGGTGCCGTTCATGTTCGTGCTCGACCCGATCGGCGTCGGGTTGCTGCTGTCGGTGCCCAAGGGCGGCTCGTGGCTGGACATCGTCACCATCAGCGTGCTCGCGATCCTGGCGCTGGTGGCGCTCGCCGGCGGGGCCGAAGGCTGGTTGTTTAAGAAGACGCTGCTCATCGAGCGCCTGATGCTGCTGGCCGCGGGCGCGCTGCTGCTCTACCCGAAGCTGCTGTTCGACGCGCTCGGGATCGGTCTGCTCGCGGCCGTGATCGCGCTCCAAATGCTGCGCCGCAAGGCAGGCTGAAAGCGCGTCAAAATGTTTGACATTGCGGCAGCGCCCGTGCAAATCTCGCGGGCGCGGCCGCAACGGCCGCCAAGCTCATCCAAGGAGGAGGGAGAATGAAGCGCAGAACGTTTCTGAAGGCGGTAGGCGCCGGCGTTGCCGCGACCGGCATCGAGGGCATCCTGACGGCGCAGCGCGCCCCGGTGTTCGCACAGGCGAACACGGTGCACATCCTGCGCTGGAACGATTTCGTGCCGGCGGCGGACAAGGTGCTGCGCGAGGTCTATGTGCCCGAGGTGCAGAAGGCGCTCGGCCTCAAGCTCAACGTCGAGACGGTCAACGCCAACGACCTTCCGGCGCGGGCCACGGCGGCCATCCAGTCAGGCAACGGCCCCGATATCATCATGCTGCTCAACAACTATCCGCACCTGTATTCCTCGGCTGCGGTCGATGTGAGCAGCGTGGCGGAAGAGATCGCCAAGGCCCAGGGCGGGATCTACGATCCCGCGGCGAAGCTCAACAAGGTCGGCGGCAAATGGGTCTCGCTGCCTTGGGCCCTGGTTCCGGCGCTCATCGCGTACCGCAAATCATGGTTCGACGAGGTCGGCGCCAAGGAATTTCCCAAAACCTGGCAGGCGTATCACCAGGTCGGCAAGAAGCTCAAGGCCGCCAAGCACCCGATCGGCCAGACGCTCGGCAACACTTTCGGCGACGCACCGACGTTCACCTATCCGCTGCTCTGGTCCTTCGGCGGCCAGGAAGTCGACGCCAAGGGCAAGGTGGTGCTCAATTCCAAGGAGACCGTCGAATCGGTGCGCTTCTTGACGCAGTTCTGGAAGGACGCGCACGACGAAGGCGGCCTTGCCTGGGACGACAGCAACAACAATCGCGCCTTCCTCTCGGGCGATATCAGCGCCTCGCTCAACGGCGCCTCCATTTACGTGGCGGCGCTCAACGGCGCCGACAAGTTCAAGACCGAGAAAGGCGCGCCGATGCACACCGATATCCTGCACGCGCCGCTGCCGGCGGGTCCCAAGGGGGCGCACGCCTACCACACGGCGTTCAACCACATGGTCATGAAGTACTC
>Ga0214473_10005251_pt1 | contig 15537 bp, 15 predicted proteins | sample RVTome_7_FD_203509 | JGI IMG/M metagenome (GOLD analysis project Ga0214473, IMG submission 203509) | Soil microbial communities from uranium-contaminated site in the Upper Colorado River Basin, Wyoming, United States - RVT98D197 | ecosystem: Environmental > Terrestrial > Soil > Contaminated >... | reverse complement strand
CCCGTTTTCCCCGCAAGCCCGTAAGGGCATGTATTCTGTATCCCGATGAGGAATGCAATAAGCAGGATTAAAGAGTTCCTTTTCACGGAACGAGTCTACCCTTTAATCGTGAAGAAAACATGAAGCGTCTGACAGCCGTTCCGGAGCACTTATTGTTTAAATCTCTTATCTGCCCGTGTCCTGGATACCTTGTCTGCTCTTTCCGAAAGCCAACCTATGCGTTCGGCTTCCCGGCAGTCGAAGGCCGGGACAAACGGCTTTATGTCCAGAAGTGGTGTGCCATCCAGGATGTCCACATCCTCGATATAAAGAATAGGTCCCTCTATCCGGACCAGCCTCACCACGGATATCCCTATAGGGTTGGGGCGTCTGGGGGCCCTCGTGGCGAAGAGTCCGCGGACCTCGCTGTCCATGAAAGGTTTTACCAAGAGGGAATATCCTTCCGAGCGATGGAAGCGATAGATGAGCAAGACGTGGGAGAAGCCCTCCAGGTCCTTAAGCCCCTCTGCGTATTCAGGATTCAGTTCCACAGACCCTGCCACACCTTTGGCCCCTTCGGGCTGTATAGGCATGCCCTCTACGTCGGCGAAAGGGCTGCGTATAACGCCTATTTCGATGTATGATATTTTTCTCATTTAGACAAATTATAACAGCACCGGCTCCGGATTGTCCTATTGTTGCTCGGGAAGCTCGGTCGCCTTAAAGGGCAGCGAGGGATTAAAGGAAATTGAGCGCCGGTAATGATACAATAGAGTCGTGAAAAAGACCAGAATACAACGTATGGCCGTAAAAAGCGTTGAACTGGTAAGAAAAATCAGAGACAAACATTACGAGGAAACGAAAGGACTTTCGGTGGAAGAACAAATCGAGTTTATAAGAAAAAAGTCAAAGGACTTACAGAAGAGGCTCAAAAGACCTCGGCGTTCAACTCCGGATAACACGGTGCGCGTTTAAGGCCCGCTTGCTCGAAAGGCTTTTTTCAGTAAGCATAAAAATAAAAAGTGCAGGCTTGCGCCTGCCCTTTCTCTTCCTTTTAACATGGGGTGCAGAGGGACCCACGGAGTAGAAGACGGGGGGACAGTACCTACTTGGATAGGCTGATTTCGGATTTCTCTCCGGTGGACTCGTTAATCACAAGGAGTTTTCCTTCATCCTCTTTTCGCAGCTGTTCATTGGCATTCAACAGCTCTATACCGTAAATTGTCCCGTCCGGGGCGATATCAATGTTGATCTCATCGCTTACCTTTATGGTCTCCACGTCCCTCATTTTTTCGTGCAGCCTTAGATAAGCTATGTTGTATCGAGGGTCATATGTGAGCTTCATATGAGGTCTCGGATTCTTACATGTAACTTTTCAAATGTATCATTTAAGCCTGTATAACTCAATGTTGTGGAAAAAAAGAAGAGCAAGCCGTCCAGGTCAGGGAGCTTGGCTTATCTTGTTTCAAGCTCAACTATTTCTTTGCTAACCGTATTGAAAAAATGTCCTTTCTTAATATTTCTATGTTCTCCAAAATATTCTCTTGATACACTTACAGTATAGGTTATCCAATTAAATAATGAGATTTGAGCAACAATAGAACTTTTGTCCGCCGTCCAATTTACAGTAATTAAATGGCCCAATCTCCTTCTTTCATCATCCTCATCTGCAAGAATTGGTTTTTCAAGAACTCGGACTAAGGGATAAGATGCGGTCTCGCCGTAACGAACATATCTACGTATAGAATCAAAAGCTTCCTGATGTACAAAGTCAGCACCCTGCCAGTATGTAAGATAGTTGAATCCAATTTTTGCTATGGCACGAAAAATTTTTCTGTCTATAGTTCCTTCAATTTCGCAAAGCGCAGAGCCGGTCTTATTTGGAGATAGATATTCTTCTCCTTTTAAATTAAAGATAATATCTTTTTCGCTTAATTTCTTTTCGAGTTCATTTTCCTCAATCCCAAATGCCCGGATTGCATGGACATGGGTCAGATCAAAATTGTTTTCTTCTAAATTTTTCTTATCAGGAATTTCATTAAGTAAATAGTATTCGTATTCATCTAAACCATGCTTTTTGAAGCCAACCTGTGGAACCGGCTTAAGGGCAATCTGATTGGTATCAGGTGAATATTCTCTGTAAACATAAGCGCCCTTTAACGGTCCCTCTGCAATACGGATTATAAGCCTACTCTCTTTACAAGACTTAAAATCTTCAGGTTTCTTTATATTAAATTCAACTCTCGATTGCCCTTCAAAAGTATCCCGCGCAAAATCCAGTTCCAAATTATCCCCGAAATACTGATTACAATCATTACAAACTATTTTATTAAGAGTAAAATTATTTTTGAATCGTCCGAAAGCTTCAGGAATTACATGCTCTGTATTTTTATATGAGCTTTCAGGTTTGTTTTCTAGACAATATATACATTTAATCATGAAATCTTCTGCCCAATTTTTCCCTACGCACATAATAGGCCTTTTGTGCATAGGCATTTTAACCTCCGCAAAAGGAAAAAGGCAGGGCTTTCGCCCTGCCTTTAAATGTTTTTATGTTGTCTCTTCTAATCTTAATACATTCCTTCCATGCCGCCGTGCGGGGGCATTCCGGGCATCCCTTTCTTCTCCTCTTCCGGAAGCTCGGTGACCATTACCGAGGTCATAAGGAGGAGCGCTGCCACCGACGCGGCGTTCTGGAGCGCAAAGCGGGTGACCTTCGTGGGGTCTATTATGCCTTCTTTGAGCATATCGCCGTATTTTTCGCTGTTTGCGTCAAAGCCGAAGTTCTGCTCCTTTGCGGCCTTGACCTTCTCCACTATGACCGCGCCTTCGAGGCCCGCGTTATTGACTATCTGCTTTATGGGCTCTTCGAGGGCCTTCTTCACGATATTCACGCCGATCTGCTGGTCGTGGTTTTCGAGTTTCATCTTGTTAAGCGCCGGAATGCACCTTAAGAGAGCCACGCCGCCTCCGGGCACTATGCCTTCCTCGACCGCGGCCCTCGTTGCATGGAGGGCGTCCTCGACGCGGGCCTTTTTCTCTTTCATCTCGGTCTCGGTGGCCGCGCCTACATTGATGACGGCAACGCCGCCCACGAGCTTGGCAAGACGCTCCTGGAGCTTTTCCCTGTCGTAGTCGCTGGTGGTCTCTTCGACCTGGGCCTTTAGCTGTTTCACCCTGCCCTGGATGGCGGCGGGTTCGCCCGCGCCTTCCACGATTGTGGTGTTCTCTTTATCAATGGTTATCTTTCTTGCCCTGCCCAGGTCCTGCATCTTAATGCTTTCGAGCTTGATGCCGAGCTCTTCTGCGATTACCTGCCCGCCGGTTAGGGTGGCGATATCTTCGAGCATGGCCTTTCTTCTTTCGCCAAACCCCGGGGCCTTAACGGCGCAGACCTGGAGCGTCCCGCGGAGCTTGTTGATGACGAGTGTGGCAAGGGCCTCGCCTTCCACGTCCTCGGCCACTATGAGGAGGGGCTTGCCCATCTTGGCTATCTGCTCAAGTATGGGGAGGAGGTCCTTCATGCTCGATATCTTTTTGTCGTGGATGAGTATATAGACGTCCTCTAAGTTGGCTTCCATCCTGTCGGGGTCGGTTATGAAATAGGGGGATATGTAGCCCCTGTCGAACTGCATGCCCTCGACCACGTCCAATGTGGTGGCCATGCTCTTGGCCTCTTCCACGGTGATGACGCCGTCTTTTCCGACCTTGTCCATGGCCTCGGCTATGAGCTCGCCGATGGAGGGGTCGTTGTTGGCCGAGATGGTGCCCACCTGGGCTATCTCCTTTTTATCGGAGACGGTCTTGGACATTTTTTTCAGCTCATCCACGACCAACTCCACGGCCTTGTCCACGCCCCTTTTGATATCCATGGGATTTCCGCCGGCGACGACGTTTTTCACGCCCTCCCGGAAGATCGCATAGGCCAGGACCGTTGCCGTTGTGGTCCCGTCGCCCGCAGCGTCCGAGGTCTTCGAGGCGACCTCTTTTACGAGCTGCGCGCCCATGTTCTCCCACGGGTCCTTAAGCTCTATCTCTTTTGCCACGGTGACGCCGTCCTTGGTGATCGTGGGGGCGCCGAATTTCTTGTCGAGTATGGCGTTCCTCCCCTTGGGGCCCAGTGTGGCCTTTACGGCATCGGAGAGTATGGTCACGCCCCTCAAGAGGGCCTGTCTTGCGGGTTCATCGAAAAGAAGCTGTTTTGCCATTACTAAAATCCTCCTTTATTGATTCCGGTTATTTTCTGATTTATTCCTCTACGATGCCCAGTACGTCCTCTTCCTTGACGATGAGGTACTCCTGCTCGTCTATCTTCACCTTCGAGCCCGAATATTTGTCGAAGAGCACCCAGTTGCCCGGCTTCAGCTCCTTCACCTCGGAACCCACGGCCTCTACCTTCCCCTTCTGGGGTTTTTCCTTGGCGGTCTCCGGAACATACAGTCCGCCCTTCGTCCTCTCTTCCTCGGCGGCATAGCTTATGAAGACTCTGTCCTTCAAAGGCTTAAATTTCATATCCTATCTCCTTTCACCCGGTATTCGTTGTTAGCACTCAGATTTGGTGAGTGCTAAAGAATATAAACCAGAATGCGGCCTGAGGCAAGCGGGCTAAAACGGGGAAAATGGGAAGAAATAAGGCTTTTAGGCTGATTAGCGGCTATTTTCTTCGATTTCCGAAATCAGAGCGTTTTTTTCTTATTTTCTAAGAAATTCTCGATTGCCTCGCGGAAAAAATCGCCCTTTTCCCTCGTCTCCTGAGGTATTCTCGTATCGTAGAGCCTTTTGCCTTCTTTCAGTTCGGTGGCAAAAGCGGCCTCGAAATTGTTGTTTTTGACCGCGAAATTCACTTTTTCGGGGGAATAGAGGTTGATATCGGCAAGAATTGTGCGGGCAAGCCTCTTGGCCTTCTCGACCTGGACGTCTTTGGTCTCCCCAGAGGGGGCCTGACCCGGGGGGGCAGGCACGGGTTCCGGTTTCGGGGCCGGTGCGGGGCTTTCAGGGGCCAGTCCGGGCCCGGAGACGGCCGCCGCTTTTGCGCTTAAAGCAGATTCAGCCCTTTCCGTAGAAACCGAGGGCCTGATACCCTCAGGTCTCATATCGGTAGGTTTCGGGGGGGCCGCTTGGGACCTGATATCCTCGTGAGACCTTTCGGGGGCTTTTTCGGTAAGAGTCTCCGGACTTTCCCCTAAAAGACCTTTTACCTTATCCACGAGCTTACGTTCGATCTCGTGCTCGTCTATGTAGTCGTCGGCGCCGTAAAGAGAGGCCGGCTCCCTCCTGTATCTCCTCCTGTCGTAAATGGAGCTTATAAGGATGGCCCTCACGTCTTTTGTCTCGGGCCTCCCGCGAAGCCTTTTTATCACCTCAAAGCCGTATATCTTGGGAAGGGCCACGTCCACAAAAATAAAAAGCGGCCGCTCCCTCATGGCCGCCACCATCGTCTCGACCCCGTCCGTGAAGGGAAAGACCGTAAGGCCCATCCCCTCGAGTACGACTTTTATCCTCTCCACTATGACCCCGTCCGCGTGGGCCACGACAGCTTTTTTCCTGTCGAGGGCAAATGTCCGAGCTTTCTTTTCCAGAGGCGCTATCTTTTCGGGAGCGGTCGCGGCCGGTTTTTTCACAAGGAGCACGGCCTGGCATTTGGGGCATTTGAATTTTATCCCTTTTTCACCTTGAAAATGATGGGCTATCTTTTCGGGTATCTTCAGTTTCGTCTTGCATTTGGGGCAAATTACAACCAACGCTCGGGCCTCCTCCTCTTGCCTATCAGAAAAATTTTGATCATCGCCAGACCGAACACAAACCCGCCCACGTGGGCAAAAAAGGCTATCCCGCCCCCGGCAGCGGTGCGGCTGGCAAATCCGCTAACGAGTTGTATAATAGCCCAAAAGCCTATAACTATCAAGGCCGGAAGCCTCACCACCTGTATGAAAAAACCCAGGAACAGGAGCGTATATACCTGCGCACGCGGAAAAAGCAGTAAATAGGCCCCGAGCACGCCCGAGACGGCCCCGCTTGCCCCTATCATCGGCATCATCGACGAGGGGTCCGATAGGGAATGGGCGTAAACGGCGGCAACCCCGCAAAGGAGATAAAAAATCACGAACCTCAGGTGTCCCAATCTGTCCTCTATATTATTGCCGAATATCCACAGATAGAGCATATTGCCACCGATATGGAGAAAGTTGCCGTGCATGAACATGGATGTGAATATGGATGTAATGGGGGCTATAGGCTGATTATTCTGAAGCGAGAGCACATTGGCCGGGATGGCGCCGTAGTTCAGGACAAGCCTGTCCATCCCATACGGATACATAAGCTCATAAAGGAATACGGCCAGATTAATCCCGATAAATAAAACCGTCACAAAAGGGAAAGTGCGGGTGGGGTTCACATCCTTATAGGGGATCATATGCTCACCGCTTTTATGCCGTTCTCGCTGAGAAGGGCGGCCGTTATTCCCATCCCGGGTATTTTCTTTTCTCCCGAGTGGACATAAGTGGTCCCGCAGGAAGGGCTTCCGTCCTTTAATATCGCCTCGGTTATTCCGTAAAGGCGGGCTATCCGAAGCGCCTCCGCGGCCCCTTTTATCAAAGCCTTACTGAAGTCCTCGCCTGTGCCAACTGCTATCGCCCTTGTCAGGCCGCGGAGGGCGTCTTTTCCATCTCCACGTTCAAATTCCACGGGAGGGCGCGGCGTGGCGAGGCCGCCCTCCTGCTCCGGGCATACGGGTATCGCCCCGCCCGCAAGGACAAGGTCTTTTATTTCTTCATTCAGCGCGTCCGTGCCGTCGTAACGTGTGCGGAAACCGGCCAGACAAGCGCTCACAAGGACCATGAGAAATTATAGCATGGGGGCGAGAGGAGGGCAGGGCATCCGCCTACTCTATAATAGAAGGGAAGATGGGGGTGGCGGGTCTCAAAATGAGCTGAAAGGGTTCGTAAGGACTTTAAAGATCATTATGATTCGCGGGCTCTCACCCGCTCATGATCTGCTCACCGTCACCTCACTTTTCGCCCCATCCACCCCCATCTTCTTTCCATTTCGCTTTCTTGTCACTCCCGCTTGTCGGGAGTCCTTCCGGATATTTTTCCTTATATAAGAAAGATTCCGGACAAGCCGGAATGACAAAACAAACGGAATTCGGAAAGGGCGGGGTAGCCGCACAGAGCGGGAGCAGGAGGAAAGCGGCGCATCAGGAATATAAAAGAGCCAGACTGGAGTTGAGGATATGGACGAGAAAGGCCTAAAAAAATAAATAGGAGCAACTCGCCGCGGTTCTGTACCCTCATCACATTTCAATGAGGTGTGCGGATGCCCCGCCCTCCCTCCGAGCCTCGCAACCCCAATCTTCCCTTCTTTTTTTTGCTTCCTATCCGCCCGGCGAGAGGGTCACGTAGAAGACCTGGCCCGCCCTGTAGATGAGCAGAAGCACGCTCTCGTCCGGTTTTATCTTCGTGACCGCGCTTCTGTAATCTTTTATCGTCTTTATCTTCTCGCGGTTCACCTCCGTTATGACGTCCTCTCTGCGGAGCACATCCGATGCCGCGCTCTCCTCGTCAACCGAGGTGATGATTACGCCCTGGACCCTTTCGGTTATCCCAAGGTTCTTCTTAATGGCAGGGGTAAGCTCCTGCACCGCCACTCCCGCAAGGGCATTCTCGGCCCCGGGTTCCATAGCGGCCTCTTCCGCCGACTGTTCGGTTATTTTAATTTTCAGCGTCTGCGTTTTGCCCTCTCTGATTATTTTTATCGGCGCCTCAGTGCCGGGCGCCGTGTTGGCCACCATGTTCCTTAAATGAGCGGGGCCTTCCACCGGTTTCCCCCCGTATTCAATTATAAGGTCGCCGCCTTTCAAGCCTCCCTTCTCCGCAGGGCCGCCCTCGACCACATCCGACACGAGGGCCCCTTTCTCGTCCTCGATGCCGAATTTTTTGGCGAGTTCGGGGGTAAGGGGCTGTATCCAGATGCCGAGCCAGCCGCGCACGACCTTTCCGGTCTTCATGAGGCTATCGAGCACAACCTTCGCCATGTTGGCGGGGATGGCAAACCCTATCCCCTGATAGCCGCCGGTCGTGCTGAAGATGGCTGTCGGGACCCCGACAAGCTCTCCCTTTGCGTTGACGATGGCCCCGCCGGAGTTGCCGGGGTTAATGGCCGCGTCCGTCTGGATGAAATCCTCGTAATCGGCTATGCCCACATTGGCCCTGCCCACGGCGCTCACTATGCCGCTTGTTACGGTCTGGTTCAGCCCATAGGGGTTTCCGACTGCGATGATCGTCTCGCCCACTCTCAACTTATCCGAGTCCCCCCATTTGATGGCGGGCAGGTCTCCGGCCTCTATCTTGATGACGGCGAGATCGGTCTTCGCGTCCGTCCCGATCACCTTCCCCTTGAACTCACGGTTATCCGAGAGCGTGATCTTTATCTCTTCGGCGCCCTTTATCACGTGATTATTCGTGAGGATTATCCCTTTTTTATCCACGATGACGCCGGAGCCAAGGCTCATCGCCTTTCTTTCTCTCGGAGCTTCAAACTCCCTGAAGCGGTCCCCAAAAAAACGCCTGAAGAAGGGGTCGTCAAAGAAGGGGCCCGGCATCTCCTGCGCCCTGACCGTCCTGCTTGTCGAGATATTCACGACCGAGGGTTTTACCGCCTCGGCCACGGCGGCCATGGCCGAGCTTATCCTGTTCAGGAGTTCCGTAGCCTCATCAGGGACCTTGTAATCCTGCGAATAGCCCCTCGTATGCAAGTCGAAAGAGGAGGAAAGAATAAGTCCCATAACTATGCCGGCGGTAATAAGCGCCCCGGCAAATAATATCAATCTGCCTTTTGCCTTCACTTGAAACCTCCGTTTCCCAAGGAATTTCAGAATCCCTTAAAATGTTATCAAATTAATACACCTTTATGAATATTATGTGAAGAAAGATAAATATTCACTTCCTCCGGGCGGAAGGTATCGGAAGAAAGCACATTGTGCATGAAATTGAAGATGAGCCGCCTCTTTTCCGGCGCGAGTTCCGGATAAAATACCGGGTTTGCGACCACGGCCCCCCGGAAGGCCAGAAACGGGGCGCAAACCCCCAACACCTCCCGGTCTCCCGTTTTTCTTATATACTCCTCAAAGAAGGTCTTGAGCGCCTCCAGATAAGGCCCCCGCACATCATCAAAATGCATGAGGGAGAAGAAGATAAAATTGATGCCGAGCGCGGTTATGTCGTCGGCAGGCTCGCCGTAAGGGCCCCTGCTCCGGTCGAGGAGCCGCATCTTCCAGCACCTGCCCCGCCTCTCAAACCAGATATTGCCCGGATGGAAGTCCCCGTGCACCTCCCTCAAGCGGTAGGTTTTCTCCTTGAGCCTGCCCCGCCAGAGGACGGCTTTCTGCTCTATCTCGACCATCTCCTCCAGAGGGAGGGTCCCGTCGGGATACGTATCGAAGACACCCATAAGGCATTCCCCATGCCCCACCGTCTCCCTGATCTTTCGAGCGTAGAGGCTCTTTGCCGAAAGCGGGAGTCCGCGGGGAGGCTTGGAATGAAGCCTCGCAAGGTAGTCCGTCATGGCGGAGATCTTTTTTCTGTCCTCCTCGCTCAAGGCCTCTTTTAAGGAAAAAGATTCCAAATCCGAAAAATAATTTCTTCCCTCCGCCTTTTCCATTAAAAGGAAATATTCTTTTCCGCCGCTTATGGATTTAAGGCTGCGCCCATCCGCGCTGATAACGTCGAGGGCCTTCACGTGCCCGGGAAGCGCATTAAAGGTGTCGTAAGCCAAGAGGAACATGGCGGCCCTGTCTGCGGGATAATCGTGCCCGAGCCCCTCCGGGCGCACCGTCTTAAGGACGTATTCCTTCACTCCTTTATCCGTCTCTACGGTGAAAAGGTATCCCTCGCCGTGGGCGCCCTTGCCGAGAGAGCGGAACTCGGAGACCCGCCTCGCCTTCTCGCCGAAACGCTCGAAGAAATAGCGCTCAAAAGCCCTCCGGCTGATCTTCATAGTTAGATTATATCTCCGAATCGGGTGTTCTGCCCCTCTTTAAAAGCCGCGTTGACAGCCAAAAATGCCTTTGATAGTTTCTAAAGAGGAGGTGCGCCATGAAAGTACTGAGCTGCAAGGACGTTGGGATCGAGTGCCCTTTTGAGGCGCGGGGGAAGACCGAGGAGGAAGTGATCAGGCAGGCCATAAAGCACGCCAGGGAGCACGGCCTCGAGGAAAAAGACATCACGGAAGACTACCTCACTTCCTGGCGCAGGAAAATTCACGAAGAATAGGGAATTAAAGGCCGGGGCGGGCGGGGGCGCTCGAGAACTTCATTAACTCGATGAAATATCGGAGCCCCTCTTGATGCTCTTTTTTTTTTGAATGTGAATGAATAGCTCAGATTCGCAGAGCATAATGAGGTATCGATAATGAATTTCTCTCACTGGCCCCGCCCGCCCCGCCTATTGGCAAATTCGGTTCCGTCTTTATCTTTTGAACCCATTAACAAAAATAGGAGCGCAACGGAGGGGGCGGGGCATTCCGCACAGAGCGGGAGCATGAGGAAAGCGGCGTATCAGGCATATACAAGAGCAAATAAAACAAGCTCGCCGCGTTTATGCACCCCGCGGGTGTGCGGATGCCCCGCCCCCCTTATTCTTAAAAAGAATATGGATGCCCGCTCTTTTTAAAATTAGATCTCTTAATTCAAAGGGGGTTGAAGGGGGGCGAAAGCCCCCCTTCTCTCATCGCTTAGTGGCCGGACTCGTGCTCTTCCTCGTAACCCGTTATCATGGCCTTGATGTGCGCCGTGGCCGTATGGCCCAGCGTGGCCAGATATATGTGCACGATCATGAACGAGCTGAAGAAGAGGAAGAGGAACACGTGCACCGTGTCCACTATCTTGACACCGCCCGCCAGGTTTATCCACCTCGAAAAGAGGTCCATGTCCCAGAGGAGAAGTCCCGTCAATATCTGCAGAGGTATCAACAATGCCATTATCTGCAGATACGCCGTCTGCTGAAGGGGATTGAACTTGTTTTCAGGGGTGCTGTTGTGCGGATTTTCCTCGCCGATGAAGATCCCGTAACCGTAATACTTCGCCTGGCTTATAGCCTTTTTTATAAACTTCCCCAGGTTGGCCGGGGGAAGATAGATTTTTATCTTTCCCGTAAGGAGATAGTACAGGAGCCAGATCCCGTAGTTCCCGAGCAGGATGAACCCGAACCAGTTGTGGATATCCACGGCCTGCTCGAAGCTCATGAGCGATATGGCCTCCCGGTACCGGAGCTGCAACCCCGTCACTATCAGCACGAGGAAGCTCGTCGCGTTTATCCAATGCCAGAGCCTTATCGGGCCCGGATGGAGGTATATGCGTTTCATGAGTGTCCTCCTTTCCTCTTTTTTCGGACTCCTCTTGTCAGTAGCCGCACCGTGATGTGCGCGGCCGGGACGGAGACCCCTCCCACGATGAAGAGCAGCCCCAGATAATCAAGGACCCTCACGCGGGTGCTCCCTATGGCGTAGAATTTCCCGAGCGGCAGTATCGCCATGTAGGAACTGAGCACCTTGGGGTCCACGTTGTACACCTGGACCCTTCCGTCCGTTTTCATGACCGCCATCTTCACGTCGGTGAAGAAGCCGGAGTCGGCCCTGTGGCACTGTTCGCATTTCCTTACGGCGTTCTTCTTGAGCGAGAGGCGGTGTGATGCGAGCCCGCTCTCAAGCTTCATCTTTCCCGTGAATTGAACGGGGGATTCCCTGTCGAGCTTCCGGTAGATGGTCCAGAACTCGTCGGGGCTGATGCAGTTGCCGCTCTCTTCACAGTTTTCGAGGCCCGCCTCCTTGCCCAGGATCTTTTCCACCTGCGCCTGGCCCAGAGCGGCGCCGGTCTCTTTGTCCGAGACATAGAGGAATATGCTCCGGTTCCCGCCGTGCTCGGCGTCCTCCGGGACATGGCAGGCGGCGCATGTGACGGCCTCCAGGTGCGCCCCCGCGTTGGGGAGCCATTTGGAGTGAAGCTCAAGGGCCTCTTTGTGACATCCGAGGCAGGCTTCCTTCATCTTTTCGGTGGCGCCTGCCGCCTTCACGTCGTGCGCGAAATGGCAGGAAGAGCAGATGGGCACATGCTTGTTTCCGCCGGCCTTCGCCACTCCGTGCACGCTCTCTCTGTACATCTTGAAAACGGCCTCATGGCATCTTTTACAGGGGACCCCCGCAAGGGTTTCAGCCATGGCCGTGCGCCCTACGGTATGAGAGCTGTGGCAGTCGATGCAGACCGGGGCGCTCAAGTTCCCCCCTGCGAGCACCCGATAATGGATGCTCCCCTCCAGTTGCTTCATCTTGTCGGGATGGCAATTCCGGCAGGCGCCGGAGAGGGCTATGGAGAGTTCCCGCTTTGAGGCGAACTTCTGAACAGGGTGGTTTGTCGTTGAAAAGGCCGCATGACAGTCCGTGCATGCATGCTTGGAATGTACGGAGTTCTTGATTGACTCCGCTTTGACCGAAAGGGACACCCTTTCTCCTTTAATGCTTGTGCTAAGGTCTTTTCCGTGGCAGGTGAGGCAGTACTCCGAGGTGTTCTTTTTTGCCTTGAGGACGGCTACTTTCCGGATGGAATGGGAACCGTGGCAGTCCGAGCAAGGCGGCGCGTTTGCCCTGTTCACGATGTTCTTGTGGACGGGGCTGGCGAGCAACTGGCGGTCGTCGTGGCACATCTTGCAGGACTTGGCCACGTGGAGCGCGAAGTCGCGCTTCGAGGCGTATTTGGCCGAGGGGTGCTTGTCGAGCTGTACGTCCTGATGGCAGTTCGTGCAGGAAGCGAAGCTGTGCACCGAGCCGGAAAAATCTTTTCCCTGGAGATGCACGGAGAGCTTTTCGCCGTTCACGAAGGTCTTCGTCATGGGGGCGGAATGACAGCCCATGCACATCCGGGCCTCGTCGGACTCGAGCGCGGCAGAGCCCAGGGCTATCCTCGGGATGAGCGCGAGGACGAAGATTACCGGGATGAGCGGCAAGAGCACGATAAACGAAAGGCCTATAAAGGGCCCAAAAAGGACCACAAGGCCGTTCCTCAGCCTCAAGGCCAGGTTCTGGTCTTCCGTCTCGACAAGGGCCTTTCCCCGGCGCGCCTGTGCGGCAAGATATGCCTGTGCGAGGTTTCGTATGCCTTTAAACATCGCCTTTTCCTCCTTTCAAAGAATTTTCGCCTTTAAAAAAGGCGTTTTGAGACACATTTGGTCTATTTTTGAGCTTATTTTCCCGTTTTGCGGCTTTTTTCGCTCTTTTCCTGTTGCTCTGCCGCGCTAAATTTACAATTTCAGGTTTTGCCTAACTCTATCATAAGGATTGGCGGAAAATAATCAATAGGAAATTTGCTCTATATCGGATAAGAAGATTTCCTAAAATCGGGGGAAAATGGGGGGAGGAGGAGAGGCGGGGCCCTCAATTCAGCAATTTTTAAAAAACCTTGGGCAATATCTGCGTTTACAGGGCCTTTTCCAATGAGGTAAAAGAAAGATAATGATAAACGTGAGAAGGCTGGACATAAACTCTTTTTTCAGGAGGCTTGAAAGGTTTGCCTTTTATCTGCTGGTCCTCATATCCGGCTTGGGCGCTGGGTACACCCTCCGCGTCTACCACGAATCGAGGATAGACTCGTACTATGAATCCCTCTCGGAACAGGAACTCCGTCAGATCAACCTGGCCCTCATGAGAGAGGAACCCTTTGTATATAACGGGATAAAATTGTACCCGATCAAAGGTTACGAAAGGAGATTTCACTATACGAAAGAGAAATAAGTTCCTATTCTCTCCGCCGGGCGCGTTCCACCCTCTCGGCGCTCACCGGATGGGTGGAGATAAAGGCTAACGCGCGCTCCCGGTCCTCCGCGCCCTCCGTAAGCCGCTCCATGAGGTCCGCGAACCCTTTTGAGGAGAGGCCCCGTTTCTTCAGGAGTTCAAAGGCATAATCGTCCGCCTGGGCTTCGAACTCGCGCGAGTATTTGGTCTGGGCCAAAAGGGCCGGCAGGCCAGCCACCGCCGCACTCAGTGAGGCCGCGTCCGCCGTCACTATCGAGGCCAATGCCGCCACGGCGGAGTCCTGAAGGAGGTGCCGCATCGCGTGGCGAAGCTCCACGTGCCCGATCTCGTGGGCAAGTATCCCAAGCACTTCCTCCTCGGTGCGGGCCGCATTTACCATATCGTCCGTAATAACAATCGTGCCGCCGGGCAGTGCGATGGCGTTCGCGCCGAAAAAACGCGAGTCGCGGAATTTTAATCGGTAATGGGGCTCCAAAGGCAGGCCGTCACAGAGCCCGGCAAAGCCTGCTCTTATGCTCTCCTGTTTTTCCTTTCCGACTGCGCTCGGCCTGAACCAGTCGTGCTCATCAAGCCAGGCGAGGGCCTCTTCGCCCAGTGCCTTCTCGCTCTCGATTGATATGCGGGGGGCGGCATACTCGGCCATGGCCGGAAGGCCGTAAAAATAGGCCGCGAGAAGAAGCGCCGCAATCACTCCCACGCACGCGAGCGCCACCCAAAGCCTGGCCTCAAGCCAGGCCACGATGCCCTCAGACCGGCTTTCATGAGGGAGCTGGTCCAGCAACGGTCCATCTGCGCATTGGAACTGCCCGCCTTCCGGCCCCCCTTCCGGTAAAGTCACGAAGCGGTCGCTCCGCCCTATCCGGGGCGAAACATAAAGCCCCCCGGCGCCGAAACTCCTGCAGACGTCCCCGCAGACGAGCGTGACTTCCCCCCTCACGATAATCAGCGTGGCATCGAGGCCGATAGGCTGCCGTCCGTCATAAAATCTCCCTTGCAGAGTGAAGGTGCTCATATGGAGAGGTCCACCTCGAAGAATTCGCCGAGTTCCGCCCCGGTAGCCTTGATTGCTAATGTCGCCGCCAAGGTGTCCCCGCTCCCGCGAAACTTGGTCAGGTCGTCCTCCACGAGCACCCGCATGTTATCGGCCCGGTATTTGAGCGTCCGTACCACGGCCCACGGTGTGAGAAGCCCCAGAGAAGCTATGAGCGCCAGGGCGTTTGTCAGATAGAGCCCGGCCAACTCCCAGCCCCGAAGCGTGGAGCGAAACCTCAAGGGCCCAAGACGCGTCCGGTTCCACACGAGGTTTCCAATATTCGCTTTCACATAGGCATAGGCCAGAACATACCCGGCATACACCGGGAGAGCCGCAAAAAGAAAACCGTATTGCCCCTTCTTTATAAACCCGAAAAGGGCAAACATGAGGAGGCCTCCGGCAAATGCGGCCCCGACTATGATCAAGCCCGCTAAAAAATATATCTTGAAGAATTGCCCCCCGGTGGCCGAAAACAATCCCCTCCTCTCCCCATAATAAGTGTTGCCCACGATGAAATTCTTCAATCGCCGCAACCACCAGGGAAACGAGAGCCCGAAGAGAAGAAAGAGCGGGGCCGCGATCTTGTAGTCGCCCCACCACTCAAAGATGGTGCCCACGAGGAGGGCGGGGACCAATCCCCAGGCATAGATCACCTTGAAGGCGTCCGGATATGTGCCCCCGAAACGGAAGGTCATATTCCGGAAGGCGGAGTAGCGGGCGTTGAAGGC
>Ga0214473_10005250_pt1 | contig 15538 bp, 9 predicted proteins | sample RVTome_7_FD_203509 | JGI IMG/M metagenome (GOLD analysis project Ga0214473, IMG submission 203509) | Soil microbial communities from uranium-contaminated site in the Upper Colorado River Basin, Wyoming, United States - RVT98D197 | ecosystem: Environmental > Terrestrial > Soil > Contaminated >... | reverse complement strand
CGAATACCTCGCCCAGCGCGATGCGGAGTGGATGGGCCCGATCTACCGCTTCCTCGGCCTGTCGGTCGGCGTGATCACGAGCGGCCAGCCGCCCGCCGAGAAGCGCGCTGCCTACGCCTGTGACGTCACCTATGGCACGAATAACGAATTCGGCTTCGATTATCTGCGCGACAACCTCGCGTTCCGCCTCGAGGACCGGGTCCAGCGCGGTCAGCACTTCGCGATCGTCGACGAGGTGGACTCGATCCTGATCGACGAAGCACGCACGCCGCTGATCATCTCGGGCCCGGCGGAGGAAAGCACGGAGCTATACGTCAAGATCAATGAACTGGTGCCGCGCTTCATGCGCCAGACGGGCGAGGAAAGCGAGGGCGAGTACTTCGCCGACGAAAAGACGCGCCAGGTGCACTTGTCCGAGGCCGGATTCGAGAAGGCCGAAGAACTGATGCAGCAGGCCGGCCTGCTGCGGCCCGGCGACAGCCTCTACGACGCCGGCAGCATCCGGCTGATGCACCACCTGAATGCGGCACTGCGTGCGCACTCGCTCTATCACCGGGATGTCGAGTACATCGTGCGCGGCGGCGAGGTCATCATCGTCGACGAATTCACCGGCCGCACCATGCCGGGCCGGCGCTGGTCGGACGGCCTGCACCAGGCGATCGAGGCCAAGGAAGGCGTGCGCATCCGCGAGGAAAACCAGACCATCGCGTCGATCACCTTCCAGAATTATTTCCGCCTCTACCAGAAACTCGCCGGCATGACCGGCACGGCGGATACCGAGGCTTTCGAGTTCCAGCAGATCTACGGGCTCGAAGTCGTCGTCGTGCCGACGCATATGCCGATGATCCGCAAGGACCACTCGGACCTCGTCTACCTGAACCAGAAGGACAAGTTCGCCGCGATCATCGAGGACATCCGCGACTGCGTGAAGCGCGGCCAGCCGGCGCTGGTCGGCACGACCTCGATCGAGACCTCGGAACTGCTCTCGGGTCACCTGCGCGAGGCCGGTGTCGCGCATAACGTGCTGAACGCGAAGCAGCACGAGCGCGAGGCGATGATCATCGCGCAGGCGGGCCGGCCGGCGACCGTGACGATCGCGACCAACATGGCCGGCCGCGGCACCGACATCGTGCTGGGTGGCAACGTCAAGAAGCAGGTCGAGCAGCTGCAGAAGGACGGCACCCTCGTGCCCGAGGAACTCGAGGCGCGCGCGCGCGAGCTCGAGGGCGAATGGCAGCGCCTGCACGAACAGGTCATCGCGGCCGGCGGGCTGCATATCATCGGCACCGAGCGCCACGAATCGCGGCGCATCGACAACCAGTTGCGCGGCCGTTCGGGCCGCCAGGGCGATCCGGGCTCCAGCCGGTTCTATCTTTCGCTCGAGGATAGCCTGATGCGGATCTTCGGCGACCCGGAGCGCACGAAGTCGCTGCTGCGCACGGTCGGCATGCGCGAGGGCGAGGCCATCGAGAGCGGCATGCTGACGCGCCAGATCGAACGCGCGCAGCGCAAGGTCGAATCGCACAACTTCGATGCCCGCAAGAACCTGCTCGAGTACGACGACGTCGCCAACGACCAGCGCAAGGTCATCTACCGCCAGCGCACCGAGATCATGTCCACGGAAGACATCGCCGGCGTCATTCGCGACGTCCGCGCCGAGGTCGTGCACGGCATTGTCAGCCAGCACATCCCGCCCGAGAGCGTCGAGGAGCAATGGGACATCGCGGGACTCGAACAGGCGGTCGAGCGGGATTTCGGCGTGCGCCCCGGGCTCGCGGCCTGGCTCGCGGAGGATCCGAACCGCCGTGGCGACGAGGCCGCCGTGCGGTTGCTCGATGCGATCGACGCGGCCTACGAGGCGAAGGTGCAGCAGGTCGGCGAGCCGATCATGCGGCACCTGGAACGCGCCGTGATGCTGCAGCAACTCGACGGGCAGTGGCGCGAGCATCTCGCGGCGATGGACTACCTGCGCCAGGGCATTTATCTGCGCGCCTATGCGCAGAAGAACCCGAAGCAGGAGTACAAGCGCGAGGCCTTCGCGCTGTTCACGGCGATGCTCGACCGCATCCGCAGCGACACCGTGATGCTGTTGCAGCGCCTGCAGGTGCGCACCGAAGAGGAGATCGAGCGCGACGAGGCCGAACGGCGCAGGCGCCTGCAGAGCCGCATGCAGTTGCAGCATGCCGAACCGCCCGCGATCGCGGCGACAGCCCCACCCGCGGCGCCGGCAGCCGGGTCGGCACGCGCGTCTGCGGCGCCCGCTGCGCCGCCGTTCGTGCGTGGCGAGCGCAAGGTCGGCCGTAACGAGCCTTGCCCATGCGGGTCCGGCAGGAAGTACAAGCACTGTCACGGGGCCATACAGAGGTCCGGAAGCTGAGGATGACGGATGCTCCGGAAGTCCACGTCATTGCCGGCGCACTGTTCGATGCGGGCGGCAGGGTCCTGGTCGCACAGCGCCCGCGCGGCCGCCACATGGCCGGACGCTGGGAGTTCCCGGGCGGCAAGCTGAATCCTGGCGAAGACCGGCTGGCGGGGCTCAAGCGCGAACTGGCCGAGGAACTCGGCATCGAGGTTCGCGCCGCCCGCCCGCTGATCCGGCTGCACCACAGTTATCCCGACCGTCGTGTCCTGCTCGACGTCTGGCGAATCCATGAATATGCGGGCGTGCCCACGGGCCTCGACGGTCAGGCGCTGGCCTGGGTGTCGCTTGATGAGTTGCCCGGCCACGAACTGCTCGAGGCGGACCGAGCAATCGTCACGGCGCTGCGCCTGCCGCCGCTGGCGCGCGTCATCGCGGGCAGCGATGAACTCGCGACGCTCGGTCGCAGCGAACCGCAGACCCTGCTGTGGCCGATCGGCGACTCAGCGGACGAACGGCTTGACACCGTGCTGGTGCGCGCGGCGCGAGCCGCGGGGCACCGGGTCTTCGTGCTGGGCGTCGGCGCCGACGCGGTGCGCATCGCGGCTCTCGGTGGCGCTGACGGCGCCGTGCTGCGCCGGCGCGACCAGAACCTGCATGTCGACCGCAGGGGGGCGTTTCTGGTCGGCGTGCTGTGCGAGGATGAGCAGGGTGCGCGCGAAGCGACCGCTGAGGGCGCACATTTCCTGATCGTCGCACCGGGCAAGGGACCGCTGCCGCAAGCCGAACTCGGGCGCCTGTGCGAGACCGCCGGCGTCCCGGTGTTTGCCGGGTGGTACCCGGACGCGTGCCGCATGGACCGTCTGCAAATGTTGGGCGCGCACGGTTGCGCGATCCTCGCGAAGAAGGGTGCCGGGTCGTAGTTGCGAAACTACGACCCGGCACCCGCCTGGCTGCCGCCCAGGTTCCGGTCGAAGAAGTCCAGGATCATCTTCCAGCCGTGGATGCCGGTTTCCTTGAAGGAAAGCGCCGCGTGCTTGCTGCCCGGGTAGGGCATTGTCTCGAACTGCCGTCCGGCCGCGACCAGTTCCTTCATCAACAATGTCGTGTGCGTGAACAGCACGTTGTCGTCGGCCATGCCGTGCATCAGCAGCAGGCGGTCGCGCAGCGCGCCGGCGTATGGCAGCACGCCGGACAGCCGATAACCCTCGGGGTTTTCCTGCGGCGTGCCGAGGTAGCGTTCCGTGTAATGCGTGTCGTAGAGCCGCCAGTCGGTGACCGGTGCGCTGGCGACGCCGGCTGCGAAGGTGCCGGGCGATTGCATCATCAGCAGGAGCGTCATGTACCCGCCATAGCTCCAGCCGAAGACGCCGACGCGCGCCGCGTCCACGTAAGGCAATTGCTTGAGCCATTCGACCCCACGCAACTGGTCCTCGACCTCGACACCGCCCATGCGCCGGTACAACGCGCTGGTGAACGCCTGCCCGCGCCCGCCGGCGCCGCGATTGTCGAGCGCGAACACGACGTAGCCGCGCTGCGTGAAGAGCTGCGCAGTCTGGCTGCCACGCCGCTCGCCCCAGCGGCGCTGCACGGACTGCACGGTCGGGCCGCCATAGACCAGCAGGACGGCGGGATAGCGGCGCCCTGGCTGAAATCCGGCGGGCTTGTGGAGCTGCCAGTACAGGGGCGTGCCGTCTGCCGCCGGCAATGTGCCGAATTCCGGCACGACGTGCCGATCCCGGAAGGGCGCGTAGGGATGATTGTCATCGAGCCGGTTTTCGATCAGCCAGGCGAGGCGCGTGCCTGCGGGGTCGTGCAAGGACAGTTGCGGCGGCTGCATCGGATCGCTGTAGACCTGCAGGTAGCGGCGCGCGTCTTGCGACATCGTGACGGCGTGCCATCCATCCCGTGAGCTCAGGGCGACGGGTGCCCGCGCCGCGCCGGCGTCGAGGCTCGCGACATAGAGCTGCCGCTCGAGCGGGGTTTTCAGCGTGGCCATGAAATAGACGCGGCCGCGCTTTTCGTCGATGCCACGCACGGCGGGCGCCTGCCACTCGCCGATGACGTCCCAGTCGCCCGCGGTCACGGCGCCTTTCAGCCGGCCGTCGTAATCGTAGCGATAGAGGTGATTGTGGCCGCTGCGCTGCGACGCCCACAGCAGTTCCCTGCGGCGCGGCAGGAAGTACAGGTCATCGTGAAGATCGACCCAGGTGTCGCTGGTCTCGGAGAACAGCAGGCGGCCTTCACCGCCAGCTGCCGGAAATGCGAGCAGGTCCAGTCGTTTCTGGTCGCGCGTCTGGCGCTGCACCAGCAGCCGGTCGCTCTCGGGAAACCAGTGCACCCGCGCGAGGTAGGAATCCTCAGGCCCCAGGTCAGCCCAGGCGATCGCGCCGGATTCGAGCGCGAGTATCGCGAGGCGCACCCCGGCGTTCGCGGCGCCGGCCGCCGGGTAGCGCTGGTGATAAACCTTGAATCCGTCGGCGTGGACTTCGAAGCGCTCGAGTTCGGCGACGGGGGACTCATCCACGCGCGTGAATGCGATGTGGCGCTCGTCGGGCGACCACCAGTACCCGGTGTTGCGGTTCATCTCCTCCTGTGCAATGAACTCGGCGACGCCATGGCTGACGAGTCCCCCGCCGCCACTGGTCAGTCGTCGCTCCAGGCCGCTCGCGACCTCGACGGCATAAAGGTCCTGGTCACGGATGAAGCTGACGTAGCGGCCGCGCGGCGAATACTGCGCATCGGTTTCGTAGCCGTCGGTCATGGTCAGCCGGCGCACGGCTGCGGCAGCCGGCCTGGAGAGATCATAGTGGTACAGGTCACCGCCCAGCGGGAACAGCAGGCCCCGCGAATCCGGAGCCCAGTGGTATTCGACGATGCCGCGCAGCGCCGCGATGCGCTGGCGCTCGCGTCGCGCCTCTTCCTCGGCCGACAGCGTCTCCTGTTCCGGTGCGAGGATCCGGGCATCGACCAGCAGGCGATGGCGTGCGGCGGCGACGTCGTAGGCCCAGAGGTCATAGACATTCGGTTCGTCATCGCGGGCGCGCAGGTAGGACACGAGTCTGCCATCCGGCGAGAACTTGAGCTGTCGAAGCGCGGGCCCCTGCAGGTCGGGAGCGTCAAACAGCCGCTCGACCGTCAGGTCCCCGGCGCCGGCGGTGGTGGCGAGCGCCAGGCCGGCCATGAAGCCAATCACCAGTGAACGCATCGATGCTCCGTCTTGTCGCCGCAGGGGGAGATCAGGCCGGACGGTTTGCTAGACTGCGCGCGCCTGACGACCCCGGGAGTTTAAACACGGTGCGGACCTATGTCATATCCGGCCTTGCATTGGCCATGCTGGCGGCCAGTACGAACATGACGGCCGCCGACCAAGCGCCGGTCGCTGCGGCACCCGCGCAGTATCCGTCGGCAACGCGCGGATCGGTCGTGGAGGAATACCACGGCACGAAAGTGGCCGACCCTTACCGCTGGATGGAAACGCCGGGCCCGGAACTCAGCGCCTGGGTGACGGCGCAGAACGCGCTGTCCCAGCCCTATCTCGACGCGATACCGGCGCGCGAGCAGCTGCGCTTGCGGCTGACCGCGCTCTGGGACTACGAGCAGTACGGCTACAGCTGGCTGGACGAAAAATCGCGCGTGCCCGTGAAGCGCGGCGGCCGCTACTTCTTCGTCGAGAAGAGTGGCAGGCAGAACCAGGGCGTGCTGTATTGGGCGCCGACACTGGATGGCGCGCCGCGCGTGCTGGTGGACCCGAATACGCTCTCCGCCGATGCAACGGCGTCGCTGGCCGACTATTCGATCAGCCCGGACGGTCGCTTTGTCGCCTACGCGGTTTCCGACGGCGGCACCGACTGGGACACCTGGCACCTGCGCGAGGTGGAAACCGGCCGCGACCTGCCCGACCTGATTCGCGACACCAAGTTCACCGGCGTGTCCTGGATGCCGGACACGAGCGCGTTCTACTACTCGCGCTACCCGCAGGGCCCGGACGGTCGTGGTGACGATCAGCAGCAGGTCAGCGTTTACCGGCACCGCCCCGGCACCGCACAGGAGGCGGACGAGTTCGTGTATGCGATCAGGGACAATCCGCGCCACAACCCCTACGGCCTCGTCTCGGAGGATGGCCGCTGGTTGGTGCTCGTGATCAGCTATGGCTTCGACTCGAACGCGATTCATGTGCGCGACCTGTCGAAGCCGGATGCAGCCGTCGTGCGGATCCTGGACCAATGGGACGGGCTCTACGAGTTCCTCGGAGCGGTCGGCGACCGGCTCTACTTCAAGACGACACAGGGAGCACCGCGCGGGCGCGTGATCGCGATCGATCCCGCTGATCCTGCGCCGGTCGAGATCGTGCCGGAGGCGGCGTCCACGATCTATCAGGTGAGCCTGGTCGGCGGCCATGTGATCGCCAACTACCTCGAGGATGCGCGCTCACGACTGGTGATTCATCGCATGGACGGCAGCCTGCGTGGCGATATCCGCCTGCCGGGGCTCGGCACCGTGACCGGCTTCCCGGATGCGCCGAAGGAAAGCGAGACGTTTTTCGCCTACACGGATTACCTGACTCCACTCGCGCTCTATCGTTACGACGTCGCGAAGGACGAGGTGCGGCCGTTCCGGCGGCCGCAGGTGTCCTTCGATCCGGGCCCCTACCTGACCGAGCAGGTTTTCTACGAGAGCAAGGACGGCTCGCGCATCCCGATGTTCATCACGCGCCGCCGCGACACTGCGATGAGCGGCGACAATCCGACGCTGCTGTACGGTTACGGCGGCTTCGACATTTCATTGACGCCCGCCTACAGCCCGGCTGTTGCGGCCTGGCTCGAGCGCGGCGGCATCTATGCGGTTGCCAACCTGCGCGGCGGCGGCGAGTACGGCGCCGGGTGGCACCAGGCCGGCACGAAGACGCGCAAGCAGAATGTGTTCGACGATTTCATCGCCGCGGCGGAATGGCTGATCGCGAAGCGCTACACGTCGGTGGCGCGGCTTGCGATCCACGGCCGCAGCAACGGCGGCCTGCTGGTCGGCGCGGTCATGGCACAGCGGCCCGAGCTGTTCGGCGCCGCGCTGCCGGGCGTCGGCGTGATGGACATGCTGCGCTACCACTCCGCAAGCGCCAACGCCTACGCGTGGTCGAGCGATTACGGCACGGTCGAGGACCCGGACCAGTTCCGGGCCCTGTTCGCTTATTCACCCGTGCAAAACCTGAAGCCCGGCCGCTGCTATCCGCCGACGCTGGTGACGACCGCGGACCACGACGACCGCGTCGTTCCCTGGCACAGTTTCAAGTTCACCGCGGCGCTGCAGCATTCGCAGGCTTGTGCGAATCCGGCACTGGTCAGCATCGAGACACGCGCCGGCCACGGGGCGGGCAAGCCGGCATGGATGCAGATCGAGGACTGGGCGAACCAGTGGGCCTTCCTGGCGCGGCACCTGGGCATGCCGGGCGGTCGCTGAAACGCGCTCAGTGCTGCGGCAGGTCCTCGACCGGGATCTCGGTCTCCTCGCCGGGGATCGCGTGGCGTTCTTCCAGCCAGGCGCCAAGGTCGATCAGCCTGCAACGCTCGCTGCAGAACGGGCGCCAGGGATTGCCGCGCCATTCATGCTGGCGCCCGCAATGCGGACAACTGACTTGCATCGTCATCGTAATCAATAGCAGGTTGTCAGCACGAAGCGCACGTCGTCGGTCGCCTGCACGGGCCGGCTGTGCACGCTGTTCCAGCGCAGGAAGCGCAGGCTGCAGCGATGGTGGCTGCCGCTGACCTCGGGGAAGAGTTTCGAGCCCCCGGGCAGCGTGATGCGCACCAGCTGCACCGGGCGCTCACGCTCGAAGACAATCTGGTAGACACCGCCCGGCGCGACCTCGTCGCACGGCACGGCGTTTTCGCGCGTGATCCACAGCAGCTCCGAAACGGACTCGCACAGCGGCCGGATCGTCGCCAGCCAGTGGGCCAGGTCGCTCTCGCGCAGGTCCGGGTCCAGGTTGAGCCAGTGGAAGTAATCGGGCAGGTCGAACTCGCAGGTGCCGCCAGGGATCGCGCTGCGGTGCTTGATTGCGTTCAGGAATTCCGACTCGCGCAGCCGCTGCAGGAAATTCGCGCCGGCGGAATTCAGCTCCTCGCGGCGGCGCACCAGCGCGGCGAGGATGGAGCGCAGCCGTGCGCTGTCCACGCCGGGACGGTTCTGGTAGTCGCGCATCGCCGCCATCTGCCGCTCGAGTTCCTTGAGCACATCGCCGCGCGCATCCCCGCGGGAGGTGATCGCGAGGATCTCGAGCAGCCCGGACACCGCCGAGCGGCTGGACCAGGGGTTGGCCAGGCCGGCGTGGTAGGACAGCTGCTGCCAGAGGAATTCGAGCCGCATGAATGCGCGCATCCGCTCGTTGAGCGGCTGCTCATGCGTGATTGGCTCCGAATCGGCCCGTGGTTCCGGGGCGGGCTCGAACATGCGCCTATTCTGCGGCACGGCTTCCGGCCCCGTAAACAACGTACTCCGCTCCGGTGTGTCAAACGGCATGTCCGGGCCTCAGTTTCCTGCCGCCAGCAGGCGGTAACGGCGGTCGAGCTCGGCAACCCGCACGGCGAGCCCCGCAAGGTCGCCGTCGTTCACAATGACGTCGTCCGCGGCGGCCTGGCGCTGTGCGCGCGTCGCCTGCGCGGTGAGTGCGCGCGCGGCGCTTTCCCGGGTTTCGCCGTCGCGGCGCATCAGGCGTTCGACCTGTTGCTGTTCGTCGCAATCGACGACCAGGACGCGATCGACCAGGCCACGGCGGCCACCCTCGACGAGCAGCGGAATCACGAGCAGTTGATAGGGGCCGGGAGCGGCCGCGGCCTGCCGCGCCATTTCCGCGAGGATCGCGGGATGCAGGATGTCCTCGACCGTGCGGCGCGCCCCGGCGTCCTCGAATATCCGCCGGCGCAGGCGCGCGCGGTCAAGGCTGCCCTGCGGATCGAGGATTTCCGGGCCGAGCGTCCTGATGAGCTCTGCCAGCGCGGGCCGCCCCGGCTCGACGACTTCCCGGGCGATGCGGTCCGCATCGATGACGGCCACGCCGCGCGCGGCGAACAGCCCGGCAACCATCGACTTGCCGCTAGCGATTCCACCGGTGAGCCCGATGCGCAACATGGCAGATTCCGTCAGCGCAGGCCCGCGAGGCCCAGGTAACGGTTGACGATGATCGGGCCCCACATCAGCGCGACCCAGGCTGCACCTGCAAGATAAGGCCCGAAGGGGATCGGGACGCCCCGTCCATGGCGTCTTGCCGCGATCAGCGCGACGCCGACGATGGCTCCGACCACGGCCGACAGCAGCAGCACGAGCGGCAGCATCTGCCAGCCGAGCCATGCGCCGATGGCCGCAAACAGCTTGAAATCGCCATAGCCCATGCCGTCCTTGCCGGTGACGAGCCGGAAAGCCTGGAACACGCCCCACAGGAACACGTAGCCCGCAGCGGCGCCGATCAGCGCATCGCCTGGGGAAACGCTGCCCGCCGCATGCCACAGGCTGGCGATCAGCCCGATCCACAACAGCGGCAGCGTCAACACATCGGGCAGCAGCTGCCGGTCCAGGTCTATGCCGGTCAGCGCAATCAGGTACCAGGTGAACACCAGTGCGAGCACCGCCTGCAGGCCGAAGCCGAAATGCCAGGCGACGGCCGCGCTCGCGGCCGCGGTCGCAAGCTCGACCAGCGGGTAGCGCAGCGAAATCGGTGCGCCACAGGATGCGCAGCGACCGCGCAGCCAGAGGAAGCTCAGTACGGGAATGTTGTGGATCGCGCGAATCTGCGCAGAACAGGAGGGACAGCGCGAGCGCGGCGCGACGAGCCCGAGGGGATCGCCGGCCGGTGCCGCCGCGTGGCCCGTGATTTCCGCGCATTGCGCGCGCCATTGCCGCTCGAGCATGAGCGGCAGGCGGTGGATCACGACATTCAGGAAGCTGCCGATCGCGAGGCCGAGCAGCGCAACCGCCGCCGCGAATGCGGCCGGATTGGCCGCCAGCAAGGCCCAGGGCTCGGGTGCGTCGATCAGACCACGGCGCCCAGCTTGAAGATCGGCAGGTACATCGCGATGACCAGTCCACCGACCAGCACGCCGAGGATCGCCATGATCAGTGGTTCGAGCAAGCTCGAGAGGGCGTCGACCGCAGTGTCCACCTCGAGTTCATAGAAGTCCGCAACCTTGGCGGACATTTCGTCGAGTGAGCCCGATTCCTCGCCGACCGCAATCATCTGCACCACCATGTTCGGGAACAGCGCGGTGTTTTCCATCGCGCGCTGCAGGCGCTGGCCAGTCGCGACCTCGTCGCGCATGCGCAGGACGGCCTGTTCGTAAACGATATTGCCGGTCGCGCCCGCGACGGACTGCATCGCCTCGACCAGCGGCACGCCGGCCGAAAACATCGTGGACAGGGTGCGCGCATAACGCGCGATCGCGGCCTTGACGAGGATCGGCCCGACCACCGGCAGCTTCAGCATCAGCCGGTCCAGGAAGTGGCGCAGGACGCGCGAGCGCTTCTTGAAGTAGGCGAAGGTGAAAATGCCGGCAGTGATCAGGATGCCCATCCACCAGCCCTGGTTCTGCACGAAGCGCGACAACTCGATGACCATGCGCGTGAACGCGGGCAGGTCTGCGCCGAAACCCTTGAACAATTCCTCGAACTGCGGAATCACGAACAGCAGGAGGATCAGCGTCACTATGACGGCAACCGAAAGCACGGCTGCCGGGTAGAACAGCGCCTTCTTGATCTTCTTCTTGATGGCCTCGGTCTTTTCCTTGTAGGTCGCGACCTTGTCCAGCAGGTTCTCGAGGGCACCGGCCTGTTCGCCGGCCTCGACCAGGTTGACGTACAGGTCGTCGAAGTAGAGCGGATGCTTGGCGAGCGACTCGTGCAGCGAACTGCCGCCCTCGACGTTGAGCTTGATGTCCAGGATCAGCTTCTGCATCGACGGCTTTTCATGGCCGACGCCGACGATCTCGAAAGCCTGCACCAGCGGGATGCCGGCCGCGAGCATGGTCGAGAGCTGGCGGCTGAAAATCGCGATGTCGAGCGCCGAGATCTTGCCGCCGCTGCGGAACAGATTGCTCTGCTTCTTGATCCTGGTCGGGATGATGCTCTGGCGACGCAGGTCCGCGCGGACCTCGATTTCGCTGGTGGCCAGCAAGCGGCCGCGGACCTTGTTGCCCTTGCGGTCCTTGCCCTCCCAGCTATAGGGGATGTCCTTGGCGACGGTGGCGGCGGTCGGCGGCATGGTGTCGGTTGTCCTCTAACCAGAGCCCTGGATGGTAACGCCCGGCCCGATCATTCAACTGTGACGCGGTTGACTTCTTCGAGGCTCGTCAAGCCGTCCATGACCTTCTTCAGGCCCGCCGTCCGGAGGTCCCAGACCCCTTCCTTGCGGGCCTGGTCACGGATGTGCGGGGCGCTGCCCCCCTCGAGGATGATCCGGCCGATGGCTTCCGTGACGGGCAACACTTCATAAATGCCGACCCGGCCCTTGTAGCCATCCGTGCACTGGCTGCAGCCGACCGCCTTGTGGACCTTCAGCTCGCCGCGTCTGACCTGTTCCTCGGTAAAGCCCTCCTTGACCAGGGCCTCGGCCGGGAGGTCGAGTACCACCTTGCAGTTCGGGCACAGCCGCCGCGCGAGGCGCTGCGCGATGATCAGGCTGACCGAGGTCGCGATGGCGTAGGGCTTGACCCCCATGTCCACCAGGCGCGTCAGCGTCTGCGGCGCGTCGTTGGTGTGCAGCGTGGAGAGCACGAGGTGACCGGTCTGGGCAGCCTTGATCGCGATTTCCGCGGTCTCGAGGTCGCGCACCTCGCCGACCATGATGACATCCGGATCCTGACGCAGGAACGCGCGCAATGCGGCGGCGAAGGTGAGTCCCACCTTGGGATTGACGTTGACCTGGTTGACGCCGGCCAGCACGATTTCCGCCGGGTCCTCGGCGGTCGAAATATTGGTGTCCTCGACATTCAGGATTGCCAGGCCCGTGTACAGCGACACCGTCTTGCCGCTGCCGGTCGGCCCGGTCACCAGGATCATGCCCTGCGGCCGCGCCAGGGTCTTGAGGTAGAGGTCCTTCTGGAACCCCTCGTAACCCAGCGCGTCGATGCCCATCATCGCGGTGCTGGCGTCCAGTATGCGCAGCACGATCTTCTCGCCGAACAGCGTCGGGCAGCTGCTCACGCGGAAGTCGATCGACCGGTTCTTGGAGAGCCGCATCTTGATGCGGCCATCCTGCGGCACGCGCCGCTCGGCGATGTCGAGGCGCGACATCACCTTCAGGCGCGCGGCGAGCTTGGTTGCCAGCTGTACGGGCGGCTGGGCGATTTCGCGCAGCACGCCGTCGATGCGCAGCCGGATGCGGTAATACTTTTCGTAGGGCTCGAAATGGATGTCCGAGGCGTTCTTGCGGATCGCGTCCAGCATGATCTTGTTGACGAAGCGGACGATCGGCGCGTCCTCGATGTCGTCGCGGCCGACGTCGGCATCCTTCTCGTCATCGCCACCGATTTCGAGGTTCTCGAGGTCGAAGTCCTCCTCGCCGAGCGAGGGCATCGATGTGTCGACCTGCTCGATCGCCTTCTGGACCGCGCGTTGCAGCTTGTCGTCCTCGACGACGACAGCCTCGATCGCGAGCCCGGTCTGGAACTTGATCTCATCGAGCGCATGCAGGTTGGTCGGATCGGAGACCGCGACGTGCAGGCGCTTGCCGCGCTTGACGAGCGGCAGCACACGGTGCTTGGCCAGCAGCTTGTCGTTGACCAGCCGGACCGTGTCGAGGTCGACGTTCACGGAGTCGAGGTCGAGCAGTGGCACGCCGAATTCCTGCGCCGCCGCGATCGCGATATCGCGGGCCGCGGCCATGTCGCGGGACACCAGCCAGCTGACCAGATGCGTCTTGCGTTCGCGGGCGCTGGCGATGGCGTCGAGCATCGCGGCCTCGTCGACGAAGCCGTCCAGGACGAGGCGCTGCGGCAGCCCGCTGAGCACCCCCCGGACCGATCCCGCCATCGCAGCTGCGTTGTCGTTCATCCGCTCAATATCATCCCTGAGTTCCGGGACCCCGAACCTTGAATAATGTACCCCACGAGGGGGCCGCAGCAATTGTTAAATCGGCGTTGATGCTCCCATAACCGGGGGCTGCGACCGGTGATGCCGATCACATTCGCGGCAGATCGGGACCTGCCGGCAGCTCGTCCGGAAAGCGCGCGTGGAGCGCGTCCCAGAGCCGGGTGGCTTCGGGCTCCCTGGTCGGGTCCGGCCGGCCCTCAAGCCGCCGTGGCAGCGGAGAGCGGCGATCCGTGTACAGGTAGGACACCGAACCGTCGGACCCGCTCTGGATCGCCGCCAGCAGCGACCCGCGCGACAGTGCGGCGCGTTGCTTGCGTGCCATCAGCGTGGGCAAGCGGTCGGCCCGGAACTGCACCCAGCCGGTGGCGGGATCCAGTTCGTAGAACACGGCGGCCTCGTCGACGATTCCGGACGCCTCGTAGCGGCCCGCAAGGATACTCGGCGTATTGAAGTCGGTCTCCGTGAATCGCACTCGATCATCGATGCTGGCGGCCAGCGCGGGATTCCTGAGCAGGGGCAACAGTGAAATTCCATCGACGCCGGCAGGCAGAGCCCCCGTGACGAATTCCTCGAGCGTCGGACGCAGGTCCTCGAGCGCCACCGGCCAGTCATGGCTGCCGGGCATGCCCGGCAGGCGCGCGCGGCCATAGGCGCGCATCGCGAGTACCACGCCGTATTGATGCGGACTCATCACGCTGCTGCCATGCCCCCACAATGAATCCCAGATTTCGCGGTCGCTGCCGGTCTTGCGCAGCATCGAATCGGTCTTGCCGCCGAGCGCCTCGCCGTGGTCGGACAAGAGCACGACGAGCGCGTTCTCGAGCACGCCCTTGTCCGCAAGCAGCCGCATGACTTGTTCGAATTGCCGGTCGACTTCCTCGATGGCGCGGCGGTACGCCGGGCGGTACTCTTGCGGCGTCGTGGGCATTGGCGACCCGGCCCAGTTGTACGGCCAGTGCGCGAGCGTCAGGTGGATTGCGAGCAGCGCCGGGCCGTTCACGTCGAGCTCATCATCCAGGCGCTCGACGAAGTCCATCGGTTCGTAAGTGAGGTGCGCCGCCCGGTTGGCGTGATTCGACGGAAACAACAGGCCACCGGCCTTGCTCGAGGCCAGCAGGTTGACCAGCGGCACGTCACCCGCGTAGCCCAGCAGGAAATCGATCGCGCCGACCGGCGGCGTGATCAGCTGGTCGAAGCCGAAGGATTCGTCGATGTTCGCGAAGCGCGTCTCGTCCGTCGCATAGACCGTGCGATAACCGTGGCCGCGCAGCGTGTCGGCGAGCGTGTCGCCCTCGTGCACGAGCCCGCGTGGCATCAGGTTGACGCGGGCATTGGTCGTGACCGGGTGACGGCCGGTCAGGATGGAAACCCACGCGCCGTAGGTCCGCGCCAGCGGGCTGATCGCATCGGAAAAGCGTTGCGCTCCGGCGAGGAATCCGTCGATGTGCGGCGTCAGCGCAGAGCCACTGCGGGCTTCGGTCAGGTCGTCGCGCAGCGAGTCGATGCCGAGGATCACGACATGGGGTGACGGGCCGGCAACGACCGCCGCCGAGGACCCGGAAGTGGCGAGCGGCAACGGCAGGGTCGCGAGCAGCGCGAGCAACCCCGCGCCCGCGAAACCGAATGCAAGGCCGGGCCTGAGGGCGCGCCAGCGCCGTACTGCGCGCAGCAACAGCATCAGGACCAGTGCCGCAAATGCCAGCAGCAGGGCGTTGCCGGGCCGGACACCGAGGATCGGGGTCCGCAGCCACGAGTCCTCCCCCGCGAAGAGGGAGGCCGGATACCGGGTCGAATTGATGGCCATGACGAGGCCGGCCAGCAGCGCGAACCAGCCGGCGACCAGCCAGCCGCGCCGCGCAAGCGCTACGCCCGGGAAAGCGGCCTCGGTCATACGGGCGAGCGCGAAGGCTGCAAGGCCGAGCAGCACGTGGCACAGCAGCAGCGCGCCGGCGAAGGCAGCCAGTTGCCGGGCGAGCACGGAGCCCATGGCCTGCTGGAGGCTCAGGGACGCGGTGACAAGTTCCCGTGGCAGCACCAGCGCCAGTTCGCGCAGCATGCACCAGAGGCAGCCGGCCAGGAAGGCGAGGGCCAGCAACTGGCCGA
>Ga0214473_10005248_pt1 | contig 15539 bp, 11 predicted proteins | sample RVTome_7_FD_203509 | JGI IMG/M metagenome (GOLD analysis project Ga0214473, IMG submission 203509) | Soil microbial communities from uranium-contaminated site in the Upper Colorado River Basin, Wyoming, United States - RVT98D197 | ecosystem: Environmental > Terrestrial > Soil > Contaminated >... | reverse complement strand
AAGGTCCGGCCGGAAAACTCTTCCCCGGATTCCGCTCCGACATCCCGCGTCTTGCGGAAAAGGCGGCCTCTCTTCCGGACCCCGAGCCCCAAAACGAGGACTTCGCCGAGGCCGTCAGGAAACGGCGGAAATTTCCGCTCAACGAAGAGAACGGCCACCGCACCTGCGTCATGGTTAATCTTGCCAAGATCGCGGTTAGGCTGGGACGGCCGCTCCGTTTTGATCCCGCCGGACAGCGATTTGTCGACGACGCCGAAGCCAATCGCCTGATCGATGAGCCGATGCGGGCGCCTTGGCATATGTGATAGGAACGCGCTGAAGATCGAGCCGGAAATATGATGGAAATAAGGACGCGGATAAAAAAAACAATAGCGGCGGCATGTTGTCTCGTGGCCCTCGCCCCATTTTCCCGAAGCGCCCAACTAAGCGCCGGCCTCGTCGAACAGGTCTCCGCGATCCTGGCGAAATTTCCGGCGTCCGATGCCGAGAATAAAAATCAATACGCGGCCGAGCTGGTTGCTCTCGGCCGGCCGGGCATCGAAGAGGTGTGGCGAAGGCTTTCCGCGCCCGGGGCCGACGATGATACCTTGGCCCGTTTCGCTCTTGACGCCGTGGCCCTCTATACGACCCGGCCCGGAGCCGAATCCGAACGGCAGATGTTCGTCAGCGGTCTCCTTAAGGGGCTCGAAGCGCCGCTCGACGCCGAGGTCAAGACTTTTCTCATCAGCGAGCTTCAGATCGCAGGCCGGGCCGAAATCGTCCAGCCCTTAAGCCCTCTCCTTGGGGACCCGGAGCTGTGCGGGCCTGCGGCAAAAGCCATGGTCGTCGTCGGCACGCCTGAGGCGGAAGACGCGTTGTTCAAGGCATTTTTCCCGGTTTCAACAAAAACCGCCGGGCCCTTGATCAAGGCTCTCGGCGAACTACGGAGCCGGCGGTCTATTCCGGTCCTACGGCCCTATGCCTCAAGTTCGGAGGAAATCCTCCGCGAGGCCGCGCTCGACGCGCTGGCGAATATCGGCGATCCGGAATCCCGTCCCGTTCTCGAAACGATCGCGGTCGCGGCCTCCCCGTATGAGCGGGCCAAGGCCGCGCGCCGCTTTCTTCTTTATGCCCAGAGGCTGTGGGAATCGGGTGAAACGGACAAGAGCGCATTCCTTTGCCGCCGTTTCCTCGACAACCTCCAGCTGCCGGAAGAAGCCGCGATTCGCGCCTCCGCGCTTTCTCTCCTGGCCAAAATCCGGGGGGAAGATATCCTCGATGACCTTCTCGAATATGCTGGAAATCCTGAGAGAGAAATCCGGCAGAAGGCCCTGGAACTCGCGGACTCCGTTCCGGGAGAGGAGACGACGCGGCGCTGGTTGGAGCGAATGGCGCAGGTTCAGTCCGAAGCGCGGGCCGACCTCATCGCTATGCTCGGACGGCGCGGGGACAAAATTTCTTTTCCCGTTGTCCGCGAAGAAATCAAAAGCGGGGACAAAAGCGTCAGGCTCGAGGCGGTGGCCGCGGCCGTCAAACTCGGAGGGGCTGAAGTCTTCGCCGACGTCTGGCCCCTGATCCAGACCGAAGATGAAGATCAGGTCCGGGTCGTCAAGCAGGCCCTGCTCGATTTTCCATCCGCAATCGCCGTGCCTAAGGCGGTCGAAATCCTGGACAAAGTGCCCGACGCGGCCCGAGTCGCGCTGATCGAGCTCCTGGCCGAACGCAAGGCGGCAGATCCGGCCAAGGTCGTGCTGGCTCAAGCCCTAAGCCAGAATGACGCGGTCCGGAAGGCGGCCCTGACCGCGCTCGAGAGCCTGGCCGGAAGCGAGGACCTGCCGCGGCTCACAGGGCTGCTCTTAAAGACATCGGCCGTCCCGGAGATCACACTCATCCAGAACGCCCTTGTTTCAGCCGCGAACCGGATCGTCGACCCCGAAAAAAGGGCGGACGTGATTCTCGCGGCGCTGAAAAAAGCGCCGGCTCCGAAGCGCGCGGACTTGATAAAACCGCTGGCCAGGATCGGGGGTGCGAAAGCCCTCCGGGTCGTCGTCGCGGAGACGAAAAGCAAGGAAGCGCGCGCTCAAGCCGCGGCGGTGTATGCCTTGGCCAATTGGACCGACCAGGGGGCCATCGCGGAACTGTTCACTCTCGCCGGGAGCACTTCCGATAAAAAAACGCGTTATCTCGCCCTGCAGGGAATCGGAAGGCTGGCCGTGGACCCCTCGAATAGCGCCGACCGGATGCTGGCGTTTGTGACTCGCGCGCTCGAGATTGCGACGGAACCGGTGGAAAAGAACCTCGCGATTTCCTTCCTCGCCGCCATCCGGACGGCGGAAGCTCTCAAAGCGGCCGTTTCCTATCTCGATCAGCCGGCGTATCAGGGCAAGGCTGCCCAGTCGGTCGTTCGCCTGGCGATGCCTTCGCCGGGTTTCGCCGGCCTGGCGGGCCTTGAAACCGCGCTGGCTTTGAAAAAAGCGATTCCCTTGATTGAGAGTGATTATGACCGGGAAGACGCGGAGCTATACGCCGACGAACTCCTCCTTAAGGAAGGCTTTATCCCGCTGTTCAACGGGAAGAATCTCGCCGGATGGAAAGGACTCGTGGCCGACCCGCCGAAGAGGGCGATGATGGCGCCCGAGGAAACAGCTCGCGCTCAAGCCGAAGCGGACGAGCTGATGCGCCGGCACTGGAAAGTCATCGAGAGCACGCTGGTCTTTGACGGACAGGGGCACAGCCTTTGCACGTCGAAGGATTACGCGGATTTCGAGCTCTTCGTCGATTGGAGGATCGAGCCGAAAGGGGATAGCGGGATCTATCTGCGGGGCTCGCCGCAGGTCCAAATTTGGGACCCGGATCAGAATCCCGAGGGCTCGGGCGGGCTTTACAACAACAAAACGAATCCGGCCAAGCCGCTCATCCGGGCCGACCGCCCCGCCGGACAGTGGAACACATTTTTCATCCGGATGACGGGCGAGCGCGTGACAGTCTATGGCAACGGCATCCTAGTCGCGGACAATGTCGTCATGGAGAATTATTGGGAACGGGATAAGCCCATTTATCCGACCGGTCCGATCGAGCTCCAGGCGCACAGCACGCGGTTGTCTTTCAAAAACATCTTCATCCGCGAAATTCGGTGAAGGGGAAGATTCGGATTGCGCGGTTTCAACTCGGTCCGCTGAATTTGACGAAACGCGCGCAATATATATATAGTTAATCCTCGCCATGATGCCCGCATTAATCTTTCAAAGGGAGGAGCCCTCATGACCCAATCGAAGGACCTTTCCCCAAAATCGACGGGATCGCTGACCCGACGGCAATTCATCGGCACCACGGCCACGGCCGCCGCCGGTTTCATGATCGTTCCGCGCCGCGTGCTGGGCGGCCCCGGGTACCAGGCGCCGAGCGACACGCTCAACATCGGCGCCGTCGGCATCGGCGGCAAGGGGTCGTCCGACATCTGGAGCGTCAGCACGGAAAATATCGTCGCCCTGTGCGATGCCGACGACGAGCAGATGGCCAAGTTCCTCGGGAACAAGGACAACAAGCCGGAAAACCAGGCCAAATACGAGAAAGCCGCCCAATACCGCGACTTCCGGATAATGCTCGAGAAAGAAAAGCTCGACGCGATCACGGTCAGCACGCCCGACCACACCCACGCCGTCATCGCCATGACGGCGATGAAGCTGGGCAAACATGTTTTCGTCCAGAAGCCGCTGACCCATACAATCAAGGAAGCGCGGCTCCTTGCCCAGGAAGCCAAGAAAAGGAATCTCGTCACCCAGATGGGAAACCAGGGACACTCCAAAGAGGGCGCCCGCCTTATCTGCGAATGGATCTGGGACGGAGCGATCGGCGGTGTCCACGAGGTCCATGTCTGGACGAACCGGCCGATCTGGCCGCAGGGCATCGAAGCTCCGAAGGAAATCCCTTCCGTTCCGCCGACCCTGGATTGGGACGTTTGGCTCGGCCCGGCCCCGTGGCGGCCTTACCATCCCGCCTACCTTCCGTTCACCTGGCGCGGCTGGTGGGACTATGGAACGGGAGCGGTCGGCGACATGGGCGCCCATCTCATCGACCAGCCCTTCTGGGCCCTCAAGCTCGGCCATCCGACGACCGTCCAGGCCAGCGCGACGAAGTTCACCAAGGATTCCTATCCTTTAGCCGAAGTGATCGCCTATCAATTCCCGACGCGGGGCAAGATGCCGCCGGTTAAGATGACCTGGTACGACGGCGGGCTGATGCCTCCCCGGCCGTCCGTTCTCGATAACGGCCGGTTGATGGGCGACGACGGCGGCGGCGTGCTCTTCGTCGGCGATAAAGGCCTGCTGATGTGCAGCACGTATGGGGAGAACCCGCGGCTTCTTCCCGAGGCGCTGATGCGGGACTACAAGCGGCCGGATAAAACCATCCTCCGCTCGCCGGGGATTCATGAAGAATGGATCGCCGCGATCAAGGCCGGGAAAAAATCGACGACCGATTTCGATTATTCGGGCCTGCTGACCGAGGTGATGCTCCTGGGCAATGTCGCCCTCAGGATGAAGGATGCCAGGACCGTTCTCCAATGGGACGGAGAGAAGATGGAGGTCACCAACCTCCCCGAGGCCAACAAATATATCCACAAGGAATACCGGGCCGGCTGGTCCCTTTAAAACGGGCGGGGAAATAATCCGGAATAATGGAGACATGTTCCGAATCCTCTTGAATTCGGTACGTGTCCCCAAATTTTAGGAGGGCCGCGTGATGACGACGACGAAAGGTCCCGTAGCGATATTGCTTTTTTTTGGATTGGTCATTATCGTCTGTTCCCAAACGATTCCCAAAATGACATGGGCCATCCATGATCCGAACAGGCCGCTTCCTCCCGTCGTTGACCCGGGTCCGGCAGGTCTTCCCGCGCCGGCTCCCTCGGACGCCGTCGTTCTTTTTGACGGGAAGGATCTGACGTCCTGGACGGACGCCAAGGGAAATCCGGCGAAATGGAAAGTCGAGAACGGCTCCCTGGAAGTCGTGGCCAAGACGGGCTCGATCCAGACCAAGCAAGGTTTTGGCGATTGCCAACTTCATGTCGAATGGGCCGCCCCTCTTGAGGTCAAAGGCGAAAGCCAGGAGCGGGGGAACAGCGGCGTGTTTCTGATGAACATCTATGAAGTTCAAGTCCTCGACGGCTATCACAACACAACCTACGCCGACGGGACGACGGCCGCGATCTACGGGCAGTATCCGCCGTTGGTCAACGCCTGCCGGAAGCCCGGCGAGTGGCAGGCGTATGATATCGTTTTCCATGCTCCCCGTTTCGATCAGGAGAAAAAGCTCGTCCGGCCGGCGACCATGACCGTCTTCCACAATGGAATTCTCGTTCATGATAACGCGGTCCTGACCGGGCCGACGGCCCATAAGATCCGGCCGCCCTACATGGCCCATGCGGACAGGCTGCCTATTTCGCTCCAGGATCATGGCTGCCCCGTCCGCTACCGGAATATTTGGATAAGAGAGCTCTGAGAAAACAGGGGGGACATGTTCCGAATTCAATTGAATTCGGTACGTGTCCCCGAATCTTGTGAGAAGGCAATTACGACATGAAGAAAAAAACAACAATTTTCGCGGGGGCCGTGGCGATCTCCCTGCTCGCATCTTTTGTCCTTGCCGGACAGGCTCCGGCCAAAAAGCCCCGCGCCCTGTTCGTCTGGGGCGGCTGGGAAGGGCATGAGCCCAGACAGTGCGTCGACATCTTCGCCCCCTGGCTCCAGGATCAGGGATTCGAGGTCGAGATCTCGACCTCGCTCGATTCCTACCTCGACGCAGAAAAGATGAAATCCCTCGACCTCGTCGTCCAGGTCTTCACCATGTCGCAGATTACGCCCCAGCAGGAGAAAGGGCTTTTGGACGCGATCAAAAACGGCGCAGGCATGGCCGGCTGGCATGGCGGTATGGCTGATTCTTTTCGGAGTAACACCGAATACGAGTTCATGGTCGGCGGCGCCTGGGCCGCGCATCCCGGGGGCGTGATCGATTATGAAGTCAACGTCATCAATCGCGATGACCCGATCACAAAAGGGCTGGCCGATTTCAAAATGCACTCGGAGCAGTACTACATGCTCGTCGACCCGTTCACCGAAGTCCTGGCGACGACGACCTTTTCCGGTTCCTACGCCCCTTGGATCAAGGGCGCGGTCATGCCCGTCGTTTGGAAGAAGATGTACGGGAAGGGGCGGATATTTTACACGTCCCTCGGCCACGTTTCCGCGGATTTCGACGTGCCCCAGGCCCTGGAAATCGTCAAGCGGGGGCTGCTCTGGGCAGCGCGCGTCACGGGCACGGGCGCTGATCCGAAAGCGACGAATCCCTACCTCCCCCTGCTGAAGCGAACGCGCTGATCGCGGCACGGCCGTGAGTGATTCCCGCACCGAGCCGAACGGATCATTTGAACATTCTTGCTTAGGCTCAGCGGTTCATCTATACTTGGGGCCTACATCGTGATCCCGACGCTCCGCCTCGACCTCATTCAGACGCTTGCGGTCGCCTGCGTCGTCTATTATCTCGGAATGTTCCTCCGCCGCCGGGTGCCTTTCCTCGAACGCCTGAACATTCCGGCGGCGGTCGTCGGCGGGCTCCTTTTCGCCGGCCTCAACCTTATCGCCCACAACAGGATAATCAATCTCCAGTTCGAAACCGTCACCCAACCGCTCCTCATCGTCCTCTTTTTCACGACCATCGGGATGAGCGCGAGCTTGCCCCTCCTCAAGAGGGGAGGAGCGCAGGTCCTGCTCTTCCTGGCGATGTCCGTGATCTTCTGTTTCGTTCAGAATTTCATCGGGATGGGGATTTCGTCCGCGTTCGGAGTGAATCCGCTGCTGGGCGTGATCGCGGGATCGGTGACCTTGGTCGGAGGACCCGCGACCGGCATGGCCTTCGCCCCGCTCTTCGAAAAAGCCGGGGTTATCGGCGCGGGCACGCTGGCGATCACGGCGGCGACGTTCGGGATCACCTGCGGCGGAATCATCGGAGGACCGGCGGGGACGTGGCTGATTCGGCGCCACCGCCTCAGAGCGGACAAGAGGATTTCGAAGACCGAGCTCCGCGAAGAGCTTCATCCCGAGCCGGACATCCTCTCCATCGATGTGGGACGTGAGCATTATTGTCGCGGCGGCGGCGATGGGCGTCGGGAGCGTCGTCAGCTACTTCATTCAGTCGTTCGGAATAACGCTCCCGGCTTATATCGGGGCGATGTTCATCGCCTCGCTCTTCCGCAACGTCGACGACGTGACCCGCATCTTCAAGATCGACCATAAGGCGATGGAACTGATGGGAGGGATCGCGCTTAACATCTTCCTGGTCGTCGCCCTGATGGACCTGAAGCTGTGGGAGCTGGTCCATCTTGCCGCGCCCTTAGCCGTCATCCTCGTTGCCCAGGTCTTTGCCGTCACCGTGTTCTCTCTGACCGTCTCGTACTGGGCGATGGGCAAAGATTATGAATCGGCCGTCATGGCGGGCGGATTCATTGGCTTCGTCCTCGGGACGACCGCCAACTCCATGGCGAACATGAAGGCTCTCGTCGGCAAGTTCGGCCCGGCGCCCCGAGCTTTCCTTGTCGTGCCGATGGTCGGCGCGTTTTTTATCGACTTCATCAATGCCCTGATCATCACCCTCTTCCTGAACTGGCTGGGTTAGGGAAAGACCAGACTCTCAATCCGGCTTATCAGTCGGCGAGGCCGTCCCCGGATTCGCCCTTCGCCGACGTCACTCCCCCGGCCGGAGGCGGCTGATGGATCTCTGGCGCCGCGACGTATGTCTTGACCACCTCGGTCGTCCCGCCCACATTTAATTGTTCGAAGAGAAAGGCGAACGTCTTTTCCAGGTCGGCGCCGATGGCCGCGAGCGCGTCCGGAGACAGCGACCAGAACTGTTTTTTAAACGGTCCCACCGCCTTTTTCCGCGTTTTGTATAAAAACTGGGCTTCGGTGTCCTTGGGTTTGCGCTCGTCCGCGGCGTTCGTCTTCAGCCATGCAACCATGTCCCGGCGCAGCTCTTCGGGAACGGCCTTGTGATCCATGATCAGATTTTGAAAGGCCGTCGCCAGATGGACTTCGCACGTTCCGGCTTCGACGAACTTGTGGAAGGCCTGGTCGGGCAGGGTGCTCGCTCCGTGCTGAACGGCGCCGCCCATCCTGTATTCCTTGCGCGCTTTCGCGCTGAGGATCTTCAGGACCCCGAAATCGATCGCGACCCGGGCCAGGGTTCCATCGGGGAGAACCACGCCGCCGTGACTCGTCCCGGTCTGGATGCTTATTTTGCTGATTCCCGTGAGCGGGCCGCGGAGGGCGTCATAGCCTTTCATGAACGCGTCCAGGTCCTCGGGGGTGCTGTTTTTCTGTCCGACCTCGCCGATCTCGCCGCCGACCGAGATAGTCACGCCTTTCGGTTCCAGCCCGCGGATGAACTTGGTGAAATCGGCGCAGAGCTCCGAGTTCAGCTTTTGCTGCTCTTCGAGGGTCGTCTTGGAGAGGTCGACGAGGGTCGAGGTGTCGATATCGATATTGTGGAATCCGGCCGAAACGGCTTCGACGATCAAATCGCGGATGGTTTTAACCTCGGATTCGGGGGCCGAGGCGTACTTCTTGGCCGAGGTCTGGAAATGGTCTCCTTGGATGAAGACGGGGCCTCGAAATCCTTCCTTGATGGCCGCGGCCAGGACGGCCGAAGCGTATTCGGAGGGCCGCTGCTCGGTATAGCCGATTTCGCTCCGGGCGATTTCGAAAATCAGCGCGCCGACGTCGAGTTTGCGGGCCGCGCGGAAGACCGCTCGGGCGGAATCATAGGCCAGCATCCGGAGGTTCATGGCCGGCACAGTGAAGATCGCGGCGATTTCGCCTCGTCCGCGGGCTTTGTAAAGGTCGTGGATCGAAGCCGGACGAACGCCGAGAGCTTGAGCGGCCTCCCAGATGATCCAACGGGCCGCGGCTTTGGATTCCGGGGCGCCGAAGACGGCCTCATGAATCACTTCGTCGATTTTTTGGGGAAGCCGTTTTTCATCTTGAACGCGGAGGCGATCCTTATCCCGGTGGAGGATTCCGTTGAACCTGACAAGAATATCATCAAGAGCTGTCTTGGCCATTATCCTTTTCTCCTTTCGACGCGGCTCTTCTCGCCGCCGTCGCCTAATATATCAAAATCCGCGTCGCAGCGACGTAGGTTTTTCTGATTGTTATCATCATCGGCGAAATTATTTCGAGCGAAGCGGCGGGAGGGTCATCTCTGTTTCGTTCCTTCGGCGTCCGTAGGCGATCTCCCACATCCCGCGGCCCTGCGTCGCGACGAGGAGCGTTTGGTTCAGGGGATCGAACCGGATGTCGATCACGCCGCAGTTCGGCAGCCCTGTCCCAAATTTTTCCCAATGCCCCCCGTTGTCCCGCGAATAAACCACGCCGCGGTCCGTTCCGAGAAAAAGCCAGGCCGGCGACTTCTCCTCATCGATCAAGACGGTGTTGGCCGGAATATCCGGAAGGTCGCCGTCGATGCTCTCCCAGCTCATGCCGCCGTCGGTTGTTTTCAAGGCCTGGTCGACCCCGAACGCGCTTACGGCCAGATAAGCTTCGAGATGATTGCCGGGGTGAACGGCAAACGGCCGCTGGACTCGCGGCCAGCCGGGAACGTTCGTCAAGGAGAGGAACCAGGTTTTTCCGTAATCGTGGGTCGCGAGGACGCGGCCGTCGTTGGTCGCGACGTAGATCGATTCGGGATGGGATGGAGCGATAGCCATACCCCGGACGGCGGCTCCCGGTTCCGAGGTCAAGTCGGGGCTCCAGGGGAACCACAGTCGTCCGCCGTTGAGGCTGGCATAGAGGCGCTGCGTGGCGTAAAAAAGAAGGTGGGCCGTCCTCGGGACAAATTCGAGCGGCGGAAGGAAGCAGTTGCTGTCGCCGGAGGCGATCCCGGCGCTGGACCGCGTGAACTGTTCTCCACCGTCCGTGGAGCGGAATAAATTTCCCGTTCCCTGATATTCGGCCAGGACATTTTGGGGCATCGTTCCTTGAACCGCCGTATAGCCCCCGTCTCCTCCGAGAACCGCGTCCCAATCGGCCTTTCCCGGACCGAGGCGCTTGAGCGTTCCGTTGTCCTGGCATCCGGCGTAAAGGATATTCGGCTGAAAAGGATCGAGCGAGAGCCCGGCGTAAAACTGGATGAGGCCGAGCCCGTCGTTTAACGGCGTCCAGGACGCGCCCAGATTATCCGAGCGGAAAATTCCGCCGTCGTTGCCGTCGAGGAGCCGTCCCGCGGCGTCCCAGGCCAAGGCGTGATGATCGACGTGAATGCCTTGCCCGACATCCGTCCACGAGCTCCCGCCGTTCGTCGATTTCCAAAGGCTGACGCCGCCGGTCAAGACCGTGTTGGCGTCGAGGGGGCTGACGGCCAGGACATTGAGATAATAGCCGTAGGTGGCGTGAATGCTGCCGGGGTCATAAGCCGTCCATGAGCCGCCGCCATCGTCCGTGCGGCAGACGCTCAATGTGCCGGCCGCTTCTCCAGTCGCGTTCGATGCCTGGATGAAGGAGGCGTAGATCCTGTTCGGGTCGGACGGCGCCATCCCCAGGGCTACGCGGCCGAAGCGGCTTGAAGGAAGTCCGCCCCCGAGCTTCGTCCAGTTCGCGCCCGCGTCTGCAGTTCTATAGATGCCGTTGTTCGCGTCTCCGAATACGTGTCCGACGGCCGCATACAGAACGCGCGGGTCGCGAGGGTTGAGAACGAGGTCCGTGACGCAGAGGTTGCCCGGTAATCCGCCCCCGAGGTGCGTCCAGGTCCGCCCGCCGTCGTCCGATTTGAAGACGCCCAGCGGGCCATTCCTGAGCGGATGGCCCTTGGCTCCGGCGATGTCGAATTTGTAGGCGGGCAGGCCGCCGGCGGTGGTCAGCGCGGCATAGAGAATCCGGGTGTTCTGGGGGTCGATCAGGATCTTCGCAATGCAGCGGCCGCCGAAGGTCTCGGCGCCGAGAACTTCCCAGGAATCGCCGCCATCGCTGGATTTGTAAATGCCGAGACCGTACCGGGAATGATTGGCGAAATTCGCTTCACCCGAACCGGCATAGACAATGCGTTCGTCGGAAGGGTCGAGGGCCAGGGCGCCGATCGAGGTGGTCGGGAGATGATCGCTGAGCGGAGTCCAAGTCCGGCCGCCGTCGCGAGAGCGCCACACTCCGCCGTCCGCTCCGGCCAAGTAGTAGAGCCCGTCGTCCCTGGAGCTCAGGGCAATGGCCGAAACGCGGCCGGTGCACGAGGTGCCGCCGATCGGGGCCGGGCCGAGCTCGCGCCACTGGGCGTCAAGAAGCGGTGCCAGAAGAAATAAAAGAAAAAATACGCGGCGAATTATTTGGCGACGCTCATCCATTAAGGATTCTAATCACCTTTTCTTTTTCCGGCCGAGGATGCCTCCGCCCAAGAAGAGGCCGGCACCGAGAACGAACCCGAAATTGTACCAGCCGCCGTTGTTATGGACTTCATAAAAGCGGACATTCTTCGTGAAGAGCGAGATGATGAACGTGACCGGCGAGATGAGGCCGTGCCAGAGGCCTTTCCAGAAGCCGGCGATCTTGCCTTCGGCGTCCGCCGTTTTTTCAGCGGCGTTCGGTCCAGGAGCGCAGGCGGCGCTGAAGAGCGAGAGGACTAAAGCGACGAAAATGCCACAGACCGCGATCGTTCTCATGTTCCCTCCTAGGAATACGGGTTCAATATACAAGCGGACCTGCAAAACAGTCAAGAAAGAAGTGAGGCGGAAACCGGCGGGGTTTTTATTTTCTTCTGTTCAGATATTCATCCCAGAGGTCCTGGCGGATAAAAAGCGCCAACAGGACATCCGGCCGCAGGCCGTAATATTCTATCTGATAATGGTCCTTGAGGAGCGTATCAAATCCGGCGGCCTGATCCGGAGAGGCGATAACGAGCGGGATGTTCTTGAAATCCCCGGCGGCTTTCCAGTCCGTCCAATATCCGACCTGATTGTAGCCTCTCAAATACCATGGGAGCGGCCAGGTCTCATCCGGATCGCTGACGACCTTGATCAGAATGTTCTTGCCGGCCGGCGCAACTTCGGCGATGCCGTTCACGCGCCCGATCAGCTTTAGAAAATCGGGAATCGTCTGGGCATAGACCCAGGGATTCCGCGGATCGGCGAAGGTGCGGAAATTGGCCTGACGGCTTTGCCATCCCAGATGGACGACCCCGATGATGAGTAACACAACGGCCGGCGCCATCCTTCGGTTCCGGCGCAGAGATTCAAAAAGATAGGCCGTGCCGTAGCCGGCGAGCAAGATGAAACCGGCGTAGAAAGGCAGCAGATTCCATGGCGTTTTATAAGGAATTAAAGAGAAAACGGCGGCCGCGAGAAGCGCGTTAACGGCGAGGAAGAGAATCATGGCGCTGCGTTTTCTGAGGCCGGCGAATATTCCGAGAAAGGCCAAGGCCAAGATCAGCGCTTCGCTCCAGACGAGTCCTCCGGATTTCGCGTAGGTCAACAATCCGAAATAATACAACGGAGGATGGACGTGATATCCGGGGGAAGCGGCTTTGCCGAAATAACCGGAGAAGGCCGCCATGGAATCGAGGATGCCTTTCGGATTTGCGAAGAACGACGAGAAGAATAGGGCCGCGGTCAGCGCGGCGAGGCCGAAGCCGAGAACCAAGTGAGGAACACGGAAGCGGGACGTCTTGTGCCGAGCCGCGGACGGTTCTTTTTTCTGGACGGCCTTGGCCAGGATAAAAGCGGCGCCGGACGCGGCGAAAATAATGACCGAAGTCTCCTTCGTCGCGAACATCATCCCGCCGAAGAAACCCGCCGCGGCGGCCCAGCCCGCGGCCGGCTTCCGAAGGTAGCGCCACAGCGCTCCCAGCCAGCCCATGACGAAAAAGACGAAGACCATTTCCTGGATATAGAAACGACTGTAATAGACCAAGGCGGGGGAGAGGGCGGCGTAGAGTCCGGCGAAAAGGATGGCCGCATACCCCGAATCGGGCAGAAAGAGGAGGAAAAGAAGAATGATTCCCGTGCCGAAGAGGACGGGAACAAGCCGGAGCGTTGTCTCGTCGAGCGCCGCCAGCGTGTTTTTTCCCAAGGCTTTCGCCAGGGGAAGGCTCAGGTAATAGAGCGAAGGTCCGTGGTGATCGGTTTTATCGTATCGGTATTCGCCCTTTTCGAGGAGGAGGCCGAATTTCAGGGCCTGGTTGGCCTCGTCGTGGTGCATCGGCCGAAGGTCCAGGCCGGCGGCTCTGAAGGCAAGGGCTCCGCCGAGGATAAGAATCAACAGCCCGCGAAATGCGGTTGTGTTCATTTGAGGAGAGTGCCGTAGACCTCCACCTCGACATAGTGATTCATATCGTTCGACGTGTTGCCCTCGCTGCTGAGGCGGATATAGCGGGCTTTCACGCCCTTCGGATCGATCAGCCGGCCCTCGTTGGTTTCGATATATTCCTTGTCTTTCCCGATGCCGAGGCCGGAGGCGTTGTCATGGTCGTTGTTGAAAACGGTCACGACCCCGGCGACGAAGTCCTTGTCATTGGAGACCTGGACGACGACGTCGCGATAGACCCGGGCCTGGCTGTGGTAGTGCCAGACGAGGATGGCCGAGAGAGCGCATGCAGCCTTGAGGTCGATCTGGACCCATTGTTTTCCCGGGCCGAGTTCGACGAAGTAACCGTCTTCGCCCGATTTTTCGCCGTCCGTGATGAAGCTGAGCTCGCCGATGACGGGCTGCATGTCGCTGGACGTTACGGGCTTTTTCAGCGAGAGGAGGGCGGTGCCTTTCGGAACATAGAACGGCCCGCGCGGCTTGCCCGTGATCGCTTCCAGGTTCGGGGTTTTGATGTTCCGCGGCGTTCCGATGAACATCGGCTTCGGAAGCTGGAGCTTGAGCTCCTCTTTATTCGGATCCTGGGTTTGGGCAAGGGCGACGGCGCCGAGTCCGACGACGAGAAGAAGGAGCGCGATCCCGGCGCAGGCGAATTTTTTGTTGATCATTTCGGGCTCCTTGTTTGTTGGCTTTGAAACTGTAATATAGCATAAAATCCAGCCGGGCTCATCTCTACGATTGCCGGCGGATTCCCTCAGAATTTCAGCCGGGAATCTTCTGAAAAGTTATTTTTCCCGGAGAAGTCATTGAGAGTCCCCCGAGGATGTGCATTACATTGTCATCTGACTTATTAGTAATTGATTCCTGGAAAAAAGCCTGACACAGGCATCCACAACCTCAGGATCATAAAGGACGCCTCTTTTCTGCGTAATCTCCGCAAGGGCAGCTTCTATACCCAGGGCCGGCCGATAAGGCCGATGAGCCGTCATGGCCTCCACGACGTCCGCAACCCCGAGAATTCGTGCTTCAACGAGGATTTGCTCTCCCTTTTGTCCCCGGGGATATCCGGAGCCGTCCATCCTTTCGTGGTGCTGATAAACGATTTGGGCAATCGGCCAGGGAAATTTAATGTCTTTCAGGATATCGAACGCGACCTCGGGATGGAGTTTAATGATTGAGAATTCATATTCGTTTAATTTACCGGGCTTGCACAGGATTTCTCCCGGGACAAATATCTTCCCTAAATCATGAATAGTCCCGGCTATGCGGATCCCTTCAATCTGATCCGTGGGAAGGCCCATCTCTGTCGCTATAGCCCGGGCAAGTTCGGCAACCCCTTTTTGATGGCCGGCTGTGTAACGATCCTTCATTTCAATTGTTGCCGCGACAACATTCACAATGCTTCCCAGGGCTTGCCTTATTTTCTCGACAGCCTGTTGGAGTTTATCCTCTGTTTGCTTGCGTTTGGTGATGTCTTCGATCGTTCCGTCGTAATATTTGACATTTCCTCGCGCGTCTTTTACGGCGACCGCTGATACGGAACCGATAAACGGCGCTCCGTCATTTTTTTTCAGGAACAATTCCTCATTTCTGACATATCCTTTTCTGATCATTTTTTCATTAAATGCTTCCCTGTCTTCTTCATTTTGATAAATATCCGACACGTTTCCGGCCATGAATTTATTTTTGCTTTTAAGCCCGAACATTTTTACCATAGACCGATTCGCTTCGAGGAAGCGGCCTTGAGGTCCGACGGTATTTCTGTAAACGCCGATCTTGATATTTTCCGTTAAGGTTCTATATTTTTCCTCGTTTTCCCTCAAGGTCTGTTCCGCTTTCTTGCGTTCCGTGATGTCCCTGGCGATTCCTAAAACTAAAGCCTGTTCTTTGAACGTTACGGGATACGTGCGTATTTCCACCGCAACCTTACCGCCATCCTTTTTTTTCACCATAAATTCGTCTGGGCCCGTGGGTCTTCCCGCGGCATTCATCCCTAAAAGCGAAGCGGCCTTATGAAATTCGTCCAAGGAAAGCAATCCTATTTTCAGGAGATTCTTCCCGATGAATTCCTCTCTCTTATAGCCCAGCAATTTTTCCGCCGCCTTATTGCCGTCGATGAAATTTCCTGTCAGATCGCTCAGATAATAAGCGTCGGGGGCATATTCGAAGAGGATCTTGAACCGCTCTTCCGAATTTCTGAGCTCTTCCTCCGCCCGCTTGCGCTCG
>Ga0214473_10005247_pt1 | contig 15541 bp, 13 predicted proteins | sample RVTome_7_FD_203509 | JGI IMG/M metagenome (GOLD analysis project Ga0214473, IMG submission 203509) | Soil microbial communities from uranium-contaminated site in the Upper Colorado River Basin, Wyoming, United States - RVT98D197 | ecosystem: Environmental > Terrestrial > Soil > Contaminated >... | reverse complement strand
CCAGGACCCGACCGAACGAGCGGCGGGCCGCGGAGCGGGCCGACACCCGCTCGGGCAGCGGCTCCCACTCTTCCGCGGGCGGCGCGGGCGGGATCGATGAGGCGATCACCAGCGGCTCGATCTCGAGAGGCGCCTGGACCGGGAGTTCGGGCGGCGGCGGGAACTCCGGGCGGAACGGGTCGACGCGCGGCGCTTCGGGGGTCGGGCGCTCAGGCCAGGCGGGCGGCTCCGTTCCCTTGGGGGACGGCGGCGCGACCTGTTCGAGCGCCTCGCGCCAGCGCTCGGTGACGAGTCCCAGGTCCGAGGGCGGCGGGACCGTCGCCGCCGGCTCCTCCGGCGACTCGGCCGGCTCCTCGTCGGGCCACGTGACCGGCAGCACGGCGGGGGGCTCGGCCTCCCCGATGCGTTCCACCAGCAGCGGCTCGTCGGGCGGCGCCACCGGCGCGGGCGGCGCCGTGATCGCCTCGGCCTCGCGCTCGGCCGCCGCGCCGCTCTGGACCAGCGCCTCCGCCAGCCGCACCAGCACACCGCGCGACTCCTCCTCCGGGCGCTCGGTCGCCCAGTCGAGCGCGGCCCGCAGGCGCTCGAGCCCGCGCCGGTCGGCCGCTTCGCGCATCATCTGGGCGGCCGGCCGGTAGTGCCCCTGCGAGAGCAGATCCTGCGCGAACTGCCCATACAGGTCGCGCGAGGGATCGACCCGCTGGACCTTGAGGGCCAGCGCCAGGAGACTCTTGGCCGACCCGGCCTGGGCGTAGTGCGTCCCGGCCTTGCGGTACATCTCCACCGCGTCGGCCCCCGCGCCCAGCTTGGCCGAGAGGTCGCCGATCTTCACATAGAGGGGGAGCTCCGCGGCGAGCGCCGGGGTCCCCTCGAGATGCGCCAGGATGTGCCGGTAGACTTTGAGCGCGGTCGCGAGCTCGCCCTTCTGCTCGAACCCTCGAGCCCGCTCCTTGAGCTCCGAAACCGTGGGCACCCGTCCGCTCCGCGGTGGCAGGTTGCGTGCCGGGCCGTGCCGTCTTGGGAATCTTAGCGGGCCGCCCCCGCCGGGCAACCGCCGCGGCCCTCACGCCACCGGAAGCGGACGCCCGACGCGGTCGCCGAGCGGGCGTCCCAAGGGCCAGCGCACCGGTATCGTCGGTTCGGCCGAGCGCCTCGAAGTCCAGGATGAGGCAACATGGCCGCGTAGACCGTGCGGCGCCGAAAGGCCGGCCAGCTGCGCGAACGCCAGCAGCGTCGGGCGGGGATCACGGACGCGAATCGGCCTTGCGAATAGATGGATATTAATATATCTCTATCACCGCAGCCCGCTTACCTTCCTGCCGGGGACGCAGGGCTCCCTTCCCTGTCGCGGAGTGTGGCACATGGTCCGACCACCGGCCCCCGCTCACGGGTCCGCCACCGGGCGTTCCGCGTGACGTCCCCGCTCGTCGCCCCCACGGCGCCCCCGGCCGCCGCATCCCCGACGCCGCGCTGGGCCAAGGTCATCGATCACTCCCGGTGCATCGGCTGTCACGCGTGCTCCACCGCCTGCAAGTCGGAGAACGAGGTACCGCTGGGGGTCCACCGCACCTACGTGAAGTACGTGGACGTGGGCCGCTTCCCCCAGGCGCGCCGGGCGTTCCAGGTCACGCGCTGCAACCAGTGCGACGACGCCCCGTGCGTGGCGGCCTGCCCCACCGCGGCCATGTACCGCCGACCCGACGGCATCGTGGACTTCGACAAGCGGGCCTGCATCGGCTGCAAGGCGTGCATCGCGGCCTGCCCCTACGACGCCATCTTCATCAATCCGGACGATCATGCCGCGGAGAAGTGTAACTTCTGCGCCCATCGGCTGGATCTCGGGCTCGAGCCGGCGTGCGTCGTGGTCTGCCCCACGCAGGCGATCCTGGTGGGCGACCTGGACGATCCGCGATCGATCGTGTCGCGGATCGTCCACCGCGAGCCGGTGACCGTGCGTCGCCCGGAGAAGGAGACCCGGCCCAAGCTCTTCTACAAAGGGGCGCACCACGCCACGCTCGATCCGCTGGGCGCGGCGCGCCCCGACGGCGGTCTCTTCCTTTGGAGCGAGCAGCGGCCCGGCCCCGGCCGGGTAGTCGCGGGGGACCCGCGGGGTGGCACCAGCTCGGCGGCGGCGCTCGTGTCGTTCGACGTGCCGCACACCATCCCCTGGGACTGGCGCGTGAGCCTCTACACCTGGACCAAGGGGCTCGCGGCCGGCGCGTACCTCGTCCCGGCGCTGCTCGTGGCTTTCGGCGCGTTGGACCCGGCCGGCGCGGTGTGGCGGTGGCTCGCCCCGGTGCTCGCGGCCGGGTTCCTGGCCCTCACGGGCGGCCTGCTCCTCTGGGACCTCGAGCATCCCGAGCGATTCTACTTCCTCTTCACCCGGCCGCAGCGGCGGAGCTGGCTGGTGAAGGGGGCCTGGATCATCACGGGCTACGCGGGCGTACTGGCCGCGCATTTCACAGCGAGCGTGATGAATGTGCCGCCGGCCCACGCGATCCTCGCCGTGGCGGGGATTCCCCTGGCGGCTCTGACCGCGGTGTACACGGCGTATCTGTTCGCGCAGGCGCGCGCACGCGATCTCTGGCAGAGTCCGCTGCTGCCGCCCCATCTGCTGGTGCAGGCCGCGCTGGCCGGCAGCGCCGCCCTCGCGCTGGCGGCGCCGGCGTGGGAGCCGGCCGCCCGCGAGCCCGCGCTCTGGGTCCTGGCGGCGTCGGCGCTGGCCCACCTGCTCCTCGTGGCCAGCGAGAGCACGCTGCCGCACCCGACCGCGCACGCCCGCCTGGCGGCGTGGGAAATGACCGGCGGCCGCTACCGGCGGTTCTTCTGGGCCGGCCTGGCGCTCGCCGCGGCCGCCGTCGCGGCCCCGTGGCTCGGCCCGGCGGCGGCGGTGGCGGGACTCGCGGGGCTGCTCGCCCATGAACACGCGTACGTGCAGGCGGGCCAGTCGGTGCCGCTGGCGTAGGGGATGAACGGGATGACGGGATCACGGGATCACGGGATCACGGGCGCGGACCGCGCCGCCGTCGAGGCGCGCGGGGAGACGTTCTATCCGGGGCCCAGCGGCGGCTCGCTCGCCGCGTATCCTCCCAAGGAGCGCTGGGACGACTGGGTCGAGTTGGATTCGCGCGCGTGGCCGGAGCGGGTGGAGCGGCACTACGCGCTGGTGCCGACCACGTGCTTCAACTGCGAGTCGGCCTGCGGTCTCCTGGCGTACCTGGACCGCGAGACCGGCCAGGTGCGGAAGTTCGAGGGCAACCCCGAGCATCCCGGCTCGCGCGGACGCAACTGCGCCAAGGGTCCCGCCACGCTGAACCAGGTGACCGATCCCGACCGGATCCTCTATCCCTTGAAGCGCGCGGGCGGCCGCGGGGAAGGTCGCTGGCAGCGGGTGTCGTGGGACCAGGCGCTGGACGACCTTGCCGGGCGGATCCGGCGCGCCATCCAGGAGCAACGCCACCACGAGATCATGTACCACGTCGGCCGGCCGGGCGAGGACGGCTTCACCGAGCGCATCCTCGCCGCCTGGGGGGTGGACGGGCACAACTCCCACACCAACGTCTGCTCGTCCGGCGGTCGCGCGGGTTACCAGTACTGGATGGGGCTGGACCGGCCCAGCCCGGATCATGCCAACGCCAAGGTGATCCTGCTGGTGTCGTCGCACCTGGAAGCGGGACACTACTTCAACCCGCACGCCCAGCGGGTGCTGGAGGGCAAGCAGCGCGGGGCCAAGCTGATCGTGTTCGACACGCGGCTGTCGAACACCGCCACCCACGCCGACCACTGGCTGGCGACCTACCCCGGCTCCGAGGCCGCGGTGTTGCTCGCGATCGCCAACCACCTCATCCAGACCGGCTGCTACGACCGCGAGTTCGTCCGGCGCTGGTGGAACTGGCGCGACTATCTGGCGCGGGAGCGGCCGGATCTGCCGGTCACCTTCGAGGCGTTCGACCGGATCCTGCGGGACCTCTACCGCGAATACACCTTCGACTTCGCGGCGCGGGAGTCCGGGGTGGCGGCCGAGACCATCGCGCAGGTGGCGGAGCTGGTGGCCGGCGCCGGATCGCGCCTCTCCACCCATACGTGGCGCAGCGCCGCGGCCGGCAATCTGGGCGGCTGGCAGGTATCGCGCACGCTCTTCCTGCTGAACGCGCTCCTGGGCGCCGTGGCCACGGAGGGTGGCACCTATCCCAACGCGTGGAACAAGTTCGTGCCCCGCCCCATCCACGTGCCGCCGCACCCTCGCACCTGGAACGAGCTGAGCTGGCCCGCCGAGTACCCCCTGGCCATGAACGAGCTGTCGTTCCTGCTGCCCCACTTCCTGCGGGAAGGCCGCGGCCGGCTGGACGTCTATTTCACCCGGGTGTACAACCCGGTCTGGACCAATCCCGACGGGTTCTCCTGGATCGAGGTGCTGCGGGACGAGGCGCTGGTGGGCCTGCACGTCGCCCTCACCCCCACCTGGAGCGAGACGGCGTCCTTCGCGGACTACGTGCTGCCCATGGGGCACGCCCCCGAGCGGCACGACCTGCACTCCTACGAAACCCACGACGGCCAGTGGATCGGCTTCCGCCAGCCGGTGGCCCGCGCCCTGCGCGAGCGGGACGGGCAGCCGGTGGGCGATACCCGCGAGGTGAACCCCGGCGAGGTGTGGGAGGAGAACGAGTTCTGGATCGAGTTGACCTGGCGCATCGATCCCGACGGCGCGATGGGGATCCGGCGCTACGTCGAGTCGCGGGCGCGCCCGGGCGAGAAGCTGGGCCTGGACGAATACTACGGCTGGGCGTTCGAGCACTCGGTGCCCGGGCTGCCCCAGCGCGCCGCGGCCGAGGGTCTCACGCCGTTGGCCTTCATGCGACGCTACGGCGCCTTCGAGGTGGCGCGGAAGATCGGCGCGGTGCACGAGCAGGAGGTGCCGCGCGACGACCTCCAGGACATCGGCGAGGACGAGACCGGCCGGGTCTACACCCGGGCGCCCAAGCCCGACGCCATGAACGTGGTGCCGCTCCCCACGCCGGACCCCGACGCCGCGGGACGGCGTCCGGTGGGGGTTCGGGTGGACGGCAAGATCCTCCGCGGCTTCCCCACGCCGTCGGGACGGCTCGAGTTCTACTCGAGCACGCTGGCGGCGTGGGGGTGGCGGGAGTACGCGCTGCCCACCTACATCCGGAGCCACATCCATCCCGACGAGCTGGAGCCGGGCGAGATGCCGCTCATCTCCACGTTCCGTCTCCCGGTGCACATCCACACCCGGAGCGCCAACGCCAAGTGGCTGGACGAGATCGCCCACACCAATCCGCTCTGGCTCCATCCCACGGACGCCTTGCGGCTGCGGCTCCGGACCGGCGACCTGGTGCGGGTCGAGACCGCGATCGGGCATTACGTGGTCAAGGCGTGGGTGACCGAGGGCATCCGGCCGGGCGTGGTGGCCTGCAGCCATCACATGGGCCGCTGGCGGCTCCACGAGCCGGGCCAGCGCCAGATGATGGCCCCGGCCGCGCTCTCCCGCGACGGCTCCCGTCGCACGCTGTCGCGGACCGGGGAGGTCGGCCCCTACGCGTCGGACGACCCGGACACCGGCCGCATCTGGTGGACGGACGTGGGCGTGCACCAGAACCTGACGTTCCCGGTGCATCCCGATCCCATCTCGGGCCAGCACTGCTGGCACCAGGCCGTGCGGATCCGCCCGGCCGAGCCGGGCGACCACCCGGGCGACGTGCAGGTGGACCTGGAGCGGGCCCGCACCGAGTACCAGGCGTGGCTCGCCCGGACCCGTCCGGCGCGGGCGGTCTCGCCGGACGGGACGCGACGGCCCTACTGGCTGCTGCGCCCGCTCAAACCCCCCAAGGACGCGTACGCGCTGGAGGCCAGTCGTGCTTGAGACCCAGGTGAGGGCCATCGTCCGGGAGGAAATCGAGCGGGCGTTCCAGAAGGACAAAGCGGCCCGCCGGGCGTGCATCATCGCGTCCAAGGGCACGCTGGACTGGGCCTACCCGCCCCTGATTCTCTCGACCGCCGCCGCGGCCGCGGGCATGGAAACGGCGGTGTTCTTCACCTTCTACGGCCTGAACATCGTGCGCCAGGACTTCGAGAAACGGCTCGTCGTCTCGCCGGTCGGGAATCCGGCAATGCCCATGCCCATCCCCATGCCCGACCTCTTCACCGCGATGCCGGGCATGCAGACGGTCGCGACCGCCATGATGAAGTCCAGGTTCGCCAAGAAGGGCGTGGCCACGATCCGCGAGCTGCTCGACGTGGCGCGGGAAACCGGTGTCCGGCTCATCGCCTGCCAGATGACCATGGACGTGTTCGGCTACCAGCAGGACGAGTTCCTGGACGGGGTCGAGTTCGGGGGCGCGGCGGCGTTCCTGTCCGAGGCGCGGAAATCGCACGTGACGCTGTTCGTGTAGTTGGCGGTTGGCGGTTAGTTGGCGGTTGGCGGTTAGCGGTCGAGCGGTCGAGCGGTCGAGCGGTCGAGCGGTCGAGCGGTCGAGCGAGTTGAACTATTCAGCCAACTTACCGCCACCGCTAACCGCCAACCGCCAACCGCCAACCAAGAGGCACCCGAGATGCCGATTCAGGAGCACCGGACCCTGGACGCCCGCGGCCTTCTCTGTCCCATGCCGATCGTGAAGGCGGGCAAGGAGATCAAGACGCTGACCCCGGGACAGGTGCTGAAGATCCTGGCCACCGATCGCGGCGCCATCGCGGATTTCCCGGCGTGGGCGGACGATACGGGCAACGAGCTCATGTCCTGGCTCGAGGAGAGCGACGGGACGCTGGTCTTCTACGTGCGGAAGGGCCCGGAGGAGTAGCGATGATCTTCAAGCAGTATCGCTACGAGCCGCTGGCGCAGGCGTCGTACCTGTTGGGCTGCGTGCGGGCCAAGGAAGCGGTGGTGGTGGATCCCATCGCCGACATGGGGGCCGAGGCGTACGTGCTCGACGCCGCGGATCTGGGCTTGACCCTGGTGGGCGTGTTCGAGACCCACGTCCATGCCGACTACGTCTCCTGCGCCCGCGAGCTGGCGGCGATGAACGGCGTCCCGCTCTACCTGCACCAAGCCGCCCGCGGGCTGGTGCGCTACGACTTCATCGCCATCGCCGACCAGCAGGTCTTCGACGTCGGCAAGGTGCGCATCCAGGCGCTCCACACGCCGGGCCACACGCCGGAGCACACCTCCTACCTGGTGACCGACCGCAGCCGGTCGGACGACCCCTGGTTCGTGCTCACCGGGGACTGCCTGTTCGTGGGCGACGTGGGCCGGCCGGACCTGCTCCTGGGTGACGCGCGGGTGGACGTCATGGACGAGGCCAGCCGGGCGCGCACCCAGTACGAGAGCGTCACCCGCCGACTGTTCGCGTTGCCCGATCACGTCGAGGTCTTCCCCACGCACTACGGCGGATCGACCTGCGGCGGCGTGAACATGAGCGGGAAGGTGAGCTCGACCATCGCCTTCGAGAAGCGCTTCAACCTGGCCATGCGCCAGCCCGACGCCGACGCCTTTGCCCGGTTCGTGAAGGAGACGGCCAAGCCGTTCCCCAAGGACTACGCCCGCATCAAGGCGCAGAACCTGGGGCTCACGGGATGACGCCGGCCGAGGTGCGGGCCGCGGTGGCCGAGGGCGCGGTGGTGCTGGACATGCGCCCGCCCAGGCCGTTCGCGGCCGAGCACGTGCCCGGGGCGGTGAACTTCCAGTTCAACCGGGCCGACCTGGCCGACCGCGCCGACCTGGCACTGCCGCGCGACGTCCCCTTCGTGGTGCACGCCGAGCCCGAGCCGGTCGCCCGGGTGGCGCTCGAGCTGCTCACGCAGGCGGGATTCCCGGTGCGGGGCCACTTGGCGGGCGGGCTCAAGGCCTGGAAGGCGGCGGGGTTCGCGACCGGGACGCTCCCGCTGCTCACGGTGGACGAGCTGCACCAGCAGCGCGACCGCTTTCGCGTGGTGGATACCCGCGAGGGGTTCGAGTTCCGCTACGGCCACATCCCGCGGGCCGAACTGCTGGAATGGACCGAGGCGTGGGGCAAGGCGAGCGGCGTGCCGGCCGATACGCCGCTCGCGCTGGTGTGCGGCGACCAGGTCCGCAGCGCCTACGTAGCGTCGGTCCTGCTCCGGGCCGGCAAGCCCGCGTCGCTGGTTTTCGGCGGGATGGTGGACTGGCTGGAGCGGGGCTATCCGGTAGAGAAGACGGCCCAGGCGTGAGCACGATCCCCGAGCGAGCCGCTAGGACTTGCCGAGTGAGGGTAGGACGCCTAGTGTAGCCGCGCCCGGCGCTCAGCTACGGCCGGCTTCTCTCCCGGAGGCCCCATGCGGCGGCTCCTCGCCTCGTCCCTGCTCCTGTTCCCGTTCGTCACCATGCCCGCGACTCTGGGTTCCCAGGACCCGCCGACGGGCGAGCGCCTCTTCATCGCGAAGGGTTGTCTCGGGTGCCACGGCGCCAGCGGCCGCGGGGGCGTGGGGCCCGAGCTGGCCCATACCGCGCTCGAGCTCGAGGCGTTCATCGCGCAGCTCCGGACGCCGCGCCAGCGCATGCCCGCCTTCCCGGCGGAGGTGGTGAGCGACGCCGAGGCCCGGACCATGCTCGAGTACTTGCGCTCCGTCCCGCCGGCGCCGGCGCGCCTGACCACCCCCGGGCCGAGCGGTCCGCAGACCCCGGCGTCGTGCGCGCCCTGTCACGCCCGCCTGGCTCCCGTGATCACCGCCCAGTTCGCCGCAAGCGCGATGGGCCGGGCCGGGACCCAGAATCCTCGGATCGAGTACGCCCGCCGCGAGATCGGGTGCGCGGACTGTCACGGCACCGATCACGACGCGATCATGGCGTCCAAGGGGCGGGTCCCCGAGACCACCTGTGCGGCGTGCCACGCGCAGATCTACCAGGAGCACGTGCTCGACGCGGGGCATTCCTACGGCCCCGGGCCGGCGGGCATCGGGACCAACTGGGAGCGCAACATCGCCGTCCCGAACTACGCGCAGATGCCCCGCAAGGTGATGGAAATGGGGTGCGATCCCTGCCACGCGCAGGCCGACGCGACCAACGACCGCTACTGGAGCGCGGCGGAGTCGAAGTACGTGGACGGCAGCAGCCTGACCTACCGTAACGGCTGCATCGCCTGCCACACCCGGCACAGTTTCGACCTGGCGGAGGCCCGGAAGCCGGAAGCCTGCTACACCTGCCACATGGGGCCGGACCACCCGAACTACGAGTCCTACATGAGCTCGAAGCACGGCTCCATCTACGTCGCGCGGGGCGCGGGGTGGGATTGGACTCAGCCGCTGGCGGCGGCGCGGTGGGACGCGCCCACCTGCGCCTACTGCCACATGGTCTACGTGGACTCGAGCGGCGCGCGGACCAGCTCGCACAACATGACCCGCAAGATCATCTGGGGGATGGGCGTGCAGGCGGCGGGCGGCGCCCTGGAGAACATCGCGGTGACCCCCGAGAACCAGACCAAGCGCGGCGAGATGATCAAGGTGTGCCTCACCTGCCACTCGGAAGACAAGGCGCGCGGCTACCTCGAGTCGGCCGATGCCCACAAGCTGGCGGGCGACGCGCTCGTGGTCGAGGCGCGCGACCTCGTGGCCGGGCTCTACACCGACGGCCTCATCAAGCCCGGACATGGAGCGACCGCGGCGGGGTTGCTGCCCGGACCGCGCTTCTCCGCTACCGAGCTCCCCGCCGCCGCGGCGCAGCACTGGCCGGCCGGTCTCTATTACAACGTCACCAGCGTCGAGCGGGAGTACTTCGACCTGTTCTTCTTTTCGAACCTCAAGTCCTACAAGGGCGCCTTCCACATGAGCCCGGACTACGCCTGGTGGTACGGGTATGCCGAGGGGCTGGGCCACCTGGCGCGCATCCGGGACGAGGACCAGCGGCTGCGGGAGGCGCACGCCACGCGCCGGACGACCCGGTTCATGATCCTGACCGGCCCGCTGATGGTGCTGGCGGTGCTCGGCGTGGTCGCCGTGATCCGGAACCGCCGGCGCCGCGCCCCGGCGAGCGGGTGACCGGGGGGGCGGCGGCCTCGCGGCTCAGCCGAGGGCGACGCCGCGGGCCGCCGCCCATTCCTCGCCCAGACGCTCGAGCGGCCCGGCGCCGAGCTCCCGGTCGGCCAGGGGGAAGAGCACCACCTCTTCCTTCCGGAAGTGGTCGCGGGCCACGGCGATCACGTGGCGCAGCCCGCGCCGCAACTCGGCCGGATCGTCCACCGTCTGGAGCGAGAGCAGCGTGCCCTCGATCTCGGCGTGTTCCGCCCGCATCACGGCGGTCGGACCGTCGGGCCCGATCCGCGCTTCCAGCGCCGGGAAGAGCCGCTCGTTCTCGAACCGCGCATGGGGGATGACAACGGCCGCCAGCAGCGCCGCGCCGGCCCGCAGGTCCCCCGGGGCGGCCTCCTCCAGGTGGGCGAAGAGCCCGTAGCAGGCGCCGTGCTCCCCCAGCAGGACGTCGGTGGCTTTCATGGTCCCCCCTTGCCGGGTCCGCCCCGGCCGCGTTGACTTGACAAATTCTACTCATAGTTCAAAATTTGAACAAGTATTCAATCCCCCTCGTTGTGAGGTCGGCCCGTGGCCCCGTCCCGGATGCCCGGCAGTCTCGCCTCCCCCCACGTCCGCGCCAAGCGGACCCGCCGGCGCACGGAGATCCTGCACGCCGCGCTCCGGGCCTTTCGCGAACGGGGCTACCACGCCACCACCCTGGACGACATCGCCGAGCGGCTCGGCGTCGGCAAGACGGCCCTGTACCACTACTTCCCGGACAAGGAAGCCATCCTCTTCGCCTGTCACCAGGAGTCGCTGGCGGAGCTGGACCGCATCCTCCGCGGCACCCGCCGGTACGCCTCCGCCACCGAGCGCCTGGCGTACGTGATCCGCGAGCACGTGCGGGTCATGACCGACACGCTGGAAGGCTCGCCCCTGGCCTTCGAGGTGCCCGCCCTCGCGCCCGAGCGTCAGGACACGATCATCGCCGCCCGCGACCGCTACGAGCGGGCCCTCCGCCGCATGATCACCGACGGGATCGCCGCCGGCGAATTCCGGAAGGTGGAGCCCAAGATCGCCGTGTTCGCCATCCTCGGCGCCATCAACTGGATCGCGCGCTGGTACCGCCCCGAGGGAACCATTCACGCGGCGGAGCTGGGCGAGCAGTTCGCCGAGCACCTGGTGGGGGGGCTCACGTGCGGGTAGACACCATGAAGGCCGTCCGACTCCCCGCCCCGGGCGCGGCGCTCGAGGTCTGCGACGTCCCGGTCCCGCGCCCCGGCGACGACGAGGTCCTGGTCCGCGTGGCCGGGTGCGGCGTGTGCCACACGGACATCGGGTTCTGGCGCGAGGGCGTGCCGACGCGCCACGCCCCGCCGCTCACGCTCGGACACGAGATCGCGGGCACCGTGGTGGAAGCGGGGGCGGCCCATGCCGGCCTGCTGGGCCGCGAGGTCATCGTCCCGGCGGTGATTCCGTGCGGGACCTGCGATCTCTGCGCCGGCGGGCGCGGCAACGTGTGCCGGCGCCAGCTCATGCCGGGCAACGACCTCGACGGCGGGTTCGCGGAATACGTCGTGGTGCCGGGCCGCGGCCTGTGCGTCGTGGAGGACCGCGGCTGCCACCCGCTCGAGCACCTCGCCGTGGTGGCGGACGCGGTGAGCACGCCGTATCAGGCCGTCGCCCGGAGCGGCCTCAGGGCGGGCGACCTGGCGGTGGTCGTGGGCGCGGGCGGCGTCGGCGTCCACGCCGTGCAGATCGCCGCGGCCCTCGGCGGCCGGGTCGTGGCGATCGACGTGGATCCGGCGCGCCTGGCCGCGGCGGCGGCGCACGGCGCCGGCCTGGTCCTCAACTCGGCCGAGCTGGACGCGAAAGCCCTGCGCAAGCGGGTGCGGGCCCAGGCCGACGCCTGGGGTTGTCCCGAGTACGGCTGGAAGCTCTTCGAGTGCTCGGGACACCCGGCGGGCCAGCAGACCGCCTTCGCCCTGCTCACGCACGCCGCCACCTTGCTCGTCGTGGGCTTCACGCTCGCGACCATCGAGCTGCGGCTCAGCAACGTGATGGCCTTCGACGCCACCATCCAGGGCACCTGGGGATGCCGGCCCGAGCTGTATCCGGACGCGCTGCGGTTGGTGACCTCCGGGCGTATCGCCCTGACGCCGTTCGTCCAGACGTTCCCCATGAGCCGCGGGCCCGAGGTGCTGCGGCGCGTGGCCGACCATGAGATCGCGCAACGTGCCATCCTGATTCCCGACTGGACCGTCTGACCGTCCGCGCACGCGGCGGTCGGGGGAGCGAGCCACCGATGCTGAAGCGCCATACCCTGATCCCGGCCCCGGACTTCCAGGGCATCCGCTACGAGCTGCGGCCGGCGCGCGACGCCGCCGGCGCGGCCGTCGACGGGCTGTTCAACGCCTGGATCGTCCTCGACAACCCCGACCAGCTCAACAGCTACACCACCGACACGGTCAAGGAAGTGATCCTGGCCTTTCGCGAGGCCAGCATGGACCGGCGCGTGGTGGCGTGCGTGTTCACCGCCGTGGGCGACGTCGCCTTCTGCACGGGCGGCAACACCAAGGAGTACGCCGAGTACTACGCCGGCAATCCGCAGGAGTACAAGCAGTACATGCGGCTGTTCAACGACATGATCGACGCGATCCTGCGTTGCGACAAGCCGGTGATCAACCGGGTGAACGGCATGCGGATCGGGGGCGGCCAGGAGATCGGCATGGCCTGCGATTTCACGATCGCGGCCGACACGGCCCGCTTCGGCCAGGCCGGGCCGAGGCACGGCTCGGCGCCGGACGGCGGCTCGACCGATTTCCTCCCCCTCTACGTGGGGTTCGCCCGGGCGATGGAGAGCGGGGTCTTGTGCGATCTCTGGAGCGCGCACAAGGCGCTCTACCTCGGGCTGGTGAACCAGATCGTGCCGGTGCTGCGGCTCGACGGGCAGTGGATCCCCAATCCGCAGGTGGTCACGGACCGGTTCGTGGACCCCTTCGGGAGCATCGTCTTCGGCGACTTCAAGCGCGGCCCGGAGCTGGATGCCGCCAAGGCCGTGCTCCAGCGCGCCACGACCGACCTGTGCCTGCTGGACGAAGCCGTGGAGGCGCTGTGCACCCGGCTGCTGATGCTCATGCCGGAAAGCACCGCCAAGACCATCAGCAGCCTGCGCAAGCACAAACAGTGGCACTGGGACAACACCAGCGTCACGAACCGCGAGTGGCTCGCGCTGAACATGATGACCGAGGGCCGGGCGGGGTTCCGCGCCTTCAACGAGGGTCCGCGCGGGCGGCGCGAGGTGGACTTCATCCACCTCCGCCAGTTGCTGGCTCAGGGGCATCCGTGGGACGACGACCTGCTTCGCGCCGTCTCCCCGCAGTTCCGGGACGCGGGTGCGGGCGCGCCCGCGCGGTGAGGGGCGGTGGATCTCGGCCTGGGGGGCAAGGCGGCCCTGGTCACCGGCGGCCGGCGCGGCATCGGCGCCGCCATCGCCCGGGCGCTGGCCCGCGAGGGGTGCGACGTCGCCATCGTGGACCGGGTGTTGGACGCGGACGCGGCCGGCGTGGTCCGGGACATCGAGGCCGCGGGCCGGCGGGGGACGGCGCGCGAGGCGGACGTGCGCGACTTCCTGGCGGCGGAGCGCGTGACGGCGGACGTGGCGGCGGCCCTGGGCCGGTTCGACGTGCTGGTCTGCGCGGCCGGCATCACGGCGGACGCCATCAGTTGGAAGATGACGGAGAGTCAATGGGACGACGTGCTCGACGTGAATCTCAAGGGGTGCTTCGCCTACTGCCGCGCCGCGGCGCCGCGCTTCCGCGCGCAGCGGAGCGGGAAGATCGTGACCATCGCGTCCATCAACGGGCTCCGCGGCAAGGCGGGACAGGCCAACTACGCGGCGTCCAAGGCCGGGATGGTCGCGCTCACCAAGACGCTGGCCCGGGAACTCGGTCCGTCGGGCGTGAACGTGAACGCCGTGGCCCCGGGGATGGTGCGCACCGCGCTGACCGCGGAGCTGCCGCCGGAGGCGCTGGTCCGGGCAACCGGCGAGACGGCCCTCGGGCGCCTGGCGGACGTGGAGGACTGCGCGGACGCGGTCGCGTTTCTCTGCTCCGACCGGGCGCGCCACGTGACCGGCACGGTCCTCCAGGTGGACGGCGGGCAATACATGTAGGCGCGAGGGCGCGACGGCGGGAGGGAACGTGACGAATCTGGGGACGGAAACGACGGATTTCATCCGGCACACGTCGGACGGCGGGGTCGCCCGGCTCACGTTGCACGCGCCGCCGGTGAACGTGCTGACCCGCGCCGTGCTCGCCGCGTTGCGGGCGCGGCTCGCCGAACTGGCAACCGACGGCACGCTGCGGGCGCTCGTGCTCGCGGCGGAGGGGCGACACTTCTCCGCCGGCGCGGACGTGGGCGAGCACCTCCCACCCGCCTACCGGACAATGATCCCCGAGTTCGTGGAGACCGTCGCGCGGCTCCGGGACTTCCCCGCGCCGGTGGTGGCGGCGGTGCGCGGCAAGTGCCTGGGCGGAGGCTTCGAGCTGGTCCAGGCGGCGGACCTGGTGATCGCCGGCGAGGGCGCCGTGTTCGGGCAGCCGGAGATCGGCCTCGCGGTGTTCCCGCCGGCCGCCTGCGCCCTCCTCCCGGCCCGGTGCGGCCCCGGGCCGGCCGCCCAGCTGATCTTCACGGGCGACCCGATCCCCGCTGCCCAGGCCCTTGCCCTCGGCCTGGTGACGCGCACGGTCCCCGACGACCAGGTCGAGGCCGAGGCCATGGCGCTCGCCCGGCGGCTGGCGGCGCACAGCGGCGCCGCGCTGCGCGCGGCGAAGCGGGCCCTCCGCGCCGCGGCCGCGCCCGGGGCCGACGCCCTGCGCGCGGCCGAGCACGTCTACGTGGATGATCTCATGCGTACCGACGACGCCGTCGAGGGGCTCCGGGCATTCCTCGAGAAGCGCCCGCCCGTCTGGACGCACCGATGAGCCCTCCCGTCACCTTTCCCGAATGGCGGGGCCACCCACTCGACGGCATCCTCGCCGCCTGCCGCGAGCTGCTCGAAGACCCGAGCTACCCCTCGGTGCGGCGCTGGCGCGACGCGGGGGGCCGGGTGGTGGGCCACTTCCAGGTGTATTTCCCGGAGGAGATTGCCCACGCGGCGGGGCTCCTGCCGTTCAAGGTCCGCGGCGCCCCGGTCGAGGCGACGCAGTCGGAGTCGCGCTTCGGGTCCTATCTCTGCTCCATCGTGAAGACGTCGCTCGAGCTGGCGCTCTCCGGTCGGGTGGAGCTCGACCTGTTCGTGACCCACCCGATCTGCGATGCCGCCCGCAACCTCGCGGCGGTCTGGGGCCGGAATCTCCCGTACCCCTGCCAGATCCTCTACCTCCCGCAGAACGCCAACTCGGCGCACGCGGCCGAGTACCTCCGCGGCGAGTACGAGCGGCTCCGCCGGACCATCGAGGACGTGGCCGGGCGCCGGATTGCCGACGATGAACTGCGCCGGTCGCTTGGCGTGTTCAACATCAATCGGGCGCTCCTGCGCGAGCTGTACGTCGTGAAGCGGGAG
>Ga0214473_10005246_pt1 | contig 15542 bp, 18 predicted proteins | sample RVTome_7_FD_203509 | JGI IMG/M metagenome (GOLD analysis project Ga0214473, IMG submission 203509) | Soil microbial communities from uranium-contaminated site in the Upper Colorado River Basin, Wyoming, United States - RVT98D197 | ecosystem: Environmental > Terrestrial > Soil > Contaminated >... | reverse complement strand
CGTCAAATAGCGTGGCCTGATTTCTATATCTGCTCCAGAGAGTTAAAGCATAGGTTATTACTAGGAATATGCCGATTTTGACCTCCATGGTTCCGTGATAATAGTATCTCAAGAAATAGGCCGCCAGGGCTGCAGCCACAAACATCAGCAAAGCGGCCAGCGCATCATTTATCCTGACCAGGGCCGAAAGGGCATAGACCGCCAAGGCCGAAAAAACCGCATACATGGAGCTGACGTCTAAGCTGCCGGCCCAGCGGGTCGAGGTGGCATGATACAGAGCCGAGCCGGCGCACAGGTAGAGTGAGGCCAAGCCGAGCACGTAAGAGGGGAGCGTCTGCAATTTGAACATCAGGAAGAAGCCTCCGGCTAAGTAGGCGACATTGGTGTAAGTGTTGACCGGCTGCTGGGGGACTATCAGCAGCCCGGCCTGGCAGTTGTTCAACTTGCCCTCCCACCAGCCTCCTTTGCAAGCGCGGTAGCCGCCGATATTGGCCGGGTTAAGGCTTTTGAAAATCTCTTTCAGCACCAGACCGGCCAGCACCGCCGCGCTGGCGGCAAATAGAATTGATAGAGTTAACGCCATCTCTCTGCCTCCGTGGTTTGAGAGTTTAGGATTTCTTTGTCATTGGGGAATCTTGAACAACTTTACAACACATTTAGAATTGAACTCAGACCTATAAGGACCTAGCTAACTGCTATTGCTGCAACGGCGTAGTTGTATACATACAAGGTGTCGATTGCCTATTACAGCTGGGAAGTAACACTGAGGCATCCTTTCTCACTCAAACTTTTGGTTATCCCAGACCTAAAAGTCTGGCCATTTTGGAAATAATCCATTCGCAGTTTTCATTGCCACAGATGCCCTTGAACTATCACCGCTCTTGTCGTAGGCGGCTGCAAGCAAAATCCAAAAATACGGATACTCTGGACAAAACCCTATTTCGGAAAAACACCTCTCGATGGCCGTCTCGTAGAGTTCACGTTTTAAACATTCTTCTATTATTTTCGAATCGTAATCGTCCCTTGATAGCCACAACTTCTGTTTGGCATGAGCGACAAGCATCGTGAGTTCCGAAACCGTATAGGCCTCCAGTGCCAACTGCCTGTAACCCCCCTCATGTGCAACCTTTGCTAAAAGTTTCCAGACGCTGGCATTCTGCGGGAAGTGTTGAAGTAACTTGGCGCATGCTTTTGCCGCTTGATAGTATTTCTTAGCCTTGTAGAGCTTGATTGCATGGTTGTATCTATAGAAATAATATACTGGTTCTTTGTCCCAGCGAGTAGCGGAAGAGTCCGAGTCAAGGCTATCATCATGGGCACTTTTTAAGAGTTCCTGAAATAATGACTCCAAGTGGTGCCCTTCCAGGTGAGAATGCAGTATTCGAAGAAACCGTTCTTGGTCCCAATAGCGAGAGTTCTTGAAATTCTGATAAAACCTCCAATCCTGACTCTCATTTGTATTGCCGTCTCCTCCTCTTCCAGGACTGATCCTGGGAACAGGTTCATATAGAGATTCAACTGACAATTTTTCGAGTTTGAAGACTCCAGTAATTCCAAGAAATCGGGTTGAAAAATTCTCGACCCACTCACTAAGTAACAGCTCGCTTTTAGTCTTAAAGAGGATTTTAGGGGCCTCAAGCAACAGCACTTTCCTGAAAGTAAGCTGCAGCGGATTCTGAGCAAGGGCCTTTGCTGAAATAGCTTGTGCTATTATGCCTGCAAGAATCGCAAATACAAAAACTCTTATCGATTTATTCATGTTATCTCCTTATAATACAAATTTCGGTCTTGGTTATGTCAACCAATTTAATTTCCAATCCATGTAATTGCGACATCTTAGACTTGGAGAGGCCGGGATTCGCCGCTAGGCCCTGAGTTCCGTCGAAGGAAACCCGCTGATGAGCCATTCCTTTTTCTCCCGACGCCATCCTTTGAGTTGTTTCTCCCGGCGACGAGCAGCCAGGTAGGTGCCACAATCTTCGACATATACCAACTCCACCGGCCCTCTTTCTCTAGTAAATATCGGTCCCTGACCGGAGTTGTGCTGCTGAACGCGATGAGCCACATCACTTGCCACACCGACGTAATAGGAACCGTCTGAACAACGTAACAAGTATACAGACCAAGAGGAACTGCTTTCAACCATCATTTACCCTTCGACTCCGCTCAGGGTTTACAACGGGGAATCTGGGACAACTTTAGAACTCTTTTAACCTCCAGTCAGCCATTTCAAGGGCAGTATGCCATCAAATAACCCAGTTTCGCCGAATAATCAAACTATTGTGGACAAAGAGATTACCTGCTAACCTGGCTGCAACTGAGAAAGCGGAGAGGTCTCCCCTCTCCGCCTTTTTCTGCGCTCGCGGAAAAATCTTACCCACCCTAATTGGAAAGGCCATGGCTCCTTAAAATCTCCGACCGTCAAACATCTCATATTGGCAGTCTTCTTGCTCAGATGAGCCCTGGTGAAGCGTCGGGTAGTAACCGACTTCAAAGAGCTAGCTCTCCAGGTCATACTCCACCTCATACTCACCGGCAATCAACAGTTTCAACTGCTTCCCCTCCATGAAATCTCCAAGCTGGCTGACCTCTTTTGCGTATTAATTTTTTTCTTGATTTCGGCTTAAAAAACAGTACTTTAATTATAGTCTTTTACTAGACAATTAAGGTGAAGAAGATGGGGATTGGAAAAAGTATTTTTTTATTGTTTGTATTCCTCTCCTATATGCCAGTCTTTGCTCAGGTAAATACTGCTTGGGTCCGACACTACAATGGACCAGACAATTATAACGATGGTGGTTGGGCTTTGGCGGTGGATGATGGCGGAAATGTATACGTCACCGGTATTAGTGAAGGCAGTGGAACTGCCAAAGATTGGGCCACCATCAAATATGCCTCCAATGGAGATGTCTTATGGGTCAAAAGATACGATGGACCAGGGAATTTTTGGGACATTGCTTTTGCTTTGGCTGTAGATGGGGGTGGAAATGTGTGTGTCGCTGGTCACAACACTGGCACTTCTATGGGTGATTATGCCACCATCAAATATGCCCCCAATGGAGATGTCTTATGGGTCAGAACATACGATGGCCCAGGGGGTGGTATGGATATTGCTTATGCTTTGGTGGTCGATGATAGTGGCAATGTGTATGTGACTGGTGCGAGCGATGGTAGCGGGGGGAATTCTGATTATGCCACCATCAAATATGCCTCCAATGGAGATGTCTTATGGGTCAAAAGATACAATGGACTAGGGAATGGTTACGATTATGCTTGTGCTTTGGCGGTGGATGATAGTGGCAATGTGTATGTGACTGGTGGGAGCGATGGTGGCGGGGGGAATTCTGATTATGCCACCATCAAATATGCCTCCAATGGAGATGTCGTATGGGTCAAAAGATACAATGGACTGGGAGACGGCAATGACCAGCCGGGCGACTTTCTTATATTGCCATCACACGTACTGGCGGTGGACGGGGATGCGAACGTGTATGTGACTGGTAGGAGCGATGGTGGCGGGGGGAATTCTGATTATGCCACCATCAAATATGCCTCCAATGGAGATGTCGTATGGGTCAAAAGATACAATGGGCCAGGGAATAGCGCTGACGGAGCTAGTGCCTTGGCAGTCGATGATAGTGGCAATGTAAATGTGACTGGTCTTAGCATTGGCACTGGTGGCAATCTTGATTATGCCACCATCAAGTACAGGCCCAACGGGGATACTGCCTGGATCAGAAGATACAACGGACAAGGGAATGACAACGACGAGCCCAATGCCTTAGCCCTGGACAAAGGTGGTAATGTGTATGTGACCGGGTTCGGGAGCGGAGATTATGCCACCATCAAATATGCCCCCAATGGAGATGTCGTATGGGTCAAAAGATACAATGGGCTAGGGAATAGCGCTGACGGAGCTAGAGCTTTGGCAGTCGATACTAGTGGCAATGTGTATGTGACTGGTGGGAGCTGGGGTAGTGGGACTTCTAGTGATTATGCCACCATCAAATATGTACAGGATACTGATGGTGATGGGCTTCCTGACAATTGGGAAACCAATGGCTACGACTATGACGAAAACGGAACAGTTGACCTCAACTTGCCTGCCATGGGTGCTAATCCACTTCATAAGGACATATTTGTTGAAATCGATTGGATCGCAGCAGACACAGGTGAGACCCAATCCCATAAGCCCTGCGTTGCAGCTATTGACAGTGTTATTGCTGCATTTGATAGAGCTCCGGTTGAAAATCCTGATAGTATTAGTGGCATCAAATTGCACGTTGATTATGGACAATGGGACTCACTTAGCGAAGGAAATGAGGTTCCATACTCTGACTTAAATCCTTGGGAACAAAAGTTTCAAAACATAAAAAATGTCCATTTCAAGCCTGCCCGCCACCATATTTTTCATTACTGTATATTCGGAGACTCCTACGATGGCGGAAGCAGTTCCGGGGTCTCTAGAAACTCCGATGATGATTTCTTTAACGGGGCAAGTGACTTCTTGATAACCTGTCCGGTCCTGACTTGCGATAATCTTCCGGAAGTTACCGCGCAAGCTGGCACATTTATGCACGAGCTGGGGCATAATTTGGGCTTGGGTCACGGGGGCGAGGATCATCTCAATTTCAAACCGAATTATTTGAGTGTGATGAATTATTCATTTCAAAAGAGTGGCCTGCGTTATAGGGGAGCAGATGGCCTACTGGACTATTCACGATTCTCTGCAGAAGATCTGCTGGACCTACACGAAGATAATCTAGATGAGACGGTGGGGCTGAATGGAGGTTCGAAACTTGACGGCTACGGGTCTAGATTTTACCCGTTTGTAGAAAATTGTTCTTATGAGTCGAATCGCTATTGCTTTGACCCTCAGAGGGACCCGAAGTTTTTTGAAGATATTTTTGACATGCATGGCCCTATCGATTGGAACCAAAATGGGGGAGACCCGGAGATGGCTGTTAGCGCCAACATCAACGCTGGCTACTGCATAAAGAATGTCAATGTTTGTGGTTGGTCCATTGATACACTCAGAAGCTCTGATGACTGGGGTAGGCTTGTCTTCACCGGAGGTTCGATAGGGGCGGCTGGCATACCTGCTGAGAGTCTTCCCATGGACATACAGTGGGATACTCTTGAGATGCGCATAGAGGACTTTCAGTTGTTTTGTGTAGCCAAGCCGGGAGATGCCAACGCGGACAATCAATTAACTCTAGCAGATATAATCGCGACGGTGAATCATATTTTTGGCAAGTCTGGCTGTGGCTCTTTACCCTTTTGTTGGCTGTCTGGGTCGGTTTGTCGAGGCGATTGGAACGGATCTAACACCGTTAGTTTGGTAGATGTGATTCGGGGAGTAAACTATATCTTTAACAAGCCAGGCGGTCCCTGGAACGCAGTGCCAGTAGGAGTGTGCTGCCTGCCAGTGCCGTAAACTTAGGCCCACAGGGGTAGGACTCAATACCCTGCCCTTGCGAATAATAGAAAGTCTTCTGTTGCCTTACTACAGCCAGAGCAGGTAGGTCATATTGCCTACTTTGGATAAAGTGGGAAATTTCCCCCTCTAAAACATTCCAGTATAGCCGTGAAATCCAACCTAAGGAGAAATGTTTATCACTCTACTCGGTTGGACTGAGAATACTTAATAAGCCGTGGCAGAAATAAAGCCATAGTAAGCCATATTGAAAGCCTAAATGGTCCCTTCTGTGAATCGGGAGTCTGCGACAACTTTAGAACTCTCCTGATATCTCTTATCCTTCGTTAAATTACAAAGATGAGCTATAAACCTGCCAGCTCTTTGATGAGCAATCTCTTCACACCGGCAAGACGGCCAGCTTCCGCTCAATTTTCCAAGGTTTTCACAATTCCCTTTGGACAGGAATTGTTGCTGTTTCATCTGACCTCCTTAACCAATTAGACCTGTCCAATTCTCGAGTAGGGCAGGACATTTCCAGAGCGCCTGGACTACGCGGCGGATAGCAGGATTAAATCTGGTATTTCAAGATGATTTTCGGAAATACAATCAAATACATAAAGAAGAGGTCTTGACATCTCTGGTTGGTTCAGTAATTTTGGGTGGGTATCTGGAAATCTTGCCCTATTGAAGAAAATGGAAGAATGACTGACTGTACTAGCGACAGAAAACGGCAGTCAGAGGTATCCTATAGTTCGGACGCAAGTTTAATCACACCCTATGAATTTATCTTTCCTCATGTTTCCGGTGAGTGCTCGCCCGGTACCTTATCGTAGCGTTTATGCCGAGCACTCTTAAGGAAATAGCCAAATTGCTCATGGGATCGCGAGAAAGGGTGCTACCTAGCATTCAAGCTTTCCCGTCCCTAGATACCAAACAGATTGCGAACGAGCTTCACCTCGAGGCCCGCGCAAAGGAAAACGGGAAGTTGAATTTGCCAGCTGCGAATAGCGATTTCGAAGACTCCGCTGAGAGCGATATTCTAGCTGAAATCGAACGGCAGGCGCGGAAGGCAGCCGAAGATTATCGCTCACAACTCGACCTATATAATAGTCGGATACGACGTGCATTGATCTCTACGGAGCAGCGCGCTTCAATCGATGCTGCTGGGGAAAATGCCCTAACCGACTTCAAGGTTCAAGTGATCGACGATCTAAACCACCTGCATAACGCGTGCAGTGAAGTCCAGGGGAGAGAACAAGAGTTCGAGGCGTTCCGCACGGCTCATAAGCTTGTACGATTGCCTAACGTCGTCCCTCCATACGAAAAGAAGGTGCGATGGTTAATACTCGCGATCTTCGTAGTGTTGGAATCCACACTCAACGGCCTTTTCTTCGCGGAGGGAAGCGAGACTGGATTGATAGGCGGTGTCACCCAAGCCTTTGTGCTGTCGCTGCTCAATGTCGGCGCTGCGGTACTGTACGCCCGTTATGGATTGCCCCTTGTGTTGCATGTTAGGCCGATAGCAAAAATAGTCGGGTCACTCGCCACGTTATTTTACACAGCCTGGGCCCTGGGAATCAATCTACTGATCGGCCACTTCCGGGACTTGTTCATCCAGAACGCTGGGCAAGTTGCAGCCACCGATCTCGCTTCGCGGGTCATGACGTCGCCTTTCATCCTCGCCGACGCCAAATCAATGCTCCTTGTGATGCTCGGCGTGGGCCTTAGCCTGGTGTCGCTAATCGACGCCGTCGGCTTGGATGACATGTACTTGGGCTATGGGGCAATCGGGCGCCGCCGTGCCAACGCTATCTTAGCTTATGCCGATCACAAGGCACGGTGCCTTGCTGACCTAACACAACGGCGGGGCTCGGCAATCGAAGACATGTTGAGTGTTATAGAGTCTATTCGGACTGCGGAATTCGATCTTCGCCTGGCCATCGAGGGCAGCTCCCGGTTGAATGAGAACTATCGTGCTTACCTTAAGCATCTGGCAGACAGTTACATCAAGTTGCTACAGCAGTATAGAGAGGCGAACATTCGCGCTCGTTCGACTCCGCCACCCTCTCGCTTTCAGAGCCGACCGGCGCCGCCAGTTTTCCTGGCCGAGCCGCCGAAGCCGGAACTGCCGGACCTTGAGAAGGACGCAAAAGCACATATCATCGAGCGAATGGAATACTTCATCAAAGCTATCAACCAGCAATTCGAAGCAGGAGTGCTCCGGTACCAGACCGTTGCGGGATTGACGGGAGAGGGTTACGCACCACATGTCGTATCGTGACCATCTTAATAGTCGTGCACCTCGACATAGTGCTAGAACTCTGCATCCGAAGTCGCGGATCGCAATCCTTGCCATGATATTAGTTAGCTTATTGGCAGTATTCCTCGTGTTTTACATCAAGGGCCAGGAAGAGGTAGTCCACACGGATCCCATTACTCTGTGTCCGACCGATCGTCCTCCCAGTGAGGTAGTCGTTTTACTGCTTGACATGTCGGATGTGTTCTCAGAGCCCCAAAGGCTCAAGATCCGAAACGAATTCGACCGGCTCAAGGGTAGCATGTCACGGTTCAGTCTCATAGAGGCATATGTGGTAGACCGTCTGGAGCAGCGAGTTACGAAGCCGGTCGTGCATCTGTGCAACCCGGGCACTGGTTCGGACTTGAACCGGATCTATCAGAACCCCGACTTGGCGCGCAAGAAATGGGATGGTTTCGTGCGGCAACTTGACGCTGAGTTACAGCGACTCATGGATACCCCGGAAAGCCCGACGTCGGCGATCTTTGAAGCAGTGCAGGCCTCTGCTTTGCGCACATTTAATCGTCCTGACTATGATGGGCTGCCCAAGCGTTTGGTGATCGTGTCAGACCTTCTTCAAAACGTACCCGGAAAGCTTAGCCAGTATGAGGGGATTGTGCCGTTCCAGCAGTTCCAGCACTCTGCATACTTTTCAGAGATCCGCGCTGACCTCACGGGGGTAGCTGTAACACTCCTCTATCTTGTCCGTCCCCGTGCGCCACAGAAGTGGCCGGACCATTACCTATTTTGGGAGGAATACTTCCGCGCCCAGGGGGCAACCGTAGAGCGTCTCGAGCCCGTGCACGGAGCACAATGAAGAGCGATGCTTCCACTAAGGGAATCGAAGTAACCTGGTTCAGTCGCCTCGATGTGATTGCATTCGTCGCGGCATTCCTGACGGGTTTCATCTTGTATGTAGGACTGCACGTCGTATTCCAGTTGTCCCAGTGGATCGTTACAGTCGCGATTCTCCTCGTGATGTGCGCCTACGCGTTAGTTGCCATACGTGTGCCTAGGTTGCGTGTTCGACTCGATCAAGCAGGCGATAACGCCTACTACCTCGGCCTTCTCTTTACGTTGATAAGCATGGCGTTTGCTCTCTACGAGTTTGGCGCAGCGATGATCGGTGAAGGGGCACAACCGCCAGCACGAAGTGGTGCTCAGCAGATCATCGAGAACTTCGGTATCGCGCTGTTCAGCACAATCGCAGGCATTTTTCTCAGGGTTATACTTCACGAAATGAGGGTGGACCCAGCGGAAGTTGAGAGCATGGCTAGAATCGAGCTTGTTGAGGCGTCAAAAAGGGTCCGAGCCAGCATTGACACCGTGACGAGCGACCTCGGACGGTTCCACGATGAGGTCCAACAACGATCCAGAGATGTCCTCACGACACTCGTAGAGGATACAAAGACGACTGTGAGCAAGCTCTACCAGGAACTCGAACACACCACGAAGGAAATGCTCGTTTCCGTCGGGAACACACAAATGGGAGTTCTGGAACGAACGGAGGAGCTTACACGCGTCCTTGGAGAGACGGCGCAAGAAGCACTTAAAGCTATCGAGCGACTTCGCGCTGTGGAACCGCCACCGCTCACTCTTTCGCGGCGGCTCGAAAAAGTTGGGAAAGTGTTGGAGTCAGTCGGGGACCAATCGGAACGGACCACATCCCAACTCGAAAGAATCTCTGACTCCGCCGCGACAGCGATGGAGGGAATCACTAGGACTTCGATCGCACTCGGCGAGCTGGCACAGCAGATGAGAGTTAGCCATGCGGAAATTACCCAGACTATTGCGGGCTCGGTAGAGAGAATAAGTTCCACCCTAGATTCATTCGGAAAGGCAATTGAAAAGGAAAGTCAATTATTGGCCCAACTGGAAGAGCAATCCAAACGCTCGGTTGAGGAATCCGCACGTGCCCAAGTTGCTGCAGTTGAAGTGTTGACGAGATTAACAGAAGTCACGCGCGGGTTGACTGCTTTGCTTAAGCAAGCGAAGTAGGGTGATGCATATGGATACGTCTAATAGCCATCACATCGGCGAACAAAATACTGCCTATCGGCGCGGTATGGTGTTGGGTTTGACAATGGCGGAAGTTGGTATCCTGATCATTTTCGTGCTTCTTCTGTTAATTGGGTTTGGTGAGTGGCTTCGTCAGAAGCAGGCAAGAGCCATGGAAGGTCACGTGGTCGTCGAAGTTGAGCATCTGCGAGCTCTTGAGGAAGCAGACTCACTGCTTTCATTGCTACGAGAACCATTGCAGGCTGCAGACAATGCGACTGCAGATGAGATTCACAGGCTAATACGCTCACTCCAGGAGGTCATGGCCACACCGGAAGGGCAATCCACGCTCCAAGAAACCCGTGCAGCACTGGACCAGATGCGCCACATTAGGGATCAGATTATGAAACAGACTGGAGCAGAGGCATTGGCCAAACAGGTCGAACAGCAAAGCTATCAGATCGCTAATAAGGAAGGACAGCTCCAGCATTACGAGTCCGTGCTTAACGAAGCGGGTCTTGGAAAGGGCGAGCGGCCTTGTTGGGTCAAACCCGATGGTACAATTGAGTACCTGTACGATGTCGTACTCACGAGTAATGGCATACGGATGCGGGAGTACCGGTATGAAAATCGGGAAAGTGAACGCTCGTTGCTCCCAATGCCAGCCGTTGACCCGCTCGAAGTGTTGAGCCCGTCAGAGTTTCTCCAGAGGACGGAGCCTCTCTTCAAGCATAGCCTGGCAACGAATTGCCGTTTCTTCGTTGTGGTCTACGATGCCACTGGACCGACCGAGAAGGAACTATACAAGCAGCTGCTTCGGACTGTCGAGGGACATTTCTATAAGCGACTAGATCGTGGACCTGCACCTTTCTGATAGTGAGAGGGCACTCCAGGTGCTTCGAGCGGCGCTTAAGGAGTTAGAGGTCGCGGCCGGAAAGTACCGACCTCGTCGACGTCCCCGTGGCGGAAACCATTCTGATGAAACTGGTACCTATGGACCGAAAGAGATTCCCACGGCTGCGAAGCCGAAGGTAGCGACCGCTAAGCGAGGTACCCAGATTGCGGGTGCACGCATCACTGTTTGGGGGCGCCTAGTCAATTTCGTGCGAGATGTATGGGGGCGTTTGTGGCGCAGGCGTCGTAGCAGAAATGGAAACTTTCCTAAGGGTATGAGTGATACAAATTGACCCCCAGCACCCAAATTTCGCGGTAGGCTTTGAAACCGAACACCGATCTGTTCGTCTGACTATGCTGCCTCATATAATCCCAGCGCTATGTATTTGCGACAAGTATCAGCTTCGCTTAACATATTCTAGCTTTGAGCTGAACTTGCTTGGATGTCCAGATTATGTGCCTCTTGGTTGAAGCAATGACTTCATACAAATATAAGAAAAAACTGACCATCATCAATGTGTTTCTTATAACAATCTTAGGGTGTTTATCACAATTTTGCGGGTTCTGCCAAGACCCGGAAGAACGACTTTAAATTCACTTTCCTTAGTATGCAGATGATATCTGAGACTGCCTTGAAACATTTTGACCAGCTCTGGATTCTGTTCGACAGGTCTTGGTTAGATGCCAAAGGTTCGATGTTTTTGATAGAGCCTTTCCAACACTATTTCCCAACCGGTTTCGTTGATAAGCTCACTGAGGAAGAGGCAAGAATTATGCTTCATAAAAGCCTGCTAGAATGGGGTAAGATTGAACAGCAGGAACATGAAGTTGAGATACGTTATCTTGAATTACCTGACGGCAGACAAATACCTGATCCTAGGTTCAAAGACCCAAAAGTACGATGGTCAAGATCGTTCATTTTAACGGCATATTACGATTTATGCTGTTTGGCCACTCACAAGAAAAGCATAGAGGAGCTGATTTATATTGCAAACAAATACCGAAACAGAGAACCAGAGGGGGATGATGATATAAAGGCATTCTATAAGCTTGTAGGAATCAGCAAGTCCTTCTTGTTAGCAGAGTGGACTCATGGTATAATCTCCCGCGCTGTCTCAAAACGAGACGAAGAATTTTTTAAGGGTCTTTGCAAGTGGTTGAAGGAAGACACATCGACTAAACGCTTTGATACGGCCCGTATCTGGCTCGGGACTACTTTGCTTTGGTACCTGGGTGGAAAGGATATAACTCCTAGACGGAATTTTATGTTGCTACTGAGAAAAAAGGGTATAATCTCATCACAATTAGACGAGCTTTCCTTCAATGCGATGCTTTCTAAGCTTCGCTTACTCAGGGACTTAGTCATAACTAAATAGAGCCACATTTTAGTTTTTCCCTTTCTGATTTTCCTCTTTACTTTTGTCTCATGAAATATAGAGACAAAATCTCACAACCATTTAACTCGATTTTTGATTCGTGGATTCTCTAGACAAGACCTTATGAGAACAGTACCCAGGGGACTTGTGCTTAAAACAGTTCATGTCTGGTATCATTACTACGGCCAAAATCTTACTGAGCAAGAAGCTAAAGAAACAATTATCACTATCCAAGACTTTTTTGAAGTGCTGCTTGAAATCAAAGCAAAGGCCGGATCGGAGAATACATGTATAAGCCACTTGTCACAATAAAACTGTTCAAAGACGCAGGTAGTCTTAAAGCTTTTGCAGATTTGACCCTGCCCACCAAGTTTGGAGACATCACTATTCATCGGTTTAAGGTGCTTCAGGACAGTGACAATCGTCCCTGGGTGGCTCTTCCTCAGATTGCTTATGGGGATTTTATCACTGGCCCTAAGTACTTTCCACTGCTTCGAGTTTCTGAGAAGTTGGAGCGGAAAATCAAAGGCTGGATTATGGGAGAGTACAGGAAAGCGGTTGAATCATCAAAGGAAAATTCACAATGAATTGCCCTGTCTCAAGTTGGCTACTCTTGGACAGGGAGGCGTACGGCGGAGAGCGGAGAAGCGGTCTTAAAACCGTTTCTCCGCCGGTGCCTGTGACCATCAGGTTCCATTTTTCTGAAAGAAAAATGGAGGATGGTCACCAAAGTAGCCCTGACTTGCAGCTTGCAGATTCTTGCAGCTTGCTGGAAGGTCTGGTAAGCTTTGGTAAAGTTACAGTTTTAACTCCTTTAGTTCAGTTCATAAACATCAATTAAGTATGAAATGACCAGGTATAAGGCCACAATAACGAATGGGGACAGGCAGAGGCCGGATGAGGCTAATTCGGCATGGAGGAAATCTGTTGGCGAGGGTTTAGACAAGCGGAGGCTATTTAAGCAAGCTGACCGTTTCCTCGAGTGTCATAAGAAGGCCAATAGGCTAGTCTGCGATAATAAGGAGAATCACTTGGTTGATTATTTGATTCCCCACAGGTGTGAGTACAGAATCTGCCCCATTTGCAGTAAGCTCAAGGGCAAGAAAGTCTGGGTCAATTTATTGCAGATGTTCGGTCAACTACCCGGGGTGAAGGGACATAGATTAATGTTCCTAACTCTGACGAAGAGGAAAAAATATGAAGAAGGAGAACTTAAGGGCGGGATTAGAGAACTCTTAAAAGACGTTAGGAAATTTATAAACAAATTCTATTCGAGAAAGACGCTGTGTGGTGCGGTCGCCATCCTGGAGTTGGGTAAAAACTTCAACTTACATGTTCACTGTATTGTTTTTGGCCCTTATATCCCACAAGATGTATTGAGTAGAGCTTGGCAGAAAATCACTACCGACAGTTATGTCATGGACATCAGGGCAGTTAGGAGCGGAAGAGGAGGAATAAAAGGGGCTGCCTCTTACACCGTGAAATATATTACCAAACCTCACAGTTTTGAGAGCGCTGATGACTACGCCATGTTCTTTAAGGAAATGTATCGAGTCAGGGCCATGAGAACCTACGGCATTTTCTATAACTTCAAAGTCATTAAACCCGATACAAGTTGTCCCATCTGCGGAGGGAAATTCCGGTATCTTCATCGTGTGGACGTCAGATTCATCAAAGAAGGAATGCTAACTTTCGCTCAACTGAGGATTTTAATGCAGGTCGGAGAGTTAGTTTGACGCTCGAAGTACATCTTAACCTTACCAAAGGTGGTGAAAGTTATGGTAGATATTAGAGGTAAACTGACGGTCAAAGAGGTAGCTGAAAGATTAGAGGTAGATCCTAAGACTATTCGCTTTTGGGCAGACCAAAAGAAGATACCTTGCTACAGACATCCTATCAACAACTACCGGCTGTTTGACTGGGATGAGGTCAGGAAAGCAGTTGACTTGCGTAAAGAGGATAGCATAGCTTCTGAGTGAGTCCTATGGAGAGGTTTTTTGTATGAAAGAAGCAGTCCTCTATGCCAGAGTCTCCTCTAAAGACCAGGAGCGTGAAGGCTATTCCATCCCTGCCCAGTTAGACCTACTTCGGTCGGCTGCCAAGAAGGAGGGCTTCCAGGTTGTGGGCGAGTATATCGATGTAGAGAGCGCCAGTCAACCGGGCAGAACTAAATTCTCGGAGATGGTGAAGTTCCTCAAGAAGAACCCATGCACCATCTTCGTTGAAAAGACTGACAGATTATACCGTAACTTCAGGGATGCTCTGACTCTGGATGACCTGGGGGTCACTATTAGGTTTTTTAAGCAGGGCCTCTCGTTAGGGCCAGATTCTAAATCGTCAGACCGGCTAATACATAACATTAACGTCGCCATAGCTAAGAACTACTCTGATAACCTGTCAGAGGAGGTCAAAAAGGGTCTAGACCAAAAGGCAAAACAGGGGATTTATCCGGCAGGTGTCTTTCCTATCGGGTATAGAAGGGTAAGTGGAGAGATTCAGGTGGACTACGAGGTAGCCGCCAAGATTAGACATCTTTTTGAGTACTATGCCACAGGCAACTACTCAATCACTGAAGCCCATCAGGAGGCTAAGAGAGTAGGACTGAAGTACCCTAAAAGTGGTCGCTACATCACCCGGAGTGAGGTTGAGAGGCTCCTAAAGAAGCCCTTCTACTGTGGGAAGTTCACTTGGAGAGGGGATGTCTACCAGGGTAATCACCCTGCTATAGTATCAACTGACCTCTTCAAAGGGGTTCAGGAGGTTTTTAAGAGCCGGAATAGGCCAGTTTATAGCAAGCAGAATTTTCCATTTATAGGGCTGATAAAGTGCGGTAACTGTGGGCTGTCTATCACTGCAGGCATGGAGAAGAAACGTTATGTCTACTACCACTGCACCGGATATGGCAAAAGATGTAAGCCGGAATACTATCGCCAGGAGATCCTGGAAGGAATGTTCGGAGAGATAATCAAGTCCATAACCATACCCCTGGAATTACATGACTGGTTGTTAGAGTGTCTGGAGTTGGAGTTTAAGACCAGAAAGATTGACATTACCCGCCAGAAAGAGGCCCTAGAGTTGCAGAAGGATAAGATAGAGACCAGAATGAAGAGGGCCTACCAGGACAAGTTGGAGGGGAAAGTATCAGACGACTTCTGGAAGTCGGTTTATAACGATTGGGAGAGAGAATTAGAGGGTATCAATTACCAGTTACAGAATCTGAATGGCCTAGTAGATTTCAACTATGAATGGGCAAAGGAGGCTATTGAACTCTCCCAAGCTGCATATTCTCTTTATGTTAGTGCAGACCCTGTGGACAAACGTAAACTTCTGAAATCTGTGCTATTGAACTGTGAGCTAAAAGGGGGAAGTCTTTATCCATTATACAGAAAGCCGTTTGCTGATTTTGCAAACGGCCATGAACCTGCAAAATGGCGGAGAGGCCGGGATTCGAACCCGGGGTGGAGTTTCCCCCACAACTGCTTAGCAGGCAGCTGCCTTCAGCCGCTCGGCCACCTCTCCTATTCTTTTAGTCTAATCAGCTAAACTTGACTCAATATAG
>Ga0214473_10005245_pt1 | contig 15544 bp, 6 predicted proteins | sample RVTome_7_FD_203509 | JGI IMG/M metagenome (GOLD analysis project Ga0214473, IMG submission 203509) | Soil microbial communities from uranium-contaminated site in the Upper Colorado River Basin, Wyoming, United States - RVT98D197 | ecosystem: Environmental > Terrestrial > Soil > Contaminated >... | reverse complement strand
CGCAATACTCGTTTGCGACAGGCCGAACTCTAACAGCTCAAATGAGTCCTGCTCGGGCCGGTAAACAGATCCCTGGTATTCTATGTAGAAATCGTTTAACGAAGTTATATTGTTGTCCGAGTCCATGTCTACCAGGCTTAGATTGTACCGGTGGTTTGCATCGGGTGGCAGAAAATCCTTAAAATCTGATACGTCGAAGTACCAGTCGAAACCAGGATTGTCTCCACCCCAGTTTTCGAATAAAGTTTCCGCGTGAACCTGCGTATTACTGTCCATTGCATATAAATAAAGTCTGAGATCTCCCCGATGTGCCTGGCTGAGATTTACTCTGGCGTAAGCCGTGGGCGTGTAATCTACTCTGTCCTCCATTACGTAGGCAGTCGCGCCAACATTGTCAACATTGCCCATAGTCTTGATAACATTATATCCAAGCCAACCGAATCCACCTTTACCCCACCCTGTCCCCCAGGAACTGACTACCTTGAACGCGCCGGACTTGCCTTTTGTGTCGTCATAACCCACAACGCACAGAGCATGCAAAGCTCGAACGGTGCTTGCAATGATCGTATCGCATACTTCATTGAGGCTGTCCAGTGAGCCTAACACTGAATCCATGGGGACTGCGACTACAAATACATTCCCATCGGCAAGAATGTGCTTCATTAAAGCCAGGTCTTCATCGGTGTAGTTTTCATACTGGCCCAATTCAGCATTGTACTTCCTTTCAATCATGGATGAGCTTGCTCCCCGGTACTGGAGCGCATTTTTGTAAATTATCGCGGATGGCCAGCTTAGATAAACCTCTTGATTGTATGGCATTTCCGCCAGGGTAGCACATCCATGGCCTGAGATAAAATCCAACGTCCAATAGAGACATAGTCCATTATCCCTTCCCGAATTATTATTGTTGTAAAGAAACGCCGGGCTGAACTGGTGCGTATCCAATGTGAGATCCCAGCCGTGTTCCCTGCCTTCCTGGTATGTTTTGGCATAATAACCCACCGCCCAAGCCACACAACTGCCCTGACGTCCTTGATCTCCGACAGGCGGAAGGCCGCCTGAATTGTCGACCGCTGTGGGCAGTGCCTGGGCCAGCAGACTTGGGGCAATGCGATATTTTGGATATTTCTCTATCTCTTCCGGGGTTGGATTAATTACTCCCGTCCTGTAGTCTCGCCAGTTCTTGGCATGCAGGCTGCTGAATAAAAGTCCGATACAAATTAAAGACAGAATTAAATATTTTTTTGCAAAATTTGACATGCGCATAAGTTATTCTCTTTCAATGATATGAGTTAAGAACCTTTAAAAACCTCTGATCTGTTTGGAGGCTATTCATCCCACAAGCAAGCTTGTGGGTTTTCTATCATGGCTTTATAAAAAAAGCCGGTCCACTAAAAAGATATTTAGCGTACCGGCTCGATTGACCGCACTCAAATCTTGATTATATTGCCCATTTTTTTTCAGATACCTGATTTTTTATAGCCAAGGCATCTTTATAAAATCATTAAGTTGGTAAGTCCTGTACGAATCGATATAAGTTTAGCTAGCTTTAATTGTAACTGATCTGAGAAATATTTGTCAATGAGATAATTTTCACTGGTTAGTCATTCCGCAGGGTCTGTTAGGAGATTATTAACATAAAGTTGGCTCATAATTTCAGGACTCTTCCTCGCCGGCTGCTTCACTTTCCTCTTCGACAGAGGCTATCGGCAGCTCACGGCAGAATCGTTCGAGGAGATCTAGACATACTAGAAAGCTTTCCCCGATCCGGCCCACTTCTGAAGGAGAGCGAGATTATGCTTCCATCTCCATTGTTGCTCTGCGGCAAGACCAGCAGGCATTTCGGGGAACTTCAGTGTATGTCCTCAGAACATTTTGGACAGTTGATGCTAAAAATTAGGAGACACTTCTCGGTATTTGCAACTGATTTTTCCAATCGCCTTTTTCGAGGTTAAAAGCTTTCCTTACCCTTAGAGTTTCCCGTTTGAACATATCACTTAGCGACAGGCAATGTCTGCTCCGTCCGTGGTAGACATGGGCCGGTGTCAGGTTGTCAAGTAACTCGTGGCAACAGTAATTGTTATAGAAATCATTTGAAGACAATAAAAAGCCGCCTTCTGGGTCGGCTTGGAATTCGGAAACGGGATTTCGTCAACTTGGTTGGAGGAAAATTGGAGATATTCTCACAACCTATTACTTAGTATTCAGATAGAGATTTTGCAAGGTGGAAACGGAGCAAAGCTGGATGAGACGTTATTTTTTTAAACGTTTAAAAAAATGGCGGGGCCGGCGAGACTATAATATCGAATTTGATTTTAACGCTTTCGCTGTTGCCAAGGGCAAAATCCAGGTGTTAGAATAAGTGAGAGTTTTTATCCCCTCTTTCCTTTCCAGCCCTGGAAAATCATTGTATTCCTGCGGAAAATGAGTAATTATTTGCAGAGACGATGAGGATACTTCGCTTCAGTCTTCAAAAGACGGCTTTCTTCAGCGGATTCGTTCTGATATGCTGAATGTCGGCTGAAATCACTCTCGAATAGAACGGCGAGCCTGTTCCCCTCGGCTTGCCTCGGGTAGTCCTCAATCAAGCACCCTTCAGTTTTCTTTACACCCTCGCTGGAGGCTGTCATGCCACAGAGACCGCAGCTCAACTGTCATGCTTACCTCTTTATGCTCTTGTGCCTGGTTCCGGGAATCGGACTCGCGCAGCGTCCAGCCGGCCCCGGCAACGGAGCTGCCGGATACGACTATAATGCCGTTGCCGGCCGCATTGTCGAGTTGTCGGCAATCGATCGTGGTGTATGTTCGGTTTTAGGGGCTGAAAGTGGACCCGTGGCCCTGGTTCTGGCCGGGACAGGCAAATTTTTCGTGAGCATTTTGGATCCCAGCAATTCCCTGGTCGAGGGCCTTCGGAAAGCGGCGGATGCCAAGGACTTGTACGGCAGGTTCATGCTTGCCGAGAAAGGCGTTTTCAGCCCGCTTCCTTATGCGGACAACTCGGTGGATTTAATCCTGACGCTGAATCTTACGGGAGATGATCTTAAAAATCTCTCCACCGCCGAGCTGCTGCGCGTGCTCCGCCCCCGCGGCAAAGCCCTTGTCGGCAGGTTGAAAACCAGGGAGACCCGGGAGTCCTTGACCAGAGAGCAGTTGGACCGGTGGCTGAACTCGGCGGGAATCGCGCAGAAGGGTTGTACAGAGGATGAGCTGGGTCTCTGGGCCGTGCTGACCAAGCCTTCCCTGGAAGGAGTTGACGACTGGAGCCATTGGGAGCACGGGCCGGACAACAACCCGGTCTCCAGTGATGCGGTAATCAAGGCGCCGTATATGACCCAGTTTCTCGGATTACCTTACTACATCGCCATGCCGGCTGTCACCACCGCGGCTGATGGGAGAATTTTCACGGCTATGGGACATATCGCCCATCATGAGCGTGAAGAATCCTGGCTTAACACACTGATCGCCCAGAACGGCTTCAATGGTACCGAACTGTGGAGAATGAATCTTCCCGATGGTTATCTTGTGCACCGCTCCGCTTTTATCGCTACGGCCGGGGCCTTTTACATGATCAATCCCGAAGGGAGCGGCTGCCTGTTGCTGGACCCTGAAACCGGCGCAGAAAAAGACAGGATTCTGCTCCGCGAGCTCCCGGGACAGTGGAAATGGATGGTTCTCGAGGATCAAATCCTCTATGTGCTTCTGGGTGAGCAAAAAGACCCGATCCAAAACACCATCGTCCGCAGCCAGGGAAGGGCCTGGAGCTGGGGTGACCTGAGCACCGGCTATTACGAGAAGCGGATCCCCTGGGGATTCGGCAACACGATTCTGGCCTATGACCTGAAAAATAAGAAAGTGCTCTGGAAACACACCGAACAAACTGCGATCGATTCCCGCGGCATGGTCCTCGGCGACGGGAAGATGTTTTACTATTGTCCGGATTCTCATCTGGGCTGTCTGAGCGCCGAGACCGGAAAGCCGGTTTGGACAAATAAGGATCCCAAGGTGAGAGAGCTTATCGAGGAACCGGGCCAGGGCCTGGAATCCACCCCCGGCTGGCGGACAACCTGTTCCTGCCTTTACACTCCCAAGGCCCTGTTTTTCGAAGCCCAGACCCAGATGAACGTCGTGGCTGTGTCGCTGGCCGACGGCAGCCTGCTCTGGCATAGAAAGAAAACCACCAATAACCCGAATATGCTCTATGTCGAAGGGAACCTGCTGGTCGGTATCGGCCCCCACGGGAACGTTCAGGAGATCGACCCGCTGACCGGCGTGACTCTTGAGGACCTGGGATTCAGGAAAAGGTCCTGCGCGCGGGTCACCGCCAGCCTGGATTCCTATTTCTGCCGCGGCTGGCCAGAGGGCCTTACCCGCTACGACCGCCTGACTAAAAAAATTCAATTCAACGGCGCGGTCAGGCCTTCCTGCATGGACGGGGTGATCCCGGCTAATGGCATGCTTTACATGGGACCCTGGGCCTGCGACTGCAACCTCTCCCTGATGGGCCGGGTGGTGATGTGCTCCGCCGGGAATTTCAATTTCGAGAACATGGCCGGCCAGGCCGAACGGTTCGAGCTGGGACGGAAAAATCCGGCGCGGGTTGCACCCTTCGAGATCTCAGGAAAAGACTGGTCCACCTACCGGGGGAATAATAACCGCAGCGCCAGTTCCCCGGCCCAGGTGCCGGTAAAAGTGGAAAAGGTCTGGGAACTTGTCCCCCGCTATACTGTCAGGACGAGCGCCCCAACCGCTGCGGGCGGACTCGTTTTCCTCTGCGGCGATGACTGTAAGGTCCGGGCCGTAGATGCGGCCACCGGCCAGCTCAAATGGACTTTCCTGGCTGGCGGGCCGGTCCTGCAGCCGCCCGCTCTCTGGCAGGGACGGGCCTATGTGGGCTGCGGCGATGGTTATGTCTATGCCCTGGAGGCCGCTACCGGCGAAATGCTCTGGCGGTTCCGCGCCACTCCGACGCCCAGAAAGATCATGGTCTACGGCTCGCTTTGCTCGACCTGGCCGGTCAACAGCGGGATTCTGGTGGACAATGGCGTCGCCTATGCCGCTGCCGGAATCATCGATTACGACGGCACCTATGTCTATGCGCTGGATGCGGTGACCGGGAAAGTCAAATGGCAGAATAGCAGCACCGGCCACCTGGATCAAACTCTTAGAAAAGGTATATCCGCCCAGGGTTTTCTCACTATCGCGGATGGCCGTCTCTGGATGCCCGGGGGCAATGTCCTTTCCCCGGCCTCGTTCGACCTGGCCACCGGCGAATATCTGGGCGCTCAGGTGGCTGACGGTTCTCCGAAAGCCAACCGCGGGGAGGAAATCGGCGTCCTCGGCGGCAAGTACCTGGTACAGGGAGGAAGGCTGCGCTTCTCCGCCAGCGAAAACGTGGTTAACCCGGAAAGCTTCCAGGCCATCGATCTTTCCGACAGTAACAAGCAGGCCAAAGGTATGCTGCTGTGCGACGGGGAAATTTCGCCGGCCTGGGATAACCAAAGAATGATCCTGGCTTTGGGGAGATTTACGAAACCTTCCTGCTATTCGCTGGATAAGATTGCTGCGTACTTGCAGCGCGGCGATGTGAAAGCGAAGCCCGAGCCTGACTGGACTTCCGAAAAAGAGTCCACCGGCAGGTCCCGGCAAACCGATGCCGTGTCATTTGCCCTGGCCGGGAACGCCGTGATCGAGGTTTATGAAGTCAAGGCGATCCCGGACCGGAATTCCCGCTGGATGGTCCGAGCGATGGACCCCCGGGACGGCAAGGTGATCTGGGAGGAGCGGCTCAACGCTCCCGCTCTGCCCGGAGGCCTCCTTGTGGACCGGGAGGGCCGGGTGGTGGTGGTCATGCAGGATGGCAGCGTAGCCTGTTATGCCGCCAAAGGAGCTTCATGAAAGTTCATCAAATTGACATCGAACGACCGCACAAATTGATGCAGATGGTGCCGATGGAAAAAGCCTGACCCACCGCGGTTCAGGCTTTTGTTTTTATTTTATAAAGGCATCGCATACTGTGGCGTTGATCCTTGCTTACTCATGTGGCCGTCTCAGGCGTCGCTCAACGCGCAAACGTGGCTAAGCCGGGCATAAGGTGGGGGGAGAGGAGCGAAAGACCGTTGTGAGGGAGATGAGAGAGTCCGGCGCGCCTGAACAGATGAAATTAATTTAAACTTTTTACGCGAAATACCCGAGGAGTTAATCGAGTTGATTCAGGTGGCGGCGGCTTGAATAATCTGTCATAAGCTGGACTCGTTATCGGGGGGCAGGTCACCGCCCGGACTACTCTGACCTCTGTTATAAATACTTCATTTGTATAGTAATATCGTTAAGCGTATGCCTGACGTAACCTTGATGCCGCTTATCCCTTATTGTGCGGGAAAGAGCGCTGAGGATACCAATTTGTCTCTCCGTCTCCCGCAGAAACAACACCCCAGCATCCGAGGTCATTTCGCCACCGGTAAAATCGGACCTGACTTCCTTGCTCGAAAGACTTGAAAAATGAAGACTTTCTTGAGAACTTATACCCATGGCAGTGTCCTCCTAAAAGGTTGGCTTGTGTTCGCATAACCACAATATAGCTCAATCCTTTACAGAGTTCACTGCCTTTTTTATGAATAATCCGGGTTAAGGGGGATTTGGTTAATAGGATTAGTAAAAAGGCCCGCCCCCCGGTTGGGGGACGGGCCTTTCGCTTTTCGGCTCGGAAAGCCTTGAGAGCCTTTAGAAGCCGAAGGTTAGACTGAAGAAGTTATCGGCGGTCAGCCGGCCCTTGTTCTGGTAAGCGTAGCTGAATTCGACGAAGCGTCCGCCGAATACGCGCTTGAAGCCGCCGCCGAAACTGAGGCCGCGCAGGGTGGGATCATCACCCAGGTAGTCATAGCCGGACTGATCCGCACCTTGAGTATACTCGTCCGTCTGGATCTGCCAGCCGCCGCGAAGCGAGGCGCTGATCACCGGGTTGAAGTTGTAGGTCAACTCGGTGCCCACCGCGTAGCTGATTGGAATGTTGTTGTTCCGCCACAATTCGGCGGCCGCCAGCCAGTTCGCGCTTTCGCTGGTGAACAGGTTGTAGCCCATCGAGATCTTGACCGTCGTGGGCAGACGGTAGGTGTGGGTCCGGATGTAGACCTGGCGGTTGTCCCGGTGGCTGAACGCACTAGGGTCCGCAGTGAAATCGCCGTAGCCGTCGGGGAAACTCCCGCCACGAGTTTCCGGCCCGACCTCTTTCAGCAGGTTCGGCCCGCGCATCGTGATGTTGGTGCCGAGGTTCTGGATCGCGAAGGCGAACTTGATCTCCCGGTCTGCCAGCTCGGTGTGATAGATAGCGCCGGCATCCATCGCGAAGGCGCTGCCACCCACGTTGTTGTAGACATCCTGATGGACGTACTTGAGGTTTATGCCAGCGACGAAACGGTCGGACAGGTTGTAGGCCACCGAGCCGCCCATCTGGAAATCGTAGGCGGCGAAGACGTCGCCCGTACCGTCCGGACTGCTCACCGTGGTGATTTCCATGTCCGGGATGTCCAGGTAGCCGGCAAAGCCGCCCACCACTATGTTGCCGTTACCGACAGGAGCGGCGAAAGCTCCGTAGCTGTAAGTCAGGTCCATGGTGTAGTCCACCACGGTCACCATCAACTCGCGCTGCTGCAGGAAGCCCAGACCGGCCGGGTTCCACCAGATCGAAGAGATGTCGTCGGCCACGGAGCTGTAGGCGCTGCCCATGCCGATCGCTCTGGCGCCGATCGGAATGAGAAGGAATTCAGCGGCCCTCACGCCGACGAACGAGGCGTCTGGATCGCGGCCTTGTCCCAGGTATTTATCCAGACCCGTGTAGTCCTGTGATGGCACCCCCTGGGCAAACAGGGAGACGGTGACGAACGTCAGGAGTACGCAGGCGGTCCTAAATGCGCGAATTGCGCTTTTCTTCAACATATGATAACCTCCGTATCTGCTGCGGGTAGAGTTCCGGTTACCGTTTGAGTTCGTGTTCATCGTCGCTCACCTCAGTTGACAATGTAGAACTTGCCGGTGAAGGTCTCTCCCCGCTGGTCCGTCACGTGGAAGAAGTACAGCCCGCTGGCAACGGTCTGGCCCCAACGGTTCCTCAAGTTCCAGGGCTCGGTTCCGCCGTGGTTGTCGTAACCCGTGTACTGGGACGGTTCGCTGGTGACTGAGGTTAACCGGTCCCAGTCGGTGTAGTTGCCCCAACCCTGGCGGTTGGTACCGATATGGTTGAGGACGTTGACCAGGTTCCCTCTTAGCGTGTAGATCCGGATCGTGCAGCGGTCGGGAAGGTTGACGAAGTCGATCCGGCGGTTGTTGATCGACAGATCGAGGAACGACGAGGCCATGTACGGGTTGGGTACAACCTTGATCCGGCTCATGTCGGCGTCGTCCTTGTCAATGGTCATGCCCTGGATGTCGAACCGCCACTTGTCGCCCGGATTGATTATGTCCGGGTTCTGCGTGAAGGCGGTCCCGCTCCAGGCGCCGAACGCCGTCCTCAGTTTCATCACCGTGCCGTTGGGCGGCATAACCTTCTGGACCATCGTGAAGACGAGGAACTGGCCGTTGACAAACAGCGTGAAGGGGGAGGTGTTCGTCGCAGGCAGGGTCTGCACCATCATGGCCGTGCGAGACGACTGTGTGATCTCCACGTTTCTGGGACCGCCCTGTTTCCGTCCCCACTGGGTGCTGAAGGTCTGCGCCGCTACTCCGGGCGCGATGAATCCCCAGCCGCCGCCGTCGATGTACGGGCTGAACGGCACCGTCGCCCCGTGCGTCTTGTCCACTACGGCCACGGTCACGCTGCCGCCGGAATTCTGCCAGGTTATCTCGTAGCCGCCGGTGCGCAGCAGCCCCTGGTAAATGCCGGTGCCGTTGTAAGTCCTGGTGCCGGCAGCGTTCCAGTTGCTCCGGTTGTTATTGATGCTGAGGGAGTCGGTATAGCCACCAGCATCGATCTGCGTCCAGACGTTGCCCTGGCGCTTGCCCTGGAAAGTGGCTTTCACGTTCCAGGTCACGCCGACGTCAGACATGCCGCCGTGGTAGGCGGTAACGCTGTTCGAGCCGCCCCGGACCTGGATAAAGGGCCCGGAGTTGTCCTGGACTGTGCCCGAGGCGTCGGCCAGAACCACGTAACGCCGGCCGGCCCGGTTGCCGTTGGGCTGCAGGTCGTCGGAGACCTGCAGGTAGAACGTCTGATCCTGAGTGATCCTCTCACTGTTCACCGCATCGAACACCGGTGTCATCGCCGGAACGATGTAGACCGGGTCCTGGGTCAGCCAGGTGACGCCGGCTGGGCCGGTGGCAGCGCCGGTGAGCGTCGTATTGCTGACGGTGATCGGCTCGGCCGAAAAACCGCTGGGCTTGACGTATTCGTAGCCCAGCAGCTCGGCAGCCTCATAGTTGCTCGCGTCGCTGCGCGGGATCACAGTGTATAGCGTGGCGCCGGGCCGGTTCCAGGTCTTGCCGCTGACCGGATCGGGCAGGCTGAAGCTCGCACCCGTGGCCGGGTCGTAGTTGCGGTCGTAGGGCACCACCGCATACCAGACCTTCATGCCGTTGCGCATCCGGAAGAGCGGCTGGTCGTCCTCGTTCCTGTCGATGTAATGGAACTGCAGGCTGTTGGCCGAAAGGCTGTAGTTAGCCAGCAGTTGGGAATGCGAGTCGTTCGGGCCCACGTAGCTGCGGTAGACCCTGAACCCCTCGAAGTCATACTCCCGGTAGAGGTGGTCCGGATCGAGGGCCGGATTTTCCTGCAGGAAGTAGTAGTAAGGATCGGGGGTCTGCAGGTTCACGTCGCTCCAGGTGATCGACACCTGGCGGTCGCCCGGGATGATCGTCAGGGGCGGGGAGGTCGGGGTCGTCGGCAGAGCGAAGTTGCCGTTGATGACGACCTCGGCCACCACCATCATATCCTCGATCGGGTTCAGCACCTGCTGCATCACCGGGTCGTCGATGTTGGCAAGGTCCATCTCGGGGCGGACATAGGATTCGAGCCCTGGATAGGTGATAGCATAGGTGAAATCCCAGGTGATGGTATCCCGCGGGGCGATGTCGTGGAGCTCGCCGTAGCAGGCATAGGTCATGAAGCTGGAAGGTCCGGCCCAGATCCACTGGGCGTACCTGGCGTCATCTTCCTGGAGCATGCCGGGCCAGGCGCCTCTGAGCGGCTCGCCGGTCCAGGGATTGGTCACCCCGGGATAATAGCCGGTCTCCTTGTCCAAGGCGACCAGATAGTAAACGCCATAGGGGAAACCGACAAATATCTGCTTGTGCCCGGTGAAGCCGAACTCCGCGCTCCAGTCGTGATGGTGGATCGAGGTCATTTTCATCGTCTGGTCCGCGGTGTGCGGCGGGTTGATGAACTTCAGGCCAAACAGCGGCGCCCTGGGCGGCGTCCAGCCTCCCACCGTGGGCGAGGCGCTGTAGAAGCAGAGGATCTCTTTCGAGGCCTTCAGCGCCCAGCCCTCAGTACCACTGCCGAAAGCCGCATTGCGGTGGTTGGTTACCAGCACCGCGCCCTTCCAGGTCCAGCCGTCGGGGTGGGCCTGTCCGGTAGCTTTATAGGTGGCGTTGGGGTTGTACTTGGCGTACTCGCTCATGTTGCGCGCGAAGACGTTGCCGTATACCATGTTGTTGCTTTCGGCGAAATTCAGAAAGCGCAGGGTATATTGGTAGGCAGCGCCCATGGGGCCCACATTGTAACCATAGGAATAGAAAACATCGGCCATGTTGACGAACATTGTCTCACCGCCGGAGGCCACGTTCGGCGCGCCGTTCGGGTCGCCGCGCGGGATCCGGCCCTCGATGGGCCAGGCCGCCAGCTCGTCAGGGTCCAGGTTGGTCCAGACGCGGTTGTAGCGCAGCTCGTTCATCCTGCCTTCCATGTTCGAGCCGGCGGCGGCTTCCATCTCGATCGTCGCCTTGCTCTCCAGGGAAGCCAGTGACCCCGATATCTCCCGCATGTGCATGACCCCGACGGTGTCCTCGGCCGTGCCGTCACCATTGATGTCCTGGGCCACGGCGATAGCATGGGTCAAAGTATTGAACGTGATATTGTTGGCCGATCCCCTGGGCCATTGCCATGGTCCGTTTGTGAAAGGCCCACCCCAGCCTCTATTAACATATACGCCGATGTTGTTGCCCTGCGATGTCCTGCTCCCCCGCTGTTCGGCCTGAGCCGGGACTGCGGCCAGGGCCGCCAGCACTGCCAGGGCAACGATGCTGAGAAAGATGCTTTTACGTTCCATAAGAACACTCCTGCTTGTTTCCGCGAGTTGTTGGAAAAGCAGAACCGGTTAGCTCCTCGCCAGGTTTAGAAGGCGAAGTCCAGGCCGAAGCGGATGCGCCTGGCCAGACCCCACTGCCTCTTGTCTATGGTGGAGTTCATCTGGCCCTCAGCGATCGCTCCCAGCGCGGCTTCATACACCGTCAGGACGCCGTCCTGGTTGAAGTCTGCGTTGAAGCGCTGCATGTTGAAGTTTCCGGCGCTCATGCTCTCCCATTTCAGGTCCACGCCGCCGGTGACGTTATCGTAGCCTTCGTAAGTGACGCCGCTCGGGTAGGCGATGTTGTTCTTCCGGTTGACGACGTTGTAGACCTCGCCGAAGAAATTCAGCTTCCTGGCAGCTCCGAAAGCAAAAATCTTGGAGAAGCGGAGGTCCAGGTTGTAGTACCAGCGGCCGCGGAAGAAGTTGAAGCCCCGCACCTGGGTGGTCAGGCTTGGATCGTCGGCGCGGGTCCAGATATAGTCGCCCGTGCCGCCAACATAGAGCAGGGGTTCGCCGCTCTGCAGGCTGACCACCGCGTAGCTCCTGAGGTTCTTCAGCACCTTGCCCAGCAGCGTCCCGCTGCGGTAATCGTCCGGGAACATGTGGTTCAATTGAAAGGCGAACTTGTGCGTCTGGTCGTTGTCCATCGCGCTTAGCTCATCGGGCGGCACGTAGCCCTCGCCTGTGGCTGGATCAGTGGCCAGGGTCCCGGTGTTGTACGCGCTGCCGGTGGTCCTGGAGAAGGAGAGCGTGTAGCTCAGGTTGTATGCGAAGTTGTTCGAAAATCTCTTTCGCATCACCAGGTCCACGCCCTTGATGTTGCCGCTGTCGCGGTTGACCAGCGATGTGCTCCAGCCCCGCCTCTGTTCCTGGGAGTTCCAGGCCCAGTAATTGTAGAAAAATCGTTTGTTCGCTACGTTGCCGGTAACGTCGCGGTAATAGGAGACCAGGTCCAGGACCATGTCTTGGGTCAGCAGGTAGCTCAGCCCCGCCTCGAAGGCATCGGTCTTGGCGTAGCCCAGGTCCCCCTGGTTGCCGCCGCTGAACAACTGGGTCATGCCCGGCAACTGGGCGAATACGCCGTAGTTGAACCGCAACTGCGCCTTGTCTGTGACCGGGAAGGCCACGTCGAAACGCGGCGACCAGATGGTCTTCACCTTGGGATGGACGTCCTCGCCCACCAGGTCGGTCGGGCTCAGGCTCCAGTTGGCCCGCGGGGAGAAGCCGTCGTAGCGGACACCGTAGTCGATCACGAAGTCGCCGAGGTCGGTGCGGTTCTGCGCGTACCCGCTCCAGATCTGCGGCTGGTAGCCGAACTCGTTCAGCCGGAGGCGCTCCACGTACCGGTAGTCGATGCGCCAGGCGAGGTTCGTGAAGGAGGTCAACTGGAAACCGAGCTTGGCCCGGTTGAAGCGGTTGAGCTGGAGGTCCATGTCCGCCTTGAAGTTATCCTGCTGCTCTTTCAGGTAAAAATAGTTGTAATAATAGGCGGTATAGTCGTCCCTGAGGAACGGGCTTTCGTACGGCACGCCCATTTTCCAGCCGACCTTTCCATCGGCCCACATTTTTACGTCAGTCGGGAATTCCCGGTTGGGAAAGTGCTCGATCTGGTACTGCACGTCGTGCACCGCGTAACCCAGGAACGTATTACGCTCCCAGTTGTCCGCGATACTGGAGTTGTTGTTCTCCACCGCCTTGACCCAGGTATAGCGGAACTGCAAGGCCGCGCTGCGCTCGGCGGACCGGAAGATTTCCCAGTCGGCGCCGACCAGGAGGTTGGACGTACGCGTTTTCCTGGCGTAGTTCTGCCAGACGTGCAGGACCGTATCGGCCCCCCAGTCCCTGGCAGCCCAGTCCAGGTCGCCCTTGTAGAACAGGCCGGTCTGGAAGTAATTGCCCTCGCCGGTCCAGCCGTTCGGGTAGCCGTACTGGTTCCTGGAACGGTTGACCGAGCCGATAAATTTCAGGCTCGAGAGCGGAGAATAGGTGATCTTGCCGGTGCCCAGGGTCCTGTCTCCCCAGTTCGACGCGGAGTTCCGTGCCGGGTTGAAGGGAGTGAACAGGGTCATCTGGTGCAGGGGGCTGTTGGCGTCGTACAACTCGGGAAAGTCCTGCTGCAGACGGGTAACGTAGCTTTCGTGACCCATCCGGAAGGCTTCGAGGCTGAACGGCGGAGTGGCCAGGGAGCCCAGGAACGGATCGTTACGGATCGAGTTGTTCAGCCGGTCGATGAAATCCTGGTTGACACCCCGGAAGCCTTCGTCGGCGTGGGAATAGCTTCGGTCTTTTTCAGCCTGCACCTCGCCGGAGACGTGGAAATACAGGTTGGGCACAAGCGGAATCGGGCCGCCGATACTGGCGGTCAACTGGTCGTAACCCCAATCGGATGTGCGCGGCATCACGCCGTCGGTCGTCCAGCGCACGTTGCCCCTCAGGTCCGGGCCGCCCTCCTTGGTGACGATGTTGATGATGCCGCTCTGCGCGTTACCGTATTCGGCCTGGAAGCCGCCGGTGATGATGTCGACCTGTTCGATCGAGGCGGTGGAGAACTCCAGCGGGGTCGTGTCCTCGCTGCGGGAAGCCACTTCCTGATCGAACTGCCAGCCCAGTCCCTGGCGGAACGGGTCGGCGGTGAAGTTACGCACCATCACGCCGTCGACCACCATCGCCTCTTCGCCCAGACGGCCGCCGCGGATACGCATGCCACGACTCATGGCGTCGCGGCCGCCGGCATCCACGCCGGCTTCGAGGATCATCATGTCCTCCAGCCTCTGGGCCGGTATTTCAGAGATTCTTTCAGCGGTCAGGCGCTGCTTGGTGACAGTGTTGTCGCGCGGCATAAGGACTTCTGTCTCTCCCTGGACCGTAATGCCTTCCAACTGCACTACGGTAGAGCTGAGAGCGGCGTCGACAGTGGTGGTTTGCCCGGCCAGGATCAACGTATTGGTCACCGTGGTCTTCTGGTAGCCGGTAAAGGTAAAGGTGACGTCTCGCGGGCCGGGCGGAACACTGAGGATAAAATAGTAACCATCCTTATTGGTTACGTTTCCCATGCGCGTGCCCTCGATCACGACCTGTGTGCCTTCCAGCGGCTGGCCCGTATCCTTGTCTCTGACAGTACCCTCCACCTTACCGGTGGTGAGCTGGGCCGCCATGTTTACGGCCAGCAGCGATATCATTGCCAGGATCGCTGCCGCGTATCCTCTGAATGATCTTTGCTGCATAAAATCCCCCGCAATGAGTTAAGGAATTTCACAACTGGCAATTTACGCCACGTTAATTACATAGGCCTGCCTCCGGGTGGTTGAGTGGTCGGTTGATTTGAGGGGAATGCACTCGAATCAGATCAGTGCCCGGCTTGTCTCACCTCCTTTCGCTGGGGTGGCTCCGCTCATCGCGGAGGTGTCTGTAATGATTGATCCGAGCAGGGGGCTGCCCGGTCAAACGTCGTGTTTAAGCCGGAAATCGGTGCGCCATCGACCATACTGTTCTCATGCGCATCGGGGAAAATCACTCCCGAAGTATGCAGGGCCTCCCTGATCGTGTAGGTCGATACCGGTTTTTCGAAATAATGATCGGCGCCCAGACGATAGGCCCGTTCCCTGATTTCCGGGCTACCGAAAGCGGTGATCATGATGACCACCGTGTCGCTCTGGTGGTTCTTGATATACCGGATAAGATCAAGCCCCTCCTCGGAAGCCTCGCCGCTGAGGCGGAGGTCGAGAATGGCCACGTCGTAAGTGTTCTCTTCGAGCAGCTTGATCGTTTCTTCCTTGGTTTCGATCGCATCGACTATGAAATTGTGGCGCTGCAGAACCTTCCTGTAGGCAAACAGTACCGCCGGTTCATCATCGACCAAGAGGATGCGCCTGGACATTCGGTATCCTCACACGAGGTTCACATTAAGTAATTGAGAGTACAAATCCTTTTTAAATGGAAAGAAATCAGTTTGATATCGAGTTAATAACTACCTGATTAATACTGCAGAGCGGGATAATTCGAATTACATATCATCAAGAAAGGATAATCGTACACCTGCGGCCAAATCGGAAGGATGGTTCATTCAAATCGTCATCGCTTAACTCATTCTAATATTCTAATATTATTCGAAGTACGAATCCTTTCTTGAACGAAAAGAAGACAGTTTGATATCGAGTTAATAACTACCTGATTAATACTGCAGAGCGGGATAATTCGAATTACATATCATCAAGAAAGGATAATCGTACACCTGCGGCCAAATCGGAAGGATGGTTCATTCAAATCGT
>Ga0214473_10005243_pt1 | contig 15550 bp, 13 predicted proteins | sample RVTome_7_FD_203509 | JGI IMG/M metagenome (GOLD analysis project Ga0214473, IMG submission 203509) | Soil microbial communities from uranium-contaminated site in the Upper Colorado River Basin, Wyoming, United States - RVT98D197 | ecosystem: Environmental > Terrestrial > Soil > Contaminated >... | reverse complement strand
CGGGTTTATATTCCATTATCCCAACATTTACTGCATCTTCAGCACTTCCACTCCAGGGGGAATGCTGAATTGGAAAAACGAGTTGGGGGGGTTCATGTTCGTCTTTAGATCGATGAAACGGGTTCGTGTCACATTTCCTAAACCATCGAAGACATCGGCCTGAATAACGTAGAAGGTCTTCTTATTCACGGTCAAGGTCAGTTTTGACAGGGCCGGTTGAGGTTCCTTCGGGGCCAGCTCTAAGACGAAAGTCTCATCCCTCTGAGAAGCGGATTCACTGAAATTAATGAGGTTGAACTCCTTGGTCAGTTCTCCCTCCCCTGCCAGAAAGGCCAGAGGGGTCTTCTCCTTGATCACCTTCGAGATATCGGAGACAAAGACCTGCTTCTCTTCGGGTTGATAGTACCAGAGGGTATGGCCATTTGAGATGAACTTCTGATTGGGAACTCGATAGTCCCACAGCATCATCCCCTTCTTTTTGAAATAGACCTTGCCCTCCCCTCGCTGGAGGCTCTTCATCACCTTCCCGATATATTCCTGTACAAAACTGGCTTCAAAATCGTTCGTCGTTTCGTATCGTTTCTGGATCTCTGCCAATACAACCTGCCCGGCTGCTCCAAAAGCAGCCGGGATGAGGACAAGACTGAAGAGCATGAACACAGGAAAGATCTGTAGAATTTTTTTTCTCATTTTGTGCTCCCCTTGCTTCTGCGACGCTTTAACGATGAACGAGTTCACGGTTCATCGTCTATCGTTCATTGTTCTATCTTCTTGACCAGAACCTCCCGCGGCTTGACCCCATCGGAACGTCCCACAACCCCTTCCTCCTCCATCTTTTCGACGATCCTGGCCGCTCGATTATAACCAATCCGGAACCGTCTCTGAACGAGAGAGATCGAAGCCTGTCCGGTCTCGGCTACGAAGGCGACAGCCTCGTCATATTTCTCGTCATACTCGCCATCCGCGGCGCGCTCTTTCTCCTTCTTCACTTCCACGAGGATGGAAGGGTCGTAGGAAGGTTTCCCCTGATTTCTCAAGAATTCGACGATCCGTTTAATCTCCGGGCCCGAGACGTATGCACCGTGGATGCGCGTCAATTTGGAGCTTCCTGGCGGAAGGAAAAGCATATCCCCGGCCCCCAGAAGATGTTCTGCACCGATGGTGTCCAGGATCGTCCGGGAGTCCACTTTCGAAGTCACCTGGAAGGAGATCCGGGCGGGGAAATTTGCCTTGATGATTCCAGTAAGGACATCGACAGAGGGCCGCTGTGTCGCCAGCAGGAGATGAATGCCCACGGCCCGGGCCATCTGGGCGAGGCGCGTGATTGATTCCTCTACATCCCTCGATGAAACCATCATGAGGTCGGCCAGCTCATCAATGACGACAACGATGTAAGGGATTTTCTCCATCATCTCCGGAGGCTTTTCTTCGCCCCCTTCCAAGTGATCTCCTTTCCGTTTATAGACCTTCTTCTGTTCTTTGAGCTCCTTTTCCGTCTTCTGATGGTAGTGCTCGATATTCCTCACTCCTTTTTCAGCCAAGACCGTATATCTCCGCTCCATCTCCTCCACGAGCCAATTCAGGGCGCCGGCTGCCTTCTTCGGATTGGTGACCACGGGAAGAAGCAGATGAGGAATGCCTTCATAATCGGAAAGCTCCAGCATCTTCGGGTCAATCATGAGGAATCGGACCTCCTCCGCAGTCGCTTTAAAGAGGATGCTGCAGATCATCGAATTGATGGAAACGCTCTTGCCGGACCCCGTCGATCCGGCCACCAGGAGGTGCGGCATCCTCGCAAGATCGACGACGAAGGGTTCCCCCGAGATATCCTTCCCCAGCCCGAAAGAGACCTTTGACTTGGAGCCCCTGAACGGGTCGGAGTCAATAATCTCTTTGAGAAAGACCGTTTCACGGACGGTATTGGGAACCTCGATCCCCACCACGGACTTTCCCGGAATCGGAGCGACGATACGAATGGAGATCGCGCTCAAGGCCAGTGCCAGATCGTCTGACAGGTTCACAATCCGGCTGACCTTCACTCCGGGAGCCGGCTCAAATTCATAGACGGTAATCACCGGGCCAGGCCGGACCTCCACCACCCGGCCCTCCACTCCGTAATCCAGGAGTTTTTTCTCCAGAATACGCGAATTGGCAATCAAGCTGTCCCGATCAATCTTCTGCCTCTTCTCCACATCCGCTTCGAGCAGAGAGCTAGAAGGCAGCTGGAAAGCCTGGTTCGATTCCAAGAATTCGAAGGCCCTCTGCTCAACAATCTCCTTCTGTTCCGGGCGGGACGTAGAGCTCTCCACAACAATCGGTGCAACGGCCTCTCCCTTTTCCTTCTTCCGTTTCACCAGCTTGCTTGTTCTCTCTGCGCGTTCTCGCCTGACCATCTTGAGGGTCCCTATTTTTTCAACAAGTCGGTTAATGGAATTTCCAAGGCGGTGGAGGATCGCAATAAAGGAGATCCCGGTCCCTAAAACGAAAGCCAGGATGAGAAAGACCAGCAAAAGAATGGTGGCCCCCGGAAGGTTAAAATATCGGACGAGATTCCTCGAAATAATCTCTCCGATGAACCCTCCCACCAGGATATTCTGGCGGAGAGGTTTTATCCACAACCCCAAGAGAGAGGATGTCGTTAAGAGGATCACCGACCAACCCGCAAGCTTCAGCAAAGGATATTTCCAGTCCCACCGCAAAATAAAATTGAAAGCAAACAGGCCCAGGACGAAGGGGATCAGGAAAGACGAAAATCCAAATCCCTGAAAAAAGAGGCTGGAGAGATAGGCGCCGACAACGCCCATCCAGTTATGGGTCTCCCCGGGCTTTGAGACATAGGTGAAAAAAGAAGGGTCCATCGGATGATAGGAGACCAGGCTCAGGAAGAGAAAGACCCCGGCAGCAACCAGCAGAATCCCCCCCACTTCATGCCTCAGCCTTTCTTTAACGGATAGGTCCATCATTTCCTCGAAAAATAGGGCTCCGATAACCGCCTCTTTTTGTCATTGCGACCCCGGACTTGATCCGGGGGAAGCACTCAAATTTTCTTCTCCAGTTCGGCAAGGATGGCCTTTACTTCCTCCTTAATTCGATCGTCAAGATCATAGGGAGATCTTCCCTCGCGGTCTGCCTGAAGGACCTTTGGGTTAAAACTCATATGACCCAACATGGGAAAATCAGCAAGGTTCTCCTCGATGATCCGTTTATCCTCGTCAGAGGTCACTTTGCTTCCAACGATCATGATCCTCTTGATGTGTAAATCCTCTCCCAGTTTCTTGACCTGCCTTGCCGTATTGATCGCCCGCTGTCCGGGCTCGACGACGATGATGAGGGCATCCACATACCCCGTGCTCCCTCTTCCCAGATGCTCCAATCCTGCTTCCATATCGATGATGAGCACTTCCCCTTCCTGGACCAGGAGATGACGGACCAGGTTCTTCAAGAGCACATTCTCAGCGCAGAAGCAGCCTCCCCCTCCCTGGGGGATGCAGCCTAATAAAAGAAGTCTCACCCCCTGGTGGGTCACTCCCATCTCCTCGGGGATGTCATCCACTTTTGGATTGAGCTTGAACATGGTGCCAAAAGATCCTTTCTTCGATCCGGTTCGCTCTTCGATCATGGAGGTCATGGAAGCAATCGGAGAAAGTTTGGCCAGGGCCTCCTTCGGCAGGCCGATCGCAGAAGCCAGGTTCGAATCCGGGTCCGCATCGATAGCAAGAACCTTTCGGCCTTCTTCAGCCAGGATCCGTGCCATCACCCCCGCAAGCGTTGTCTTCCCTACCCCGCCTTTTCCAGAAATAGCGATTTTCATTTTCTCCTCCGGTACTTATCATAATCAAAAAACGATCAAATGTCTAACCAAACATATTTGAAATTTCCCCAATAATCCCCTCCCCCTTCGATGCCTGCCTGCCGAAGCCTCGGCGCAGGCAGGGGGGAAGGCGCGGGTGGGGGTGGACCCTTCGACAAGCTCAGGGCAGGCCTGTGGTGAGCCTGTCGAACCATCCCCCCTCCCCTTCATCCCCTCCCACCGAAGGGAGGGGAGGTTTTTGGAAGATATTTTCGAAAAAGTTAGAGATAAATTCTCAGATTTTCTCGTGTAAGTATCTACACCTCGTCCGGGACTCCGCCCGGAAGATGTGGCCCCTTCGGGGCAGTCGGTTTTTTTTGTAGGGTCGGCGTCCCCGCCGACCGGACCTGGCAGGCGAGACGCCTGCCCTACGTTTCAATGTCCTTTTCCCGATATCGCCAATCTTTTGTCGATATCAATTCCCTAAGCGCCTATTGGTGCCCAAATCCCAACTTATTGTCATTGCGAGTGAAACGATGCAATCGCGTTAGATTGCCGCGTTGCCGCGCTCCTCGCAATGACCACTTTATCAGGTCGTTCACTATTTTTTCAATAAACTTCTTATCCGCGTAATCGGTTCCTAATCGGTCTAATCAGAGCGATCTAACAGTTTGCTGAAAAAGTAAATTTTCATAGGCTGCTCAAAAATGGCCAGATGAAAGGCTTCCCTGCCTGCGCCAAGGCTTCGGCAGGCAGGCGAAATCCTGCCGTAGGGGCGATTCATGAATTGCCCCTACAAGATGTACGCCGCAACAAGCCTGCCCCGCGCTTTGACACGGGGAAGGATGAGGATAACGCAGCAGATGGGCGTTTTTCAGCAGCCTGCTAATGGTTTTTTCAAAGCGGTTCATCATTTGACAAAGCCGTCCTCATGGTCAATAATGTTACTTCTAAAAAAGGGAAAAAGGATGAAGATGAACAAGAAGGCGCTGGCAATTCTCAGCGCCGGCCATATGACCACGGATATCAATCAGGGCGCGCTTCCTGCGCTTCTTCCTTTCTTCAAGGAGGCCTTCGGCCTTTCCTACACGACGGCAGGCGCAATCCTGCTGTCTGCCAATATCACCTCTTCGATTATCCAGCCTGCATTTGGATACCTCTCCGACAGGCGACCCATGAAATGGTTTCTACCCCTGGCTCCTCTTGTGGCCTGTTTGGGGTTATCCATCACCGGATTCGTCCCGAGTTACGCCCTCTTGCTCCTTTGTGTCATCTTGAGCGGCTGTGGGATTGCGGGTTTTCATCCCGACGGATTCAAAACAGCCTACTTTTTCACGGGCGATAAGAAAGCAACAGGCATGTCGATTTTCGCAGTAGGAGGAAACCTGGGAATTGCCCTCGGTCCGATTCTGGCCCTCACACTTGTCACTTTCTTCGGCCTTAAAGGAACTCTGGGACTGATCTTACCTGGAATCCTCATCGCTGTTATCCTTGGCTTCAACATGTCAATGCTTTCTACCCCTGCCGAGTCTGCCAGAAAAGAGGCGAAGAAGGTCCAGGGAAAGCCTCTCTCGAAGGATCAAAAGACGTCGTTTCTCCTTCTTCTCACCGCCGCCACCTTAAGAGCGCTGACCCAACTTGGATTGCTGACGTACATCCCTTTCTACTATATCGACCATCTGAAAGGGAATCCCCTTTATGCAGGAAAGCTCGTATCCACCTTCATGATGGCAGGGGCATTCGGAACGCTCATTGGCGCCCCGTTAGCCGATCGGTGGGGTCATAAGCGATATCTGATGATTTCGTTCGTCCTGACGTTCCCTTTCCTTCTTCTTTTTTACAGTAGCAGCGGCAGCGGCCTGATGGCCTTTCTCTTTTTGGGGATCTCGGGATTCATCTTAATCTCCTCATTCGCCCTCAGCACCCTGATGGCACAAGAACTTCTTCCTCAGCATCTGGGAATGGCCTCAGGGTTGATGGTCGGGTTTACCATCAGCGCAGGTGGAGTCGGGGTTACGCTGCTCGGAGTGATTGCGGACACCTGGGGAGTGCCGATGGCAATGAAGACCATCTTTGCCTTACCCTTAATTGCCCTCGTCGCCGCTTCCCTGGTGAAATATCCACCCCCGGACAAAAAGATGCCGAGCACTTAGCGGTCTGAGGGGGATTTTCTAGGAAATGTCCCATGCCCGGAGGGCACTTTCGAAGCATGAAAATGGTTTATAGGTTCCGTAGTTACGCTATGCGCCATGCGCTTTGCGCTATGCTATTTTCTAACTGAAGGACACAATCCATGAAGGTGCTGCTGACAGGCGGAGCGGGTTTTATCGGATCCCATCTTTGTGAAAGGCTTCTCCGGGAAGGATGGCAAGTCATCTGCCTTGACAATTTTGACAGTTTTTATGACCCTGCAATAAAGATAAGAAATGTGGAGGAGTTGAAGAAGAAGTTCCCAGGCGCTTTTTCCCTCGTCACAGGAGATATTCGAAACCCTGATCATCTCGTGGAGGTCTTTAAGGGAAAGATCGATCTCACCATCCATCTGGCTGCCAGGGCCGGTGTAAGACCCTCTCTCCAGCAACCTCTTCTCTACGAGGATGTGAATATCCGGGGAACGATCGCCCTCCTGGAAGCCTGCAGGGAACATGAATGCGAAGATTTTGTTTTCGCCTCCTCCTCTTCCGTCTATGGAGAAAACCAGCGGGTTCCCTTCTCCGAAAAAGATCTCGATATTCAACCCATCTCTCCTTATGGAGCCACCAAACGGGCAGGAGAGCTTTTCTGCTATTCCTATCATCATCTTTACGGGACGAACATTGCCTGTCTCCGGATTTTTACGGCTTACGGTCCGAGACAGAGGCCGGAAATGGCAATTCACAAATTCACCCGCATGATCGACCGCGGAGAGGCCATTCCAGTCTACGGAGACGGTTCCTCCCGGAGAGACTACACGTACATTGACGACTTGATCGACGGAATCAAGGCCGTCATCGAACATCATAGAGGATTTGAGATTTACAATCTGGGGGAGTCGCAGACAACCGCTCTCCTGGAATTGATCCGCTTGATTGAAAAAAACCTGGGCAAAGAAGCCCGTCTGGAAATGCTTGATCCCCAGCCCGGGGACGTTTCGATCACCTATGCCGATATCTCCAAGGCGATGCACATGTTGGGATATCAGCCCAGGGTCAAAATGGAGGAAGGCATAAGACGATTCGTTGACTGGTATAAGCAAGAGCGGTCCACGGTTTCAGATTAAGGTTACGAAGCCAGTTACGTGTGTCGTATCAGGGTGAGGTGAAATTCTTCAGGCCGAACCACGTAGCCCAATAACGAAACGGGCATCGTTGCCCTCACCGGCAGACGGAACCCTATTTTCTAAGGGATTCGTGGATTTTTCCGCGAGGGATCATCCTATTTATGTTGATGAGTCGCAAGAGGGGGTGAGTGTTTTGGGAACGTACGGTATTGTTTTGGTCTGGGTGCTGATTATCATCGCCTTCGGTATTTACTGGCATGCGATGAGAATTTCCCAGAAGTTGAATAAATGTCTGGACCTTCTTGAGAAGCTTGCAGAGGGAATAAAGAAATGATTTACTATCGCTTTCTTCTTTTCTGATTCTTCCCGTAAATGATCTTTAAGCCTTCCAGGGTCAAGAATTCATTGACTTCCTCGATCGTCCGTGATTCATTTGCAATGAGATCAGCCAATCCCCCGGTTGCAACCACCTTGGGGTTGGATCTCACTTCCTTCTTCATTCGGGTGACGATCTCATCGACCAATCCCACATACCCGAAGAAGATCCCGGACTGCATACTATGGATCGTATTCTTCCCGATGACTCGCCCAGGCTTAACGATCTCGACCCGGGGCAGCTTGGAAGTCCGCGCAAACAAAGCTTCCGATGAAATCCCAATTCCTGGTGCGATGGCACCCCCCATATACTCTCCTCTGGCTGAGACATAGTCAAAGGTCGTCGCCGTCCCGAAATCAACAACGATCACGCTCTTTTTGTGTCGCTGATAGGCTGCCACAGCATTGACGATACGATCCGCCCCAACCTCAGAAGGGTTATCGTAGAAAACGGGCATCCCTGTCTCGATCTCGGGTCCTACGATGAGAGGCTTCACGTGAAAATACTTGTCTGCCATTGCTTCTAACATGTTCAGCACTGGAGGAACGACAGAGGAGATGATCATTCCTGTGAAATCCCGGATATCGATCTGATCGAACTGAAAGAGGTCGCGGAAAAGAATTCCCCATTCGTCGGAAGTCTTTTCCCTTTCCGTCCCGATCCGCCAGTGATCGACCAGGACTTCTCCATCATAAACTCCAAGGACCGTATTGGTATTTCCTACATCAATCACCAGAAGCATACAGCCCCCATCCTAAATCGATAAATTCGAAATCCGAATATCGAAATCCGAAATGGTTCGACTTTGCTCACCATCCTGAGCTTGTCGAAGGACAAATCCGAAATCCAAATGACCAAATTTCAGAAACATATTTTGTTTTTTACGTTCCGAATTTCGGTCATTCGAAATTGTTTCGAAATTCGCCTGCCTGCGCGTAGCCGCTTCGGCGAAGGCAGGAACTTCGTGCTTCGAATTTGGAATTGTTACCCCTTTGAGTACAATTCGCTATGCAATCGCTTAATGCTTAATTTGGTATTCCACGTCTCCTGCAACGACCCTTTTCATTACCCCCTCCTCCATCTGCAGAATTAAAGCCCCATCCGAATCAACATCAACGGCAACGCCGGCAAGGGTCTCTCCGAAGGAAGAGACTTTGACCTGCCTCCCCCTGATCTGGGCCCAATCTCTCCATGCCCTCAATATGGCTTCTCCGCCCTCATTCAAAAAAATGGCGTACCACCTCTCCAACTCTTTCAAAAGTGTCTGGAGGAATGCCTTTCTCGATATCTCCTGGCCCATCTCTTGACGCAGCGAGGTGGCCTTCTCCTGGATTTCTCTGGGAAGCATCTCAACGTCCATGTTGAGATTAACGCCGATACCCAGGATTACAAAATGGATGCGGTCCATCTCCGAGTAGATCTCGTTGAGAAGTCCAGCCACCTTCCGCTCTTTGAGGAGAATATCGTTGGGCCATTTGATCAGCGGCAGAAGACCCGAAAATTTAAGGATGGCCTCTGCCGTGGCCACGGCTGCCATGAGGGTAATGAGGGGGACCTGATGAGGATGGCGTTTGGGACGGAGAATGACGGAAAGGTAAAGGTTTGTAAAAGGAGGGGAGAACCAATCCCTTCCTAGCCTTCCTCTACCTTTCTTCTGAGATTCCGCAACAACCACTTCTCCTTCATCGGCACCCTCAAGAGCCAACTGATACGCCGTTGAATTGGTTGAATCAACGGTATGGAAATGGTGAATCACTTTGGCCATCCATTCGGTCCCGGGAATGGGTTTGACTTCCGATGGAATCAGGAGGTCGGGAGATTTAACCAAACGGTATCCGGACCGCGTTAAGGCCTCAAACTCATATCCCAGGGCCCTCAATCGGTTCATCCTTTTCCACACAGCCGTGCGGGTCACCTTCAACCGGCGGCTGATTTCTTCTCCCGAAAGAAAGGAGGAAGGATTCGCTCTCAGAAGCTGAAGAATCTCTTCATCCAGTAAGTTTGGGCTTTGCCGTTTGTCCTTTGACATGAATACTTAACCTCACAGTTGCATAAAAACTATCGAAAAGGTCCCGCCTTGGCGGGACTGGAAGAGCTTTAGAGCGGCACCTTTAAGCGGTTGGCTGCTCTGCCGCCCAGCAAATGACAAACCTCACCTTCGGTGACATCCCATGTAACCCCTAAAACATGCCAAGAACCCGCATTCTAAAGGTCTGGAAGGACACTCGACTGCCTTTTCAATGCAATGTTAAGGTTAACTCATTGCCCATAAGCCGGGGGGCCATACCCTTACCGTGGGACGAAACCTTTTTATCTAACGAATCCCCCATACCCGGAAGTACCCTCAAATCATGAAAATTGTTTTCTGCATTTGCGCTATGCGTTATGGGATTTTCTAATGAATCGCCTTGTCATAATGTGAGAATTGCATGGAAAAGGTTCCTCGTCCCTGGGTAAGGGATCTCAGGTCCGTTGAATACCCGAACATCCGGGTCAGAGCGGCAATGGCCTGGATCAGCATAACCCTTCCCTTTGGAGCGATCGCTTCTACCGAGCTTTTTCTCGCCTTCAAATCCCCGACGACTTCTCCCATGAATTCTTCCGGTACGATGACACTGATCTCCATCATGGGTTCCAGTAAAATAGGTTGACTTTTTCGGACACCCTCCCTCAAGGCGTTCGATGAGGCGATCTTCAGGGCGAGCGTCGATGGATGGTCCGGGTCCGCATCGGCTTTCAACAGTGCGATACGAAGATCTGTCAACGGGTAACCCATGATCACCCCCGCATTGCAGGACTCCCTGATCCCTTCTTGAACGGCAAGAAGCACTTCTTCCGGCAAAGTCCCCTTCGGGGCTTCGGAATGGAATTCAATCCCCTTCCCCCGTGTATTCGGAGATATCCGCAGGAATACCTCTGCAAAGTGCCTGACCTCTTCCATCTCCTTCAGAAATCTGGCCGAAGTCTCCACGACCTTCTCTACTGTCTCCCGATAGACCACCTGAGGTCTTCCCACATTGACCTCCAGGTCGTATTCTGTGAGAAGTCGGTTGACGAGCACATCGAGGTGTAATTCGCCCATTCCGGAAATGATGGTTTGGCCCGTATCCTCGTCCAATCTGACATGGAAGGTCGGGTCTTCCTCGCTCAACTTTGAAAGAGCGTCAAGAAGTTTATCCTGGTCACGGTTGGTTCTCGGCTCCACTGCCACCGACATCACGGGCTTGTAAGAATCGACGGGCTCCAGGACAATTGGATGGCTGCGAACGCAAAGGGTGTCTCCAGTAGTGGTCTCCTTCAGCCCCATGACGGCCACAATCTCGCCCGTCTTCGCTTCTTCAACACGAGCGCGCTGATGAGCATGCATCTGAAAAATTCTCGAAATCTTTTCATCCCTTTTCAGGCGCGGATTATAAACTTCGCTCCCCACTTTGAGGACCCCGGAGTAAATCCGGATATAAACCAGCTTCCTCCCTTCATCCATCATCACTTTGAAGGCCAGGGCTGAAAAAGGCTCCTCATCTTTGGCAATTCTTTTGACCTTCTCTCCAGCAGCAGGGTTCGTGCCTTCCACGGGAGGGACATCCAGGGGGGAGGGCAAGTAGTCCACAATCGCATCGATCAGGGGTTGAATTCCCTGGTTCCTCAGTGCCGCACCGCACAGGACTGGCACGGCCTTCATGGAGATGGTGGCCTTTCTCAATACCGCTTTCACCTCAGATTCGGAAATCTCTTCACCATTGAGATACTTTTCCATCAGATGATCATCCAGTTCGGCAACGGATTCGATCAGTCTCGATCGGTAAGCCAGGGCCTCTTCCTTCACCTCTTTGGGTATAGAAACTTCTTTGAATTCAACCCCCAAGCTATGCTCATCCCAGATGATTCCTTTTAAACGGATGAGGTCGATCGCACCGACGAACCGATCTTCAATGCTGATGGGAATTTGGAGGATGACAGGATTCGCTCCCAGGCGCTCCACGATCATCTTCACCGTCCCGGGGAAATCGGCCCCGATTCGGTCCATTTTATTGATAAAGGCCAGCTTTGGAACGCCATATTTGTCAGCCTGGTGCCAAACGGTCTCCGATTGGGGTTCCACTCCTTCAACAGCCGAAAAAATCGCGACAACTCCATCGAGGACCCGAAGAGATCTTTCCACTTCGATCGTGAAGTCCACGTGACCCGGCGTATCGATAATGTGAATCGTATGTCCTCTCCATTCGACGGTCGTTACTGCACAAGTAATGGTAATCCCTCTCTCCTGCTCCTGCTGCATCCAGTCCATCACCGTCGTCCCTTCATGGACTTCACCCATGCGATGGATCTTCTTTGCGTAGAAGAGAACTCTCTCGGTGACGGTGGTTTTACCGGCATCGATGTGGGCCATAAACCCGATATTTCTTGTCCGGATCAGTCGTTTCTCTCCAGCCATTTGCTTCCCATCCCCTCACCCTTTCCCTCTCCCCTAAAGCCATATCTTGGCCATATTAAAGGGATTCCTGGTAAAAGTCAAATCCGCCCTCTTGATGAATCAGCGGCTCCTTTTGATTACACAGATTTTAAGATGATTCCGCGGATTTTCCTTCATTTGCAACCTATTTCTAATCTGTGTAATCTTTCATAATCCGTGTAGTCAGAGATTTCTGGATTTTCACAGAAATCTCCTGAGTTTTCCTTGACTTTGGGGCTGATATGTTTTAAATGAATAATTGCTAAAAGGGGCGGATGGAAAAATGTTTAGCTTTCATTATTTCTATTTTTATTTTGGCAAGGGTCACCCATAAGCCCGGACCCCATATCGGGAGCTGAAGCCATGGGTGACCGGAAAGGTCCCATGGCTTTTTTTATTTTCAAAGCCATAGGGGCGACTCTATGGCTTTTTTCTTCTGAAGAGCAGAGCATGGGAAAGGAGTAACGTTGATGGCAATTTCGAAAAGGCTCAAGAACGCACTTGAAGACGCCTCATGGGTGAGGCGGATGTTTGAGGAAGGGGAGGAATTAAAACGTCTTTATGGCGAGGAGAACGTTTTCGATTTTTCTCTTGGCAACCCGGATCTCGAACCTCCTCCATCGTTGAAGAAAGCGCTCAAAGCACTTGCCGATCAACCCCTCGCCGGAATGCACCGCTATATGTCAAACAGCGGCTATCCGGAAACGAGGAGGATGATCGCTGAATATCTCAAAGAAGAGTCGGGTCTGCCTTTCCAGGAGAACCACATTGTCATGACCGTGGGAGCAGCGGGCGGACTCAATGTGGTTTTCAAGTCGATTCTGGATGAAGGAGACGAGGTCATCGTCCCTGCGCCCTACTTCATAGAATTCAGGTTCTATATCGATAACTGTGGAGGAAAGATTCGACTGGTCGAAACGAACGAAGACTTCTCCTTAAATGTGGACGAGATCGAAAAGGCGATCGGACCGAAGACAAAAGCCATTTTGATCAACTCCCCAAACAATCCAACGGGCGCCGTTTACGATGAAGAATCCCTTCAAAAGTTGGGTGAACTCCTGAAAAGAAAGAGTGGAGAACTGCGCAAGACCCTCTACCTTATTGGCGACGAGGCCTACAGGCGGATCGTCTTCGATGGGATTCGGCTTCCGATCCTTTTCCAGTATTATCCCCACACCCTCCGGGTCACTTCTCACTCTAAAGACCTCTCCCTTGCGGGAGAAAGGATCGGCTATATCGCGGTGAGCCCACTCTGCGAAGAAACCAATGAGTTGCTCTCAGCCATCGTCTTTGCCAACCGGACCCTCGGATTTGTCAATGCACCGGCATTGATGCAAAGGCTGATCGCCCCTCTTCAGAGAAATTCGGTAAACACCGGGGTGTACGAGGAAAAAAGGGACTTCTTTTACAACGCCCTCCGATCATTCGGTTATCAAGTGGTGAAGCCCCAAGGCGCCTTCTATCTCTTTCCAAAAGCGCCGGTAGAAGATGAATTGGCTTTTGTAAAGGAGCTTCAAGCAAAGCGGATCCTGACCGTTCCGGGGAGAGGATTTGGGAAACCGGGCTATTTCCGAATTGCCTACGCCGTCGAAATGAAGGTGATTGAAGGATCTCTTCCAGGGTTTAAAGAATTGGCTGAGAAATACGGGATATACGGAATGTAAGGGAAAACATTGTCGTCCAGGAGAGAGAGAATCCCGATGGACCGCTCTCGTAAGAGAAACTCCATTTGATAAAGACGGGAAACAGGCTTATGATTGATGTAGAGGTAACCCGAAATGCGTGTGACACTGAATATTCCTGACGTTCTTATCAAAGAACTTCTTGGGGTGGCTGAAGAAAAAAGCAGGAGCGGAGCCATCCGTCTCGCCATCAAGGATTTTATTCGCCGGAAAAAGAAAGAAAGACTCTTTTCCTTCAGCAGCCAAATGCGGATCGATCTGGATTGGGAGGAGATAGAAGAGATCGAGCTGAGAGGGATCGGAGAACGGGAAAAGTCCTGGAGATCTCACTGAGTGATACGAATTGAACGAATGACAGCGAATGAATCGAATATTCCAAGAATTCGAGTTATTCGTGATCATTCGGGTTCTTCGTCCCGAATCCATTCCCTTCATCATTTAAGGGGTGTCACACCCGACACTAAAAATTAAGCAATCGTGAAAATATTCGCCATTATTCCTGCCCGCTATCATTCCACCCGTTTTGAAGGAAAGCCCCTTGCCCCTATCCTTGGCAAGCCGATGATTCAGCACGTTTACGAAGGGGTTTCTCAATCGAGGCTGATCGATGAGATCATCGTCGCCACCGACGATCGGAGGATCTTGGAGGTTGTGCAATCCTTTGGCGGGAGAGGAATGATGACCTCAGCGGACCATTTCACCGGAACGGACCGGGTGGCAGAAGTTGCCCGGAAGCTCAGATGTGAGATCATCGTCAATGTCCAGGGAGACGAACCTCTCATCAAAGGGTCCGTCGTCGATGCGGCAATACGGCCCTTTCTGACTGACGACAGTCTTTCGATGTCCACATTGATGACAGGAATTGAAAAGGCGGAGGATTGGAAGAATCCCCATAACGTCAAAGTGGTCGTTGACCAAGGGGGCTTTGCTCTCTATTTCTCAAGGTCCCCCGTCCCTTTCCAGTGCCTGCCCCATTCTTCGGGGAAAGGAGATGGTCCCAAGGGGGTTTTTAAACATATCGGGGTCTATGGCTTCCTCCGGAAATTCCTCCTTCGATTTTCGAAGATGAACCCTACTCCCTTGGAAAGGTTGGAGAGCCTTGAACAGCTCCGGGCCCTGGAAAACGGCTACCCCATCAAAGTTGTTCCTGTCGATTACACACCCATCTCCGTTGATACCCCAGAAGATCTGCAGAGAGTGGTCAGGTTTCTATCCAAATCCAATCAATAAATCCTAACTATCTGTTTTATTTAACTATTTAAAAACGTCACCCCGGGCATTGATTTTTTCAATTTTTGGGGTATAATTAATGTATTCGTTTCAAAAGGAAATAGATGAACCTAAATAGAACGACCTTTTGTTTTTCCATTTTCTTTCTCCTCTCTATTTTCCTCTTTGTCATCGCCTGTTCCACCCCATCATGGGTTCCGATCAAAAAAGACCCACCCCGTAAAGCGAAGACAAAGGAGTTGCTGGACAAAGAGGTCATCGTCGTTGACGGCAAAGAATACGTCAAGGTCATGAACCCGAGAGCCCATGAGGGAGGGAATCAACCGAAATTCCTCTATATTCCCGCTGATGAATACCTTTCGAAGAAGGGAACTTTTATCCTTCCGGCGGCACAAAAAGAGGAGACGAAGAAGGAAGCTCTTGTTGTTTCTACAGAACCCCTTCCTGTCACGACCTATTCAACATCTATCGTCCCCGATCTGAAGAAAAAGATTTTAATCACCCATTTTGATGATCGAACAACCCAGGCTGATGAAACGTTTGGAGACTGGATTACTGAAAAGTTAATGAAAGAATTACACCGAAGATCCCTCCGCGTCCTCTTTGTCGATTATCAGATGGTCAAAGAGTTTCTCCAAAATAAAGGGATCCCTCTGACGGAACTTCAAACTCCGGAGACGCTCAACTTGCTGAATCAAGTCTTTGGCATCCATGCGCTGGTATCGGGACATCTTTCAGGGCCTTATGTCTTTACGTCGAG
>Ga0214473_10005242_pt1 | contig 15550 bp, 14 predicted proteins | sample RVTome_7_FD_203509 | JGI IMG/M metagenome (GOLD analysis project Ga0214473, IMG submission 203509) | Soil microbial communities from uranium-contaminated site in the Upper Colorado River Basin, Wyoming, United States - RVT98D197 | ecosystem: Environmental > Terrestrial > Soil > Contaminated >... | reverse complement strand
GTCTTCTCGCAGCGCTGACACCGCATTTTGGTGAGGTTGCCATGGAGCTCTGCCAACAGCTCCGGGCGAATCCCGGATTTAAGATGGAGGTTGTCCACGTTCTGGGAGATCAGGAATTTCAGCCTGCCTAAATCCTGGAGCGCCCTGATCGCATAGTGGCCGGCATTGGGATCCACCTCGGACCAGGGGCGTTGCTGTGGGGGCGGCGGCAACCCCTTTTCCTTCCTGGTCCAGAGCCCGTCAGGCCCCCGAAAATCCGGCAGGCCCGACTCCGTACTCACCCCGGCGCCGGTAAACATCACCAGATAGTTCGCGTCATACATCCACTGGGCCAGGGTCTCAATCCTCTCTCTGATATCTTCATGCATAGCCTTACTATATAACCCCTGTGCCGGGAAACGCAAGTGTCTCCGTAGATCAAGAAAATCCTTGGCACGTATGATAAGGTGACGGTATAATTTTTGTATTGAAAAAAACAGCCATGGAGAAAATGATGCGCACATTGGAGCAAATCCCCCTCACGAGGATCGACGGGAAAGATACGACCTTCCTTATCACCTTTCTGCCGGATCTGGATCCCCTCATGGCCTCGATCCAGCTGGTCGGCCTGTTGGAGCCTCTTATCCTGCGGAAGAAAACAGACAAGACGTATCAAATCGTCTGCGGCTTTAAAAGGGCCGAGGCCCTGCGACGCCTCGCAATTGCCGAGGCAGCGGCCTTTGTCTATGACCGGGGCGAGCTCGATGATTTCCAGGCCCTGTTGCTGACCATTGGGCACAATATTACCCGTATCCTCAACCTCATAGAGAAGGCCCAAGCCCTGAAAAAGTTGCTCGCTTTCGGGGTTTCTGAAAGGGAAGTGATAGATCGCTTTCTCCCCCTGTTTGCCCTTCAGCCCAGCCTGAGAATCTTGAGGCAGACAACAGCTCTCTTGTCATTGGAAAGAAGGGTGCTTGAGTATCTCGTGAAGGAAGATCTTTCTGTCTCCGCTGCCGTTTGCTTCCTTGATCTTGACCAGGAAGGTCAAGAGTCTATCCTCCCCTTACTCGAGGCATTGCGGCCAGGGGAGAACCGTATCAAGGAGATCATCGCCTTTCTCCGTGAGATCTCTCTGAGAGACGGTGTTCCCATCTCCTCCCTGCTTGCCAGGGATGATATCATCGAGATCCTCGGCGATTCGCAAAACCCGCGTCCGCAGCGTCTCGAACAATTGCGGCGGATCATCAAGCAAATGAGATTCCCCCTGCTGACAGCGATGGAGCAGAGATTCGCCGCTTACAAACAATCCCTTTCCCTGCCGCCCCAAGTCTCCTTTCATCCTCCCCCCTTTTTTGAGGGCGAGGAGTTCAGGATGGAGCTCAGGTTTAAGGATTTTAAGGCGTTCCGTGAACTGGTCGCGAGCCTTTGTCGGGTTGCAGACGGAGCTGAAGGGAATACAGATCCACTGCTCGATCTGACCCGCGGACGTTGATCTCAAAGAACACTTCTGTTATAGTGAGTGCCATATCTGAGGGAGAGGATAAGGAAGCTATGAAAAAGATCAAGGTGGGGGTTCTGGGCGCCACCGGCATGGTGGGACAGCGTTTTATCCAGCTCTTGGAAGGGCATCCCTGGTTCGAGGTCGTCGAAATCGCGGCCTCGGAGCGCAGCGCCAATCGTCCCTATGGAGAGGTGATGCAGGGAAGATGGAAGGTGGAGGGTGATATCCCTCCCCGTGTGGCCGAGCTGACGGTCAAGGAGTGCACACCGGAGTTGGAGTGCCGCCTCTGCTTTTCGGCCCTCGACTCCGCTGTGGCAGGCCCTGTGGAAGAAGAGTTTGCCCAGGCAGGATACGTGGTGAGCAGCAATTCGCGCAACCACCGGATGGATCCTGATGTGCCCCTCTTGATCCCCGAGGTCAATGCCGAGCATCTCGCCATCATCCCCCAACAGAAGGCCCGCTGGGGCTCAAACGGCTATATCATCACCAATCCCAACTGCGCTGCCATCGGTTTGGTCATGGCCCTCGCCCCTCTGCACAAGCGGTTCGGCGTGAATAAAGTCGTCGTGACCACCCTCCAGGGCTTGAGCGGTGCCGGCTATCCAGGTGTGCCTTCGTTGGACGTCATCGATAACGTGGTCCCCTACATCGGCGGCGAGGAGCCCAAGGTGGAATCCGAGCCCCTCAAACTACTCGGCAGTCTGAACGGTGGCAAGTTTGTCTTCGCCGATCTGCAGATCAGCGCTTCCTGTACCAGGGTGCATGTGATGGACGGCCATCTGGAGAGCGTGAGTATCGGCTTGAAGCAAAAGGCGTCGCCTGAGGACCTGATCGCTGCCTGGCAGGAATTCGATCCCTTGGGCAGCCAGGCACTCCCCTCGGCCCCCTCCCCTGCGATCATATACAGGAAGGAGGATGACCGCCCACAGCCGCGCCGCGATAGGAATGCAGGAAAGGGGATGGCCTGTGTGGTCGGACGGCTGAGAAAATGTTCCATCCTTGATTACAAATTCTTTGTCTTGAGCCACAACACGATCCGGGGCGCAGCCGGGGCAGCCATCCTTAACGCCGAGTACCTGTACAAGAAAGACCTGTTATAGATTGGGAGATTTCTTATCTTCGTGAGCTGCTGTCTTTTCAATTTTATAGGGGGTGACCTTTGGTGTAGTTTTTAGGGTTCAGGGATTCAAGGGGTCGAGGGGCAAAACCCTTTGTTTTTCCACTTGAATCCTAGACCCCTTGGCCCCTGGAGCCCTATGAGACGCAGCCTGAACTATTGAAGAGCTAAACAATATGGCAGCCAAAAACAGGAGCGGGGAAAAAAGGGAAGAACCATCCTACGCCGAGCAGATCAAGGCCCTCTCCGAGATCAGCAAGGCCATCTCTTCCGACCACTACCTGGAGGACATCCTGAGGCTCATCGTGACTGTCACCGCCAATGTGATGGGCTCCAAGATCTGCTCCCTTTGGTTGCTGAATGAGGAGAAAAAGACTCTCTCCCTGGAGGCTACCCAGAGCATAAGCGAAGAGTACCTCAAAGAACGGGTCCTGCGCCTGGGTGAGGGGATAGTGGGCGGCGTGGCCAAAGAGAAGAAGCCGATGAGGGTCTACAACTGCATCGAGGAGCCCCGCTTTAAGGAAAAGGAGCTGGCCCGCAAGGAGGGCCTTAGTTCCCTCTTGAGTGTCCCCATGGTCGTGCGGGGGAAGGTGGTCGGGGTGCTCAACTGCTATACCTCCTATCCGCACCACTATACCGACACCGAGGAGGCTGTCCTCACCACGGTGGCTAATCAGGCTGCCATCTGTATCGAGAACACCGAGCTGATGGTGAAGACCAAGGTGATCCAGGAGGAGTTGGAGACCAGAAAGCAGGTGGAGCGAGCCAAGGGTATCCTGATGAAAGAGTTCAAGCTCGACGAAGAAGAGGCCTTCGCGCGCATCAGGAAAAAGAGCATGGATACCCGCCGCTCCATGCGTGAGGTGGCCGAGGCCATCATCCTCGCGCACGAAATAGGAACGTAACATAACGTAGGATTCGAGGGTTCGGGGGTTCTATCCCGCCCCTTAATTTAGATTTTATAGACAGCGGGATCCCGCAAAGTGGGAGGGTTCCAGTGAAAAGAGGGGTTCTAACCAAAGGGTCACTGGCCAAAGGGCCACCTTCGGCTTCGGCTTCGGTTTAGCCAGAGAATAAACGCTTTTACTTGAACCCTGTGTCGTAATACGACACCCCATTGGCCAAAGGGCCACCTCCGGCATAAAAATATCCGAATGTGTCACTTTGCGACATCCTGTTTTCCTTAGAAGACTTAAAATTTAAGGAGCAGGAGTAGGGGGGAATCCTGGACCCCTTGAACCCTTTTAGTAGGGTGTAACATTGTTTAAAACCATCCTCATCACGAAAGAAGCCCAAAAGGGGCGCACCATAGCAGCCGAGCTTGGTGCACGGAACATCGCCTGCGACTACCTAGCGCCTGATGAAACCGTGGACGAGAAGATCGCCGACAAGGCCCCTGACCTCGTCATCCTCTCCCTGGAAAACCCTCTCGCTGCCTCTCCCATCATCGAAGCGATACGGGAACTGAGGCGGGAAAGACCGATCCCCATTTTAGCCCTCATTGCCAAGGATGCCCTGGACAAGTACACAGACATTGTCTTTGCGGCGGATGATTTTGTCATTGAACCGAGCGGCATTGAAGAGATGGCCCTCAGGGTTAAAAAACTCCTCAAGGAGACATATGCCGTCGACGGCAAAGACGTGATCCGCAACAACGACCTGGTAATCGACCTCGCACGCCGGGAGGTGATACTCGCGGGCAAGACCCTCGACCTCACCTTCACGGAATATGGACTCCTCGTATTCCTCGCTGCCAACAGCGGTCGCGTATTTTCCCGCGAGGCCCTGCTCAATAAAATCTGGGGCTATGATTATTACGGCGGCGACAGAACCGTCGACGTCCATATCCGCAGGCTCAGGGCCAAGATCGAGTGGGGGCAACACTCCTTTATTGAAACGGTACGGGGAGTGGGGTATCGATTTAAGAAGGCATCTGACTGATAGGAGTAGTCAAAGGAAGACGCTGCTATCGACCTTTAGCTTTTCATATCAAATAGTTAGCCTGGCCCGACCTCAGGACTGCTATGGTCTCCTCCTTGTCCAACGATCAAGCTCATCTGCCGATACAGTGCGCGGCGCAATAGCGGCCAGGTATAGAGTATTAGGCTTACGTTTCCTCCCCGACGTTCATTTTCCAATAACTATTCTTAAACCTTTTTTGAAGCTCTTACCAATTCCCAATTCTAGAATTCTTCTCAATATCATGAAAGAAAAGATTTTTTTTATCCTATTTAGGAAGCTTTTTCTGTCTATTGATTTTTCTATTTCAGAAGCTAATACCCTAAATCTTTCCGGAGTAATGTTAATACAAAAATTATTGGCTGGACTCTGATGATTATACAAAGAGACATCATAATCGTCGCCAATCAGTCCTTTTTCTTTGCACCATTCAAATGCCTCGGTACCCGGGTAAGGAGTAAATATACTATAAATTAGTGAGTCGCAGTTAACTTTTTTCAGTGCAGCTATAGTGTCCCGCAAAGTATCTTCAGTTTCCTGAGGAAAGCCAATGATAAAAAACGCTTGCAGCTCAAGGCCATGTTTCTTAATAAGTTTACATGCGTCAAGAGATTCTTCGATTGTGGCATTCTTTCTCATCGCAGATAGTATTTCATTATTTCCCGATTCAATACCAATTGAGACAGAAAAACAGCCCGCTGCTTTCATAAGAGATATATTATATTCATTAACTAATTTTTGATGAATCTCACAACTCCATTTTAGTCCAGGACAATGTTGTATAAGGGCATTGCATAAGGTATGTATGTAGTTCTTACTTACACCGAAAGTGTCATCGTCAAAATGAATGAATTTTAGTCCTATTTTCTGAAGGCTTTTTATTTCTTTTATTACATTTTCAGGAGAACGGAATCTTACCTTGCGACTCCATATATTTCGAGACCCACAGAAGAAACAATTGTAAGGACATCCTCGTGTCGCAAAAATATATTTGAATGCTGTTATCGGATATTGATTATAGTCTTTCAGTACTTCCGGAGCACTTTCATGAGGAAAACATAGAGAATTCAAATTCTTAATAAACTCTCGTGGGGGATTTTCAACAATCCGTCCATTGCTTCTATAGAAGATACCTTGGATGTTATCAAGCGTTTTTTGATCGTCTATCACATTTAGTAATTCGGTAATAGTATTTTCACCTTCACCTTTAACGGATATGTCGATTTCTGGATGATTTAGTATATCTCCTCCTACCATAGAAGGGTGAGGGCCTCCCATTATGACAACCGTTTGCCCGTTGACTTCTTTTACGAGATTTGCCACTATCCGAGCTGAAGTAAAATTCTGGGATTTGGCAGAAATTCCCACGACTGTGGGGTTATATTCTGCTATGGTTTGCTTAATTTCTTTCCATATTTTTTCTGACCGAGTCTTCAGATTGTGTAGGTAATTATCAAAGCCGACACTTGACAAATAACTGACTTTAATTGATTCGGTTTGAGGTTGAAAATCGGCGTTGTATACCATAACGTTCCAATTTGTGTTTCTGCGTATTTCTCCGGCCAGATAACCTAAAGATAATGGATATCTCTCCAGCGAGTATGTATTTTTAAATAATCTATAAAATGGAGGTTCAATAAGAAGAATTTTACGTTGTTTTTTTGTCGTCACAATCATTTCTCTTTAGTAGTATTTAGGATTATTAGATATGTTTCTGTGTAGTAGTTGCCCCGGTCCGAGCTCAATCTCCCGCGCGAATCACTCTGAATCTCAGTATATCCGGTCCGCCCTGAGAACTTTGTAGGGCAAAGCCTCGATCCTGTCATAGAGTCCCTTCATTCCTTTGCAATCTTCTGGGCTGCCATCAGGGCTATCAATCACCTTCTTCTTTTCGCTCGGTACTTCCTGCTACCGCTTGATATAATTCTCAAGATGCAACCTCCAACCTTCCACAATTGATCTGTCCGAGGCACCAGCGTAGAAGCGTCCCGGGCTAAAAAGTGGATAGTTCTCCCCGTTTCTTAATTTCAGTGAAAGGTAGTAGCATCGAACGTAGTTGGATCTCTTTCCCAGATACCCAATGCCGACTTCGGTAATATCATGGAATGTGATTGATCGACTCTTTGTACCGAAAGGAGTTCTGTCTTCGATGGTGATGCGCCGCTCCGCGGGATCGATGACTATAGTCTGCCTTCCCTGTACCAAGAAGACGATGGCGCCGATGAAAAGGAGCAAGACGCCAAGGAAAAATCCGGCCTTGCTATTTGTCATGCCAGGTCCGGCAAAGTTGTGAAAACCGATTACCAGGGCCGGACCAACCACGATGCAAACTATGGTAAGGGCAAGCTGCTTATCAGGACGGCTTTGAGACTTCCACTCTTCCATGCCCACTCCTTAAATATGCCTCCCGGTTCGTCTGATTCGGATTACGTTAACCTCTTGAGAGTATTCCAGTCTGTTAAATGCTTAAACCCTCTTTTTTCCCTAGAAAATATCATTCTAAGGCCTTCATAGGGGTTACAATTTAGCCTTTTAGCTTTCATATCAAATAGTTACCCTGGTCCGACTCGAGGTCCGGCCAGGAGAATTGAGCCGCGTGAAGGCCCGAACGCCAACCAACTTCGATCTTTAGCCTCACACCCGGTCTTCACGTAGGCTCCAATTCATTGTTTGGTTTTTTTAGGCTGTTTTGACTCGAATGATTTGAACCAACCTACTATATAAACAAAATTCAAGTTGAATGGGTTAACGTCCTATCATCTTCGTGTTTATGCAACGAAATATCAAGAAACCTTTTCTCCGTAGACTTCCATTAACCGTTTCAGGACTAAATCTCTAATTTTGGACAGTCCGCCACCGCCATGGGTATCTTGGAGATTACGAACATTTCGAGTTATGCCAAAGAAATGAGTGACAAAACGGGGATGAAACGGCTCAGGAAGGCTTGCGAAATACAAATTTTTTTCATATCGAAGGTATTCAAATATTTGAGCACCCGTATCATAATATACAACCGCTGGTTTTAAGCCATAAAAATGATTGCGCAATTTTGCAGGTCCTTTCCCAAGGATGCGACCAATCAGCTTGTACTGCAAGCGAACTTTAGCAAGCTTTCCTAGTAATGAATATTCGTTATCCAAGCGGAAGGCAGCAAATGATTTCCCGTGACTAATTGCGTCTCGCACGGGAGCGACTTTCAAAAAAGTTAGTGGCATCCAGGGTCGCTCGTGATATAGGGCTCCTTTGAGCTCCCTAAATATTGGATCGTTAAGCCAGCCAGGTCCATTTATAAAGCCACAACCGAAAACGGCTGGTTCGTCAATGTAATCCCTAAAAAAAGAAATAATGGACGAAGTTTTAATTTCCAAATCAGAATCAACTAATAGTACCTTTTCTGATTCTATCTGCCCGAAAATCCAATCCAAGGTTAGTCCATGATCACGTAAGGGCGCTTTTAGAATGTCAAACTTATAGCGCTTCATCAAAGACAGGAAAAAATCCAGACTTCCGTCAGAGGAATCGCACTCAATGAGCAGTACGCGCATCCCGGCGTAGCGCATAGTTGAAAGCAGCGCCAACGTCGTCACCAACTTTGTATTATAATTTATAATGACAGCCATCTCTTTTTCGGCGTTTAAATCTGATATGTTTTTCAACAACATGGTATATTTCCCCTATATTATACAACCCCAACATAGATTATGCCAATCCGCATAAGATGCGGATTTTTATTTTCCGTCCGTATGATACACCGTTGGATCGCCTGCCGGAAGCATGTTAATCTCTTTAAAGTCAAAATGTGAACCTGCTGCTCGTCGGTTGAGGACAGGAGCACAGATCATCGTTATTTTGTGAAGGGATATAGGTTGTGCGGATGCCATAGGTGCAGGGCCCTGGGATTGGCCAACTGAATTAGAAGGGACTGATATAGAGTGAACCCCTGGCATAAGCTTCCCCCCAAGCCTTGAGAACAATGGTAGGTTATCACCCGATGGGCAAAAATGTCAAGTTTCAGAAAAATCCTTCTCTTGTAATATTCCTGTAACAAAAGGTTGCTGTAATATCCGAAAATGGCCTAGAAAGGAGACGCAAATATGCCAAGTGCCAAAGATGCAAAAGAGTATGTACTTAATGTAGTTAAGGAACAAAAGGTAAAGTTCATCAAACTATGGTTTACGGATATCCTGGGGATTTTAAAGAGCTTTGCCATCACGGCAAATGAGCTCCCCGAAGCCCTCGAGGGAGGAATGGGATTCGATGGCTCCTCCATCGAGGGATATGTCCGCATCGAGGAAAGCGACATGATCGCCATGCCGGACCCGGCGACCTTTTACCTCCTCCCGTGGCGGCCAAAGGAGTATGGGGTTGCCAGGATGTACTGCGACATTTTGCGGCCGGAGGGGATGCCTTTTGAAGGCGATCCCCGGTACGTATTAAAAAGGAATCTGAAAAAGGCCGCTGATATGGGCTTTACCTACTACGTCGGCCCGGAGCTCGAGTACTTCTATTTCAAGAACTCCGAGGGGACGGAGTTTCTGGACAAGGGCGGTTATTTCGATATGACCACCTTGGATATGGCAGTGGACCTGCGCCGGCAGACGGTTCTGCACCTGGAAGAAATGGGGGTAGCAGTGGAGTACAGCCATCATGAGGTGGCCTACAGCCAGCATGAGATAGACATGAAATATACCGACGCCCTGTCCATGGCCGATAATGTCATGACCTACAAGTCGGTGGTAAAGCAAGTGGCCTTGGAGAACGGTGTGTATGCCACCTTCATGCCCAAACCCGTCTTCGGCATCAACGGAAGCGGCATGCATGTCCACCAATCCCTGTTCAAGGGCAAACAAAATGCCTTCTTTGATCCCAAGGACCCCTATCACCTGTCCGCCATAGGCCGTCAATTCATCGCCGGGCTCCTGAGGCACGCCCCGGAGATAACAGCGGTGACCTGTCAGTGGGTGAACTCCTACAAGAGGCTTGTCCCTGGATTCGAGGCCCCGGCTTACATCTCCTGGGGGACCAGGAACCGCTCGGCCTTAGTAAGGGTGCCCCAGTACAAGCCGGGCAAGGAAAATGCCACCCGGGCGGAGTTCCGCTGCCCTGATCCTGCTTGCAACCCCTATCTCACCTTCAGTGTGATGCTGGCTGCAGGGCTCAAGGGGATCGAGAAGAAGTACGAGTTGCCCTCGCCCGTAGAGATGGATGTCTTTCATCTTTCGGAAGAAGAACGTAAAAAAGTGGGGATAGGGACACTCCCCGGCAGCCTCGGTGAGGCCGTAGAGCTCATGGAGCATAGCGAGGTCGCACGCGAGTGCCTGGGCGATCACACCTTTGAAAGCTTTATCAGAAACAAAAAGGCGGAATGGGACGCCTACCGGGCCCAAGTGACGGAATACGAGATACAACAGTATCTCCCCAGATTGTAATTCGCGGTGAAGGCCATGATATATACCCATCACCCTGAGGAAGGACCAGGACTCTTGAAGAACATCCTCAGTGAGCGGGGATGGGAGGTGAAAGAGGTGAAACTCCGGAAAGGAGAGCCAATACCAGAACCGAAATCCTTTCACCTCCTCATCCTCATGGGTGGGCCGATGAGCGTCAACGATGAAGCTCTGTATCCTTTCCTTTCGGAGGAGAAGACGTCTGTGCGCCGCTGGGTGCAAGAAGGAAACCCGACTCTGGGAATATGCCTGGGTGCTCAACTCATCGCCGCTTGTCTAGGGGGGAAAGTCTATAAAGGCGATAAAGAAGAATTAGGGTGGTATGAACTGATGATGACTGAGGAGGGCAAAAAAGATCCGTTTATGCAAGGATTCCCCCGGCGGTTTCCGGTGTTCCAATGGCACGGCGAAACCTTCGATCTCCCCAAAGGCGCGACACTCCTTGCCACGGAGCAAGAATATCCACACCAGGCCTTTCGCTTCGGTGATCTGACCTATGCCTTCCAGTACCATCTGGAGATGACGGAGGAGATGCTACACACATGGCTCTCCGGGAACGGAGTTGCCGAAGAAAAAAGACAGGAAATCAATTCCGCCCGACACCTCCATCTGCCTGTCATACACAAATTATGCAGGAGCTTTATGCAACCTTTTCTCGAATCAATAGAGCTGCAGAGAGGCACGTGTCGTTAAAGCGTTTCTTTAAAACTAGGCAGCTGCTGTCGCCCTCTCGTGGCGCAAAGGAAATTTAGAGATAAACTATGGTTGAAGAGATTTTTCGCGTATGCAGGAAAAGACAATAAGCCCACAATAGGGTAATACCATGAACATGGAGGTCATGCCAGAAGCCCATGAAATGCTCGCTTACCTATTAAATCATAAAAATCAGATGAGCGAATGGGAACAGAACTTCGTCAGCAACATGACTTACTGGCTGAAGGTGCGCAAGAAAGAGCCGGATCAGATCCAGTTGATGATGTTATCGGTGATTTACAACCGGCTAAAAAATCAGGCTTGATGACAATATAAAAATAGTCAGTGCGGAAAATGATAATAATTTTTTAAGGGAGGTGTATTATGTCTTTTAACTGGGGACCACACTTCATCGTTCCCTCTGAGACGCTCCGAACCTTTTCCGGAAAGGTGCTTCTGAGAGAAAACTTTGACGAAGATCTCTTAAAGAAAGAATTAAAGGAGCTCGGACACGCCGGCGCGCCCTTCAGGGCTACGAATCCCTGGTATTACCGGAAAAAAGATGGCGAGACATGGATTAAGATCGGCGAGTCTGCTGATCGCTCCAGTGATTTTTCCGTCCAGTGGGACACGACGGCGCTCAAGAATGGTGCATACCAGGTGCTCGGCTTGATGCACGTCTTTGTCAAAAAAGTCGATGAAGAGTTTGCCGTCGCCCGTCAAAATATCGTTGACGTAACTATCGAAAATTAATACAAACAGGCAATGCCTTCATGCAGGGTAGGATGGTACAACGATCTTATCCTGCGTGAAGAGGCAATTGTCCCATCCATAAAATTATAAAATCCCATCAGATATCTTTGTAGTAAGTCTTTCTCTTCAAATCTACCTAACAGTACCGGCAGACATTATTCCTATTAGCAAGAGAATAGACTAATGAAAGCCTATCAAGTATCCCGTCGTTCTAATCAAAGAGCGAAGCCTTAAAAATTAATTATTTTGTAGCACATCTGTAATACTCTCGTAACAATCGAGCGATAAAAATAATCTTAAAATTAAGATAAGGGAGTGTGCGATGGTTAAGTCTGGCTGCAAAAAAATTCAAGCTTATGCAATCGTAGCTTCATTGAGTTTATGCACGGCGACCGCTGCATTTACAGCCGAGGCTGATAATAAGCCGGCGCCGGAAGAAGCTGCGCCGGTGAGACCAACCTTTAATTTTTCGGCGGATTTTCTGAGCCAGTATGTGTGGCGGGGCTATGCCTTAAGCAATAAGAGTTTAGTCATCCAGCCCTACATGACCGTCGGCTATAAAGGATTCACGGCAAGCATTTGGGGAAATTTTGACACCGACGAGAACAACGAGTTTCGTCCTCATGGGCACGCCAACTGGAATGAGACTGATCTTACGGCATCGTATAGCTTCAAGATCTATAAGGTATTGAGCGCAACCGTGGGAGGCATCTACTATGCCTTAGACAATGCAGACGACTCATTGGAGGTATTCGGCGGCCTTACAGCTGATCTCCCCTGGCTTACTGCCAAGGCTACGGTCTTTCGCGAGGTCTTGCATTATCCGGGGTGGTGGTTTCAGTTTGACGTCTTCAGGAGCTTCCAACTCCCCTGGTATGAGACAAGCCTTGATCTTGGGGCCGGTTTGATCTTTCAGGTTTCCAATGATGCCGGTGCCTATCCTAATCCTGGTGACCCGCAGCACGCATTCGCCGGTCCCCTCTCGGGGTATCTATCGGCCGCCTTAAACATCCCGGTGCATAAATATATTACGGTTACACCAAAATTCGGCTATTGGTTCCCACTGGGAAATAAAGCGTCGGATTGCATTAGGGGACTCTCCTGGGATCAGAGAAGTAACCATGTTTATGGCGGTCTCAGTGTTTTTTTTCATTTCTAATAAAGGAGCCACTTTTTATCTTTTTTAATACTGTTGTAACAGATCTGCAATATTCTTGTAACATGGGTCTGATACAAAATTTAGAGAGTAAACGATAAATTGTAAGAAGGAGGAAAAAGGATATGAATACGGGTGATACTGCTTTTATCTTGGTCTCATCGGCCTTGGTCATGCTCATGACGCCTGGACTCGCCTTGTTCTACGGCGGCATGGCCAGAAACAAAAACGTCCTCGGCACCCTAATGCAGAGCTTTATTATGCTGGGCATCATTACCGTGGAGTGGGTGCTCTGGGGATACTCCACGGCATTCGGCCCTGACCACGCAGGCATCATCGGCGGGCTGGACTGGCTCGGCCTCAAAGGGGTCGGGATGGAGCCGAGCACGGTCTATGGACCGACCATACCACACATGGCCTTTATGGTGTTTCAGTGCATGTTTGCTATTATCACGCCTGCCTTGATCACCGGCGCCTTTGCCGAGCGGGTGAAGTTCAGCGCCTTTGTTCTCTTCACCCTTTTATGGGCCACCCTCGTCTACAATCCCTTGGCGCACTGGGTCTGGGGCGCCGGCGGGTGGCTAGGCAAGATGGGGGCCTTGGACTTCGCCGGGGGGACGGTCGTGCACATCAGCTCCGGCATCTCGGCCTTAGCAGCTGCCTTGATCATCGGCAGACGTCGAGGGTATGGAAAGGAGGCCTTTATCCCCCACAACCTCCCCATGACCGTTACGGGTGCCGGGTTGCTCTGGTTCGGCTGGTTCGGCTTCAATGCCGGCAGCGCCTTGGCGTGCAACGGCCTTGCTGCCAACGCCTTTGTGGTAACCCATATCGCCTCTGCTGCAGCCGCCCTGTCGTGGATTACCATCGAATGGCTGCACCGGGGAAGGCCTACGACCTTGGGAGCTGCCAGTGGGGCCGTCGCCGGCCTGGTCGCCATTACCCCGGGCTCAGGGTTCGTCGGTCCGTTAGCGGCCCTCATTATCGGGGCCCTGGTCAGCGTTATTTGCTACGGCGGTATCATGTTAAAATCGCGGCTGGGGTATGATGACTCCCTCGACGTGGTCGGGGTCCACGGGTTGGGAGGCACATGGGGGGCTTTGGCTACCGGTCTCTTCGCCAGCAAGCTGATCAACCCCAACGGGGCCAACGGCCTCTTCTATGGAAATCCAGGCCAGCTCTGGACCCAGTTTCTGGCCGTAGCCGTCACCTGGATCTTTGCCTTTGTCATGACCTCGATCATCCTTAAGGTGGTCGATATCATCGTTGGGTTGAGGGTCACTGACGAGGAGGAAGAGAGAGGACTTGATATCAGTCAACACAACGAGACCGGATATAGTCTCTCATGACCGAGCCGATAACAGCAAAAGGAGTGAGATTATGAAAAAAATAGAAGCTATTATAAAACCATTTAAGCTGGAAGAGGTGAAGGATGGCCTATCCCGAATGGGGGTAAAGGGTATGACCGTCACCGAGGTCAAAGGATTCGGACGCCAGCGGGGGCATAAGGAGGTCTACCGCGGAGCGGAGTATCAGGTCGATTTTGTCCCGAAGGTCAAGATCGAGGTGGTCCTCGATTCCAAACTGGTCTCGCAGGCCATTGCGTTGATCCAAGAAAAAGCGCGAACAGGGAAGATCGGCGACGGAAAGATCTTCGTGATCCCGGTGGAGGAGGTGGTTCGTATTCGCACCGGGGAAAAAGGCAACGAGGCCATATAACAAGCAAACTATTACTAAAAAAGTGAAGGGCGCGGAAGAGGGGGTACTGTCTTCGATCAGAGCAGTACCCCCACAGGCAATATCCGAAGGAGAACGAAAAGAAAAGTGGAATATCTGCTTGAACAACTCAAGGCATCCAGACAACAACTTATTGAGCTCTTTCAGACCGGTCTGAATACGAAGTCCTTCCACGAGGATAATACGGCCCTCATAGATCAGTATTTTCAGGACAGCATACAAGAAAGTCTCATAGGGAAAACCTTTTCGCAGGAGGGTATCCAATTTGCCTTTGTGGCAATAGGCGGGTATGGACGCCGAGAGCTATGCCTCCATTCGGATATCGATGTCCTCCTGCTGTTCAAAAAGAAGGTGCCCCCGCAAGCCATGGGTTTCGTGCAGGGGATGCTGCTTCCCTTATGGGATCTCGGCTTTGATTTAGGACACAGCACGCGGACCATCAAAAATTGCCTTGACATCGCCAAAAAAGATCTTGAAGTGATGACGTCGCTGCTCGATGCGCGCTTCATTGGCGGAGAGTACACACTCTATCTCGATCTTATTGAGAAATTATACAGAAAGGTCGTATCAAAAAAAACGCGAGCCCTGCATCAGTGGCTGACAGAACAAAACAAAAAAAGACTGGACGACTTTGGTGACTCCAGCTATCTGCTCGAACCTGACCTTAAGGAGGGAATCGGAGGATTGCGAGATTACCACCATATGCTGTGGCTGGCCAAGGCATCTTGTGGCCCTCGAGAAACGCATGATCACGTCTTTCGTGCGAGGCTTTCATATCAAGAATATCAAGAGCTACGGCAACATGTAAACTTTCTTCTGGATATACGTAACCATTTGCACCTCCTGTCGCACCGCCGCAATGACCGTCTTACGTTTGAATACCAGGAAGAGATCGCCGCAAGACTCGGATTGCGCGATCATAAGACATCGTTTGCTGTGGAGCAATTTAACAGCCTTGTGCACGCTACCATGGCCTCACTTAAATCATTATCATACTATTTTATTGCGGATCTCTTCCCCGAGGAAAAGAAAGCGCGAAAGATAAGACAGTTACGCGATATTCCTCAAGGACTTTCCGTTGATAGAGAAGAACTTAATTTTACCTCTACCGGTGCCATCCTGAAAAAGCCCTCGTTACTCATTACCATTTTTGAATTAAGTGCCTTCTTTGGCTATCCTCTTTCACTGGGGGCGCGAAGGCAGGTCCG
>Ga0214473_10005241_pt1 | contig 15552 bp, 13 predicted proteins | sample RVTome_7_FD_203509 | JGI IMG/M metagenome (GOLD analysis project Ga0214473, IMG submission 203509) | Soil microbial communities from uranium-contaminated site in the Upper Colorado River Basin, Wyoming, United States - RVT98D197 | ecosystem: Environmental > Terrestrial > Soil > Contaminated >... | reverse complement strand
GGTAAGCAATTAAAATTGTTTTAAGGGTTTTAAAGCCCCGCCTTGTAGGCGGGGTTCTTTACTTTTAATCGACAACAGATATTCGCACAGCCATTTACAGTGGTCCGATTCATGGCAATAGTTTATAAATTCTCGATACTTGGATGCCAAATATCGTATTCATTTACTATTCTTCTATTTGTGCAGTCGTATTGGTTGTTTTTGAAGCAAGAGCCATCTTCCTCGCCGATTTAATATGCCAAAGCAATGTGAGAACAAGAATTACTGCTCCCATAATATCAGTCTCCCAGCCTGGCCACAACAAAAGCGCTCCACCTCCTATGAATAATATCCTCTCCAGCCAGGTCAGAGGTCCTGATAGGTAGCCTTCAAAACCAGCGCCAATAAATATAATGGATATGACGGACGTAGCTATGTCCAGTATTATCCCTGGAACCGGGCCAATCAGGAGTAAAGTATTGTGATAGACAAAGATAAACGGCAGAACAAATGAAAGAAAACCCACGCGGCATGCTATAAGCCCCGACTTAAGAGGATCTGCTTGGGCGATTCCGGCAGCTACAAACACCACAACCGCCACTGGCGGTGTAATTTCAGCTTGGAGCCCCCAATAGAAACAAAATAGCTGAGCGGCGAGAGGCGGGATACCAAACTTTATTAAGGCTGGGGCTACCAAAGCAGCCATGATCAAGTAACAGGGGAGAGGTGGCAGGTTTATACCAAGTACAAACGAAACAGCGGCCACCATAAATAGCAGCAAGAGCTGGTTCCTTCCGGCTATATCGAGAAGCCAACCAGCCAGCTTGAAGCTCAAGCCACTCGCTGAAATGGTGGCTATAATAATGCCAGCACCAGCGCAAGCTACAGCCGGAATTACTAACATCTCGCCTGCTTCCGCCATGGAGCCAGCTATTGTGGTTACCGTTTCCTTCAGCCCCGTTCGCGTTGCCCGAGTAACTTGCCGATCAACTAAGGCTATGGCTATGGTTGAGAATGCAGTATACATACCGCAGTGCTCTGTTGGCAATTCCACTACTGCTAGGAGGTAAACCAAAAGAAATAATGGGATTAAATAAAACCAGCCTCGTTTTAGCACTTTTACTATGGAGGGCAATTGCTCACGGGGAAGACCATGTAATTTGTATTTCTTTGCTTCGTAGTGCACCTGCACAAATATACCCCAATAATAGAGGAAAGCCGGTATGAAGGCGGCGACACACACCTGCCAGTATGTCATTCCCAGAAATTCAGCCATAATGAATGCTGCTATCCCCATCACTGGGGGCATAACGGCACTACCATTCGCTGAGACACCTTCTACTCCTGCGGCAAATTCAGGCCTATAACCGGCTCGCTTCATGACTGGAATACTTATTGACCCGGTAACAGCAGCGTTCGCTGGGCCTAGGCCGGTTATCATCCCCATCAACAAGGTAGACAATACCGCCCCTTTAGCTGGACCTCCGGTCCAACGTCCGGTGAGAGCCATGGCGCCGTCCACTATAAATGTGCCAGCATAGGTCTTTTGTAAGAATGCACCGAACAACATGAACATTGAAATAACAGTGAAAGTCAACGTTACAAGACTACCAATTATACCAGTCGGCATAAAGTACATCAGGGTTGCAATTCGTGATACATCAAGGTCAACCGAAAAAGGCGCGTATATTAGAAACCCTAATGTTGTAAGTGCTAGTGCCAAGCCTATGGTACGCCTCGTAGCTTCTACGATAAGTAGTCCCAACGAAAAAAGAAGCATAACTTCTGTAGGTGTGGCGAATCCAACTAATATACTGTTCGTCCATATCTCACCAAAAAAAGCAATATAACCAGTCCCACATAAGCAGATGGAAATGAACAAGAGGTCATACCATGGTAGCGCTTCTCTAGGTATTTCTTGTTTCTTAATTGGCTTACTAACAAAAACCATTGTCAATGTTAGCCCCAGCGCTACGGCAGAGTACGCAATAACTGGTACATATACCCACGGCTTAAATATGTTGCTGACATATAGCAAGCCCATTGCAATTAGAATGAAGCCTATTGCTTTATTCACCCAATCTATGGTTTTGCTTCCAAGCCTCAGGCCTATCATCGCTAGTTCCCCTTTACCATGTCAATATCCTTAATTCCTATAGCACCTTACCGAACGCGGCAGGCAGGTCAGCTGCAGCGATTTGTTAGGTGCTCACAGTTGAATGTATTCTTTTGGCTCAAATGACGTTCCTCTAGTCCAAACCGTGGCTGCACAGTTGGTGACCCTGAAAACCTTCAGTGTGTCGTATCCTTGCTTCTCAACCAATTCTTTTAGGAAAGTTCGTTTGCTGACAATTTCCTCCTTTAGTCCTTGGTCCTCAATGAGTGCAGCTTTCCCGCTCACACGGATCTGTTTGCTGTTGTCGGTGCTGTTGAAACACAGCTCAACATTTGAGTTCTGCTGCAGTTGCTTATAGAGATCTTTGAAGCTCGCCGTTTGGAATAGAATGCCATTCTGATCTGCACGATAGATGAACACTCCACGGACCCTGGGTCGTGCACCCTCAACGGTTGCAAGGTGACATTCAGGATTGCTGTTTAAGAACTCCAGTATCTGTGCCTTGTTCATCAATTTCCCTTTTCCTTGATATCTGATGCACCTAACATAGATTAGGAGTGAGGAAGAATTTGTCCTGGTCTTGAACGGGGACCGAACCTATTTATGCCAAACCCGTAAATGTTGCCTCTGAGCTTCAGTGATCATTCCCTTTGCATAATACTTTTCGTAGAACTCCACCTCAATATGATGAACCTGCACCCAGACCGGGATCGTCATTGTATTCATACCTGCGGGGATTTTGCCGTAGGTATCGTACACGTAGTTAATGAATGTCTTGACGATCTCCTTCTGTTTCTTGGACGGGTTACGATAGTTGGGTTTGTTCTTTCCCCACTGATTGGATTCGAACGGCACAAGCCCTGTGTAGTCGGGACCGAACAAGGAACAGGAGCCGAATTTCTTCTCATAGAAGGCATCGACCGCCTCATCCATGTTGCGGTAGAAGGGCGGACAGTATGCCTCAAAGACACCGTCAAGGCCAAGGGCGTTAGGCCTACCCGCCTTGTCCTTCTCCCAGCGGAAGCCGAGTCCCTTGCTCTGCGGCGTAACACCCAGCATGACCTCTCCCGTGTAGCCGCCGAACATCACCGACCCGAGTCCGAGCGCCTCCGCTACGAGATGGATGTGCTCCGACATCAGATAGGCGGGGGCAAGGATGATGCCGCTCCAGACAAAGTTCTCGAAGGAGGACAAGCCAACGGGAGGGCCCTTCAGGGAGCCGTCCTCGATGTATTTCTTCAAACCGCAGTCGCCTCCCTTAATATCGTCGAACATCTTGTACCCGTATTCCTCGTTGAGTACCATGGATACCCAGTTGAGGTACTCTTCTGAATGGTCGACTACCGGAATGAAGACGGTGGTGCCGGGCTGATTGGTGTTCCAAGTTATCATCTTGTGGAGATACTCGGCATGCATCTGGACTCGGTGATCGAGAATCTTGGTGTAGGATTCTTCAAAGGACGTCAGTATCTTCTCTCGATCGGCCTCCGTCTCGATCTCGACCGGTTTCAGGTCCGCCTTTACCTTTGGGTCGTACATAAAGGTGCCGTCGTCATTCGTGAAGAAGAGCCTCGTTGTGGGGACGTTGCACGGGTTGGGGGTAGCATGTCCCACCCAGCTGAGAATCGAGTTGCCCGCTGCCGCGAGGGGCTCGGTGGTAATAGCCCCGGTGATTCCCGCGGCGGAATAACACAGGATGGCTAATTCCGTGTCGCTTAAAGGGACCGGCGGGTTTGACGAGACGTGCGGCATGGCAGCCTCTTTCGGGAGCGCACAGCCCACGGGATACCGGCGCGACCTCCGCCACACTATTGCGTCGAGGAGGGAACAATTAAAAGCATCGTGCAACTGTTTTTTTGCCTTATCATCCAACATTAGTTTTTCCTCCTTCTTGATATGGTGTCCGCCTTGATGGCCTTCATCTCTTTATCCCAGCAGGATATATTTCAGCCCAATTGTGGAAGAATTTTCCGGCGCTCACCCCCCCATCAAAAGGGACAGCTAGGCCCGTCATATAGCCAGCTTCTTCGGAAGCTAAAAACAGGGCAAGGCTCGCCACCTCTTCAGGTTTAGCTATCCTATCAATAGGTGTCATGTCCCGACGCAATTTTCTAAACGGGTTTTCCTGCCCGGGAAAGAGGGCTAGCGAGGCCCTTGTAACGACGCCCCAAGGACAGATACAAACCGACCTTATGTTTTGCCGCGCATAGTCCAGAGCGACATTCTTGGTTAGATTGATAATAGCCGCCTTAGCACAATTATAAGGACCATACCACTGGATTCCTTCCATTCCACCTACAGAAGAAATATTTATTATCACCCCGCCACCATTCTGTAACATTGCTGGAATTGAATACTTGCATCCAAGAAAATAGCTCCGGAGTCCAACGGCCATCGCCCTATCCCATACTTCTACGGGAATGTCTGCCAGGGGGAGAAAGGCATCAACATCCGTGTATCCCGCGTTATTGAAAAGGATGTCTAACCGTCCAAAGTTATCTGTCGTAAAATTAACCATTTGCTTAACTTTTTCGGCATTCGAAACATCGGCTTGAAAAAAAAGAGCCTCTCCCCCTTCCTTAGTTATCTGTCCAACCGCCTCTAGCCCACTTGCGGTTTTACTATTGACCACAACCTTTGCCCCCTCCCTGGCAAACAATAGCGATGTGGCCTTACCGATTCCCGCACCTGAGGCTGTCATGAGTGCTACCTTGCCTTTTAGTTTCATTTCCCTCAATGCACCTCCTTATCTGTTTCGGAACCCCTGAAGATGACCCCTTTTAAAAAGAATCCCTACCAGATTTTATCCATAACTCAGATCGAGGGTTCAATCCGACTCGATGTTACGTTCAAATTCTCAAGATCATAGCTCTTAAATCAGTAAGGCTACAGAAAAGACTATTATGATAATGTATTAAAACTTTCGTCAGGAGGTCCAAACACGAAAAGATCTATTGCGAACCCGGACCGTGCTTTCAAAGTGTTCTTCCGAAACTACATTTCTTCGTTGAAGGAGGCACACAATATAAGAGTTTCTATTCCTGGTTGGACACCACCCCCGGATGAGTCCGGTAAAGTTCCCCCCCATAATGCTTTAAAGCTCCCCTTAGCTACTCTAGCCTAAGCCAGCCAAAGAGCTCAATTATAATTAGCACCTCATCTCTGGTTTTCTGACACTTCCCTATCTTTGTTTTTTTTCCGTAATTGCTCCATTCCCCCTATTCAAATTGTGGATAAAATAGATTACTATGGGTAAGTTTCAGGTTAATTAACGTCTTTGCCACCTCTATTGCTGCCGTTATTGGGATAATAAAAGGTATATCATAACCCTTCCTGCTCAATTCAGTCTTGACGGGGGGGACTGCCCATGCTAACCCGTTACACCCCAAAGCCAAAACGTCAGCATCATGGTCTTCTATGGCATGGATAGCTTCATTCGTTAGCAATTCTATCGCTTCGTTAATCTTACCTGTTCTCTTATATTGATCCGCTTGTAGCAATGCTTGCTGCACATTAAATGTTATCGCTCTGAATGAGACATTTTCAAATCCATAACGTTTTGCATTCTGCCTTTGCATTCTAATCCCGTATCGACCCGAAGGGACGAGAATACAGAGCCTGTTACCTAAAACACTGCCCAAATGAAGCGTCGCCTGATAACAGCCAATTAAAGGTATCTTCACTATTTCTCGTCCTTCCTCAACCCCGGGATCACAGGCACAGCCAATTACCACTGCATCGTAGCCATCTTTCTCCGCTTTTGTTATTGCTTCTAGTTCCTCACTCAAGGTCAATGCGTTATCCAACCTTGTTTCGGAGATGCGCCCATTTTTCAGTCCGACGATATCGATTTCAGGCGGTACAAACCCGCTCAAATATTTACGAGTCTCTCCGTCGACTATAAATGGCAACAACAGTTGGATCTTCATATCTTCCTCCTTCCAATTCTTTACCGGACTGATTCTGGTAAGGAAGCCAAAATCGCGTCCTGACGCTTATCCAGGTCCTTCGTCCAGACGCCTGCCTCTCTATAATACTTAATTGCACCCTTATGATAAGGACATAAGTCTACTATCTTCGTAACATCAGAGGCCTTGAATCGTTTCGTCGCTGGGTGGTAGGCAGAGAATTCATCGAAATGTTCCCATACCATTTTAGTCATCGCGTAGACAAAGCTTTCAGGCAAATCTCGATGGGTAATCAGAAACATAGGGACGGCTAAAGTCTGAACATCTTTGCTCATTCCTTTATAGGTACCAGCAGGGATAATGTCATTTATAGTCCATAGTAATTGTTTTCTTATCTTAGCCATATGGACATCATCTATCTCTAGAATACGTCCTGGACTCGACAAGAATAATTCTGTATTGGAAGCAAGTGGGTGAATACCCTGCACCTGAATAGCATCAAATCTATTTGCCTTAAGTCCATCGTACGCTTCCGTCGGTCTATCCCATTTTACTATTCTTACTTTTTTTAAATCAAAACCATAGGCAGCTGATAAAGCATTCATAACAAAATCTGAAGTTGGCGCTGCTCTGGGTCCAATGCAGACTATTTTACCTTCGAGGTCTGCGAAAGTCTTTATGCCTGACTTATCTAAAACTATAAAATCTACCCCAACTAACTGAGTTTGAAGCCAGGCCCGAGCGGGGGTAGGACCCCAAGCTTTCGTTGGCCCTAAACCACGAAGCATATCCGCTACGGATTGTGCGCCTGGAAATATAATATGCAACTGACCTCTGTACAGTAGATTAGTACTATCATGTCCAGAAGTTGATGTTAGGTTGACTGAAACACCTAGGTATTTCTCAATCATTTTTCCTAACCCACTTAGCCAGGGATATGATGCACTGGTTTCCCCGCCGACAACACCAATAACAATTTTTTTGGGCCACCCCTCTTTTTCCAGTGGCTGGGCAGATGCAGCCATGGGGAAAAAAGTTAAAATTAGGATGATCAGTACCCCAAATGACAATAGGCAACTAATAAAATTTCTTCTAGTAGTCATTTTCCTAACCTCCTTCTAGTTTTGTTAGTAGATAACATTCGGATTTCCCTGCAACGGTGGCTCGTCAACACCCTCAACCCGCGGAAAATATCAATGCTATAGTTCTCCCGGTTACGCTGGAAATGACCCGTGCTACTTTGTCAGTCATCACACCCACTTTACACACCAATAGTCCTCGTCGAACTAGCCCTTTTGATAAGCAATTTTCACCTCCTCTCTGGGTCTTCTGACCTCGCTCTATTTTTGTCATTTTCTTACACTTGCCCTATTGCCCTTATTCAAACTGCGGATAGAACAGGTTACTGTGAGTAAGCTTCAGGTTAACTAAAGCCTTAGCTACCTCTATTGCTGCCGTTATTGGGATAATAAAAGGTATATCATAACCCCTCCTACTCAATTCAGTCTTGACGGGAGGGACTGCCCATGCTAACCCGTTACAGCCCAATGCCAGAACATCAGCATCATTGTCTTCTATGGCATGGATAGCTTCATTCGTTAACAATTCTATCGCTTCGTTAATCTTGCCCGTTTTCTTATATTGATCCGCCTGTAGAAGTGATTGCTGCACGTTAAATGTTATCGCTCTGAATGAAACATTCTCAAAGCCATAATGCTTTGCATTCTGCCTCTGCATTCTAATCCCGTATCGGCCCGAAGGGACGAGAATACAGAGTCTATTACCTAAAACACTGCCCAAATGAAGCGTCGCCTGAAAACAACTTAGCACGGGAATTTTTACTATTTCGCGGGCTAATTCAGCATTCGTGTCGCCGGCATCACCAATTACAACTGCATCGTAACCATCTTTCTCCGCTTTTGTTATTGCTTCTAATTCCTCACTCAGCGTAAATGCTAGATCCGCCCTTGTTTCGGAAATGCGACCTTTTTTCAGCCCGAGGATATCTATTTCAGGTGGTACAAACCCTTTCAAATATTCAAGAGTCTCTACGCCGACTATAAAAGGCAACAAAAGTTGGATCTTCATATCTCCTCCGGATTGGTAAACGTTTGCTTGGGAAGGGCTCATCTCTTCGCTATATTGTTTATCTTCTGCTACTTCTTCTTCACGACCATAATCTGGAAGCTGCCTTCCAAAAGGCTGATTTCACAATATTACTCCATCAGCCATTTAACTCTTATAGCATTCTTTCATCAAAGGGATACTTACTAAATATCTCATACCCTTTTTCCGTAATCACAAGATTTTCTTCTAATCTCACACCATGACTACCGCCAGGCTTGCCTTCATAGGTCTCTATTGCGATATACATATTGGGTTTCAGCTCCAAAGGACACCCCTTTGAATACGACTCCAGAATGAACGGTGCCTCATGCGTGTAAATGCCCAAACCGTGTGCGATGTTCAGGCTAAAGTTCTCAAAAGTTCCCTTTGGTAAAGCCTCTGCGACTTTGTCAGTCATAACCCCCGCTTTGCAAGTATTTATCGTTCTATATAAAGCATCGTAACAAGCTTTGTATAGCTCCTTTTGCTCTTTCATTGGTTTATCACCAACTAAAAAAGTTCGGACGACACACGTATGGTAGCCCAAGTAAGATAAAACGATATCCACGATTAAAAAGTCACCAGGCCTGAGAATTTTGTCCGTGCCTTCAATACGGTAATACGGGTTTGTCCGTCCTCCCGAGGTACATATTCCTTCAAGCCTTTCGGCTCCAAGTGCATGTACGGTCCGAGCTAGTTCTCCCCATACTTCACATTCCCTGATACCCGGCCTTATAACTTCTGCTATCTTGTGTAAACCAGCTTCTGCGATCTGACTTGCGATACTCAGAAGCTGTAGCTCATCTTGTGTTTTTACAGACCGGGCATCAAACATGGCTACCGCGCCATTGACATACTTTATGTTCGCCTTTTGCAATGGCTCAATCATTTCCAAATCGAATTGATCAAACCCAACTCTTTCATTAGCAACACCATTTTTCTTAAGAACCTCCTTGATACCATCCACCCACATCTCTTTAAGCTTCGTCCTTACATTAAGCTCAGAAGCCCCACCTAAGTGGGGTGTGTGAAACACAGGTATCGAAAAAGTCAGATTTTTCCCCAGCCAAGGTGCACCTTCTTTCAAACGTCCTAAGTCCCCCCCAAGCTCAAAGAGAACAGGGTCTCCTTCTATGGGCAAAACTACGTACCTGTGCATAGCACCTTCAATGAGTAGGCCTCTGGTTCCTGTTATATATCTGGAATTGTCAAGTCTAAGAGCGACGATCGCCCCTAGACCGTGTTTCTTCATAGCCTCTCGTGTTTTCTGCAGCCTTTCTTTGCGTAACCGTTCAAAGTTGACTCCTTCTTCAAAGTCCTTTCCGAACTGCCCCCACTTGTTGTACATGTCGATCTCCTTTCTTGCAATCATTCGAACTTACATTTCTGCTGCCACTTTGGCGAATTATCCATCGCTGTTATGCATTTCCGCTTTCTCTGGCAATTTGAATGTTGCGAAATGTTTCAAATTACTTGCCTTGTACTTGTCCTGGATAAGTTTCATCAGGTAGTTTTTTGTTCCCATTGGGCTATGACGTTATTAAAAATATCCCTTAGAAGATTTATCATTCTTTCTGGGTTGACTCCCTGTGGATCTAGAACATACTGATGGGCCAATCCCTCCATGAGGCTGGTAAGTAGCAAGCCGACATCCTTACTATTTCCGAAGAAACGAAAATAACTCATTGGCCGCTCCAAAATCTTCGTCACGGAAGCCAGAAGACGACGATTTAGTTTCCGATGGTGGGCAGCCATATGGTTGTTCGCGGCCATGGAGTGCGCCCAAAATGAAGTGACGACAATCCATTCATCCCTACGATCCCTGCAGATCGAGATACCTCCCTCTAAAAGAGCATCAATTGTTTCAATAGGTGACAGATTGGCGGCAAATATAGCTTTCATGTTATCAGTGGCCTTCTCATAAAGAATCTCTAGAAGGCGACTCAGTAGATGGTCTTTGCTCCTGAAATAGTAGTGTATGATGCCCGGATTCAAATTGGCATTGATGGCAATGGTGCGTATCGTAGTAGCGGAAACACCCTTTTCAAGGATGGTTTTGAACGCACCTAGGAGTATTTGACCTTCCTTCCCTTCCGGATAGCCGTGGAACTTCCTAATTTTATAGTACTTATAAGGTCTTTGGCCGATTGTTTTGGACATCTGACTGCCCCGGATCGAGCTTTTACAGATTTGTCAAGAAGAAAAGTTTCGCAATGTCAACCCGAATTAGAAATCTTCTATTTTGCCATCTTTTATTCATGCTCCAACCTGATAATTGCAACAACTAGGTTGGGACGTTTTAAATCAGTCACAGGCGTTGGGGACTCGGATAGCCCGTTATATCCTGATAAAACAAATCAGAATGAGCAAGACATATCCTGCTAATCGTCAATCATCGGCGCTAGCGCCTCTCCATATCGACACAAGAACTGTTAATCGTCTATCCTTGAACTGATTCTAAATTTTATGTCGTACCTACCTGATCTATTGAAGCATCCTTTCATCAAATGGGTATCTGCTAAACATCTCGTTACCTTTTTCGGTGACTAGGAAATTTTGCTCCAATCTCGCACCCTGGTCACTATCTTGCTCACCCACGTACGTCTCCACTGCAAGATACATATTGGCCTCTATCTTAGTGGGGCAGTTCTTTGAGTAGACGTCTGCGATGAATGGGGTTTCATGCTCGTGAATACCAAGGCCGTGGGCGATATTGAGGCTGTAGTTTTCCCAGTTTGTCTCTGGGAAGTTCTCTGCGACTTTATCCGTCATGACTCCGGGCTTGATCGAATTGATAACCTTATACATGGCATCATAGGCGGCCCTGTATGACTTCTTCTGTTCCTTTGTTGGCTTATCCCCGCAAAGGAATGTCCTGACTACGCATGTGTGGTACCCCATGTAAGAGATTACGACGTCCGTGATCAAGAGGTCACCTGGTCTCATAATCTTGTCAGTACACTCATAGCGGTAATAGGGATTTGTGCGGCCTCCTGTGGTGCAAATCCCCTGGAGCCTCTCTGCACCCAGCGATATTACGGTCTTGTTCGCCTCTCCCCATACTTCGCATTCCCTTACGCCGGGCTCCATAACCTTTTCAATGGTGTTGAGGCCGGCTTCGGCAATTTGGCTTGCGATACTCAGGAGCTGCAACTCGTCCTGGGTCTTTATCTGCCGTGCGTCCATCATCACCGACTGGCCGTCCACGTAGTTGATATGTGCGTCTTCCAGGGCCTTCACCGCCGATACATCGAGCAGAAAGTCAAACCCAATCTTCTTATCTGCCACACCGTACTCCTGAAGCACCTTCTTGATACCCTCAGCCCATTGTGCCGACAGTTTTGCTCTTGTCGCAATTTCGGCAGGCGTGCCTGTATGGGGTGTGCCCAATATGGGTATCGAGGTCGTAAGCTTCGCCCTTAGCCATGGCGCGCTTTCTTTTGCGCGACCAAAATCTCCACCCATCTCAAAAAGTACGGGTTCTCCCTCTAACGGAAGAACCACGTACCTAAAAATGGTACCCTCGATGAGGATGCCTCTGAACCCGGTAATATACCTACCGTTCTCAAGTCTTGAGGCGACGATCGCCCCTAGACCGTGTTTCTTCATAGCCTCTCGTGTTTTCTGCAGCCTTTCTTTGCGTAACCGTTCAAAGTTGACACCTTCTTCAAAATCTTTTCCGAACTGTCCCCACTTGTTGTACATGTCGACCTCCTTTCTTGCAACCGTTTGAAGTTAACCTTTTCTACTCATACTTTACCAAATTAGCCATTGCTGTTATTGGGATAATAAAGGGTAAATCATAACCCTTCTTACTTAATTCAACCTTGGCCGGGAGGTTACTTCCTAATTTTAATGTACGAGTAACGGTTCTGGTCATTTGTCTTGGACGTTTGACCAATTTCTTTATCAAGATCTTATAAACTTGTCAAGAAGAAAATTTTCACAATGGCGACTCGAATTAGAAATCTTCTGAAATGTTTGTATGTTACGTATTAAAAAATTATTTGAATGAGATGACATTTGTCCTAGGAGTAGGATTTAACACCCTCATTTTTTGACTGCCTCCAATGATTTTGTTAAAGTGTTGAAAGAGTCGCAGCATGATTCACCTGGAATAAGGGAAACTTATGAAACGCATGACTGCCTTAGCTATTATCTTCGTTGCGAATGCTTGGATAGTTTTATCCCCACCCACCACTCTACCCCAAGAAAAACCTTACACCTGTTACTGGGAAGTATACTTCTCTCCACACGCAGGTTGCACAGACGCCATGACGCAGGGCTTAAACAAAGTAAAAGGTACGATTCTCGTCGAAGCCATCTCTTTTACATCAGCGCCAATTACTAAAGGCTTATTGAATGCTTATAAAAGAAGTGTAAAGGTAGAGGTCATTTTGGACAAGCGGAAAACCACACAGAATTACTCATCAGTCGTTTTCCTCTAATAATAAAGGGATACAACAAAAATAGATGCCCAATACGCCATAAGGCACAATAAGGTGATGATTATTGACGGGGAAACGGTGATTACCGGCCCATTCAATTTTACGAAGGCTGCTGAGGAGAATCATGCTGAGAATTTGCTTGTAATAAGGAATAAGAAATTGGCTGAAAGATATATCAGGAACTGGCAGAAGCATGCTCAACTTTCGAGGCCTATGTCAGGAGAGGTCGAAAAAGTTGAATTTGAAGCCACCAAAGATCGCAAGGATTCTCAACCTATCATTGCAAGGATGGTTCGTTAAACTGTGAAAGTCGAGATTTGACCATTTTATCTAGGTTAACTATAACGGATACGATACTATGAGTATAGATAATGCTGAAAGTAAAGGATTTGCCTTATTTCTTACGACATTAGCTGCTTTCCTCTCACCGTTTGCTGTGTCTTCTGTCAATATTGCACTTCCTTCAATTGGGAAAGAATTTTTAATGGATGCCATCTTGTTAAGTTGGGTTAATACAGCATACCTTTTGACCGGAGCCATGTTTCTTGTCCCCTTTGGAAAGATAGCAGACATTTATGGACGGAAGAGAATCTTCACTTACGGCATTATAACATTTACCCTTGCCTCCGTTGGTTCTGCTATTTCAAATTCTGCTATTATGCTCATTTGCTTCCGGATCTTGCAGGGAATTGGGGCAGCAGCAATTAATACTATTGGAGCGGCTATTCTAACCTCCGTCTTTCCTTCCAAGGAGTTGGGCAAAGTCTTCGGAATAAATGTGGCTGCAGTCTATTTGGGGACTTCTCTTGGGCCATTTTTGGGCGGATTTCTGACACACCATCTTGGTTGGAGAACCATCTTTCTTATGAATATCTTCCTGGGATCAATCGTAATTGTCCTAATTATTTGGAAATTAAAGGTGGAATGGCGGGAAGAAGGGGAGAAGAAGTTTGATCTTGCGGGCTCAATAATTTATATTGTCACCATTTTGCTCATAATGTATGGTTTTTCTCATCTGTCAGCGATGCTTGGTGTTTGGCTAATTCTACCCGGTGCATTAGGCATCTTAGCATTCATTAAGTGGGAAACTAAAATAGAATGTCCTGTTTTGGATATAAGCCTCTTCAGAAATAACAGAGCCTTTGTCCTCTCCAATTTGGCAACTTTGATTAACTATAGTGCTACATTTGCTGTAGCCTTCCTTCTAAGTCTTTACTTACAATACGTAAAAAAGCTTACCCCAGAACATGCAGGTTTGATTTTGATACCTCAGTCAATTGCGCAGGCCTTTTTTTCACCCTTTGCGGGGAGGCTTTCGGACAGGATTGAACCACGAATAGTTGCCTCGGTAGGGATGGCTTTGACAGGTGTTGGGCTTTTTTTGTTAGCTATCATAGATGAAAAAACGACATTAGGGTTCATCTTAGCAAGTTCAGTTCTTCTTGGGTTTGGCTTTGCCCTTTTCTCGGGTCCTATCATGAAGGCCGCTATGAGTTCTGTTGAAAATAGGCTTTATGGGGTGGCTTCAGGAATGCTTGGAACAATGCGAGCGATGGGAATGGTATTCAGTATGGGGATTACTATTCTGATATTTTCAATATATATTGGGGAGGTTCAGATCACACCTGAATACTATCCCGTTTTCCTTAGATGCATGAAACTAGCGTTCACTTTCTTTGCAGTCCTCTGTTTTGGGGGCATATTTGCCACCTTTGCAAGAGGTAAAGTTTAGTGAAGAATGGCGACCTCTCTCAACCTCAAACAAATAGTTTTCCTCTGAAGAAATCCTTATGCCCAATGTAGCATAGCAGGTAGCCACACCAGGTTGCTTGTGGAGAAAGGGATATTTACCAAGGAGGGGTTTTGAAGGCGGCAAATAGGTCGGGAGATGAAAAGAATAAAGGTGGTTGGTAGAAGTTTGGGTATTAAGAATATCAAAAATTCAATATAGTAAAAAGTATTAAGCCGTGGCGAAAAGAATGATAAAAAAGATACCCTGCTTTCCAATTTATCACGCTCCCGAAGATTTATAACCTATGAAAATCATATATTTGACCTTTGGGTGATTTACCCAATTCATATCGAGAACCTTTAGGGTCCAATGATTGCCCTCAATTTCTCCAAATTCGTCTTCGTTGGTTTGGTCTCCTCCTTCTCCCAATTAACTATCGTCATCTCACTCATCCCAATCCTCTTGGCGAAGTCGTTCTCTAATAACCCCGTTCCAACCTCCATTTTTTGATGCGTTCCCCTAAAGTTTGGTCAGGATAAAGGGAGAGTCGGAGGGTAATTGCCAGAGGATGACACTCGATTATACGCGACCATGATGATTTGCTTGAGGTCACGGGATCTGTAATCCCGTGCGACTCTCTACTTAGGTGAGTTATCACGCTCTATTCGTGACGTGTAACTGCCTTGTAACGCTGCCGAGCTTTTCGGTGCGCTCGATCACCTTCGACCAAAAATCTAAGGAGTTCGAGGCAGCATCCAAGGAGGTGCTTTTTCTCCGATTTGGTCAAATCCAAAAGGAGAAGGATTCACCTGTTGAAGATCTTCTTATCCCTGCAGTGTCGAATAAGTTCAATACGCGGACATCTTGCCAATACCTGCCTCTCCCTAAAACTTGCTATATGGAAGACATATCGATCTGAATTTGGGGTCGACGTGATAACCATCCTGGGAGGCAGGTGCAATTTGTTGGTTACCGATTAAAATATTGTATTGCCTGACGAGATTCAAAAACAAGGATTACAGGAAGAAAGCGGTGAGAATAAATTAGGGACACATCCCATTTTCTGTTGTTCTTACTTCATCCCTTTTGCTTTCTCTTTTAAAATCGGAATCACATTTTGAAAGTCATCTACAATTCCGTAATCGGCCACTCCAAAGATGGGAGCGCGGGGATCCTTGTTGCCTTCTTAGTATTTCCCCAGGAGTGCTCGGGCAATAACCATTTTTTCAATCTCTTTGGTGCCTTCATAAATCTCAACAATCT
>Ga0214473_10005240_pt1 | contig 15555 bp, 16 predicted proteins | sample RVTome_7_FD_203509 | JGI IMG/M metagenome (GOLD analysis project Ga0214473, IMG submission 203509) | Soil microbial communities from uranium-contaminated site in the Upper Colorado River Basin, Wyoming, United States - RVT98D197 | ecosystem: Environmental > Terrestrial > Soil > Contaminated >... | reverse complement strand
GGGAGGACAAAGGAGGGGGAACTTCGTGCTCTTCGTGACCTTCGCGGTGAAACGAGCAAACACCATATCGCCTAAATAGGCAACCTACGGTTTCGCGCCGGGCTCGCGCGCCAGCGCCTTCAACGCAGCCTTGAAAAAACGGTCGTCGATGAATTGCTCGGGCTTGAAATTCGGCCGCTCTTTCAACAGAACGATCTCAATTTCAGCGCGCTTCATCACTCCCTCGGAATCCAATGCCGGCACGAAAGCGTCGCGCATCAGATCATAGAGCGAAGCGGCGATCTCCCGTTGGTCCAATCTCCCGTGCTTCATAATGATATCGATACTCCCTTCGCGGTTGGCGCGAATCCAGTAGAGCGACTTGACGATCGCTTTGACCATGCGCTCGGTCAAATCCGGTTCTTCTCTTATCGTCTTCGCGGTGGCCAGCAGGGCGCTGAAGGGAACGTTTTTGAATTCGTCGCCGCCGTAAACCAGCCGTTTGAATCCGCCTTTCAAAAGCGGCTGATCGGTCGGCGGGGCCATGAACGCGGCGACCACCCGCCCCTGCTGTAGCGCGAGAACCTTGCTCGCATTGTCCGGGATATTGATGTAGTCGGCGAAATTCGCCGGCAGGCCGTGTTTGGCAAACAGCGCCTGGACCAAACTGTAGCTGGAACCGCCGAAAGTGACTGCTATCTTCGTCCCCTTCAAATCTTCCAGACGCTTGATCTCGGGGCGCGTTATCAGCCCGAAGGGAACCTGGTTAAAGATCTGCACGAGAATGCGCAATTGCTCGCCGCGAAACATCGTCTGCATCGCCGGGCCGAACGCCGAGGAGAAATGAACGGTGCCGGAAACCAGCGCCTGGACATTGACGGCGTTGCCGCGCAAGACGACAATCTGGGCATTGGGAATTCCCATCTCGTCGTAGAATTTCTTTTCCTTCCCCACGGCATAGGCCAGGTGCTGGATATTTCCCGGCCCCGGCAGCGAGATGTAAACCGGCTTGGCGTATTGAGCGTGGAGAGAAACGGGACTAAAAAGGAGGATCAGTATAAGGACAACAGGTATCCATCTCACCATAAAGCGTTCTCCTCAAAGCCATCAGACACTATGACGCATGCAAAACCCCCCCTCTTTTCACCCTCTCCCCCGCGACGGGGGAGAGGGAAGGGTGAGGGGGAAGTCCGAATGAGCGGCGAACCCGCCTGCGAACCGATTAACAATAAAAGCGTCGTTAGCGCAAGCCCCTGAGCCGGGGATCGAGCACTTCGCGCAGCCCCTCGCCAACGAGATAGTAGGACAAGACGGTAATGAAGATCGCCGCTCCTGGAAACACCGCCAGCCACCAGGCAAAAGTCGCGCCGCTGGCTTCGTGTAAGATCGAGCCCCAAGTCACCAGCTCGGCGGGCACGCCGATGCCGAGGAAGCTGAGAGCGGATTCCACTAGAATCGCGCCGGCGATACCGAGGACGACCGAGACAATTACGGGAGCCAAGGCATTCGGCAAAATGTGCTTGAACATGACTGTCCGGTCGGGCACTCCGAGAGCGATCGCCGACGTTACATAGTCCAAATTTCTAATCCTTAGAAATTCGTTGCGTGTGAAGCGAGCGATCCCTACCCAACTCGTCGATCCGATGATCGCCATCGTTAGAAAAATGCTCGGCGGGAAAATCGCGGCAACCGTGATCAAAAGAAAAAACGTCGGGATCGCGAGCATGACTTCGAATAGCCGAGAAATGACTAAGTCCACCCATGACCCGAAGTAGCCGGCGATGGCGCCGAGAATCACCCCAATGACCACGGCGATGCCGACGGCGACGAAACCGATGGAGAGCGAGATGCGCGCTCCGTGAATCATCCCCGCCATGATATCGCGCCCCAGTGTGTCCGTTCCGAACCAGTGGTCCTTGGAAGGAGTCTCATAGGGTGCGAACAAGTCGATATTGGTTGGGCGGTATGGGATCGGCGGAAAAATAGCCGTTGCGCCGTCAAGCTTCTTGTATTCGACGTTCAAGAGTTCGGCGGGCCACTGTGTGAGACGCGCGTCGACGAGATAACCGCGAAAAACTGGAAAGTACGATTTACCCTTGTATGAAAGATAGTAAGGCTTATCGTTCGCCAAGAAATCCCCGAAGACGGCCATGAACGCAAGAAAACAAACCAGGTAGAAGCCGGCAAGAGCAACCGGTTTGCGCTTGAATTGCTTCCAGACGCTGGCCCACAACCCCTCGCCGGAGGGTGGTGCATTTTCGACGGCGGCGGCGTTGCCCGACGCCGGTTGCGCCGTATTCAATGGTGTTGAACTCATTGTAGCCTTCGACCAAATGCGATTCTCGGATCCACTACCGATAAAAGCAGGTCCGAGATCAGGATACCGATTAGAGTCAGCACCGCGCTCACCGTGAACAACGCCATCACGGTGGGGTAGTCTCGTGCGAGCACCGATTCGTAGCCTAATTGTCCCAGACCCGGGATCGAAAAAATCGTTTCGATAATGACGCTACCGCCTAGGAGGCCTGGGAGAATAGAAGCCAGCATGGTCACCTGCGGGATCAAAGAATTGCGCAGGACATGCTTAAAGATCACCAGTCGCTCCTCCAGTCCCTTGGCTCTAGCAACTTGAACGAAGTCTTGGCTAAGCACTTCCAACATGCTCGCGCGCATGTAGCGGGACAGGCCGGCGAAACCGTCGTAGGACATCAGCAATACGGGTAAGAAAACATGCCAGGCTTGGTCCTTGAACTTTCTCCAGAGCGGCCAGTCATCGGCGTAATCAAGCGATGCCAATCCTGCCGGCGGAAAAAGATAATAGAAATCCCCGCCGCAAATAAACACGATGGCCATCGTCGCCGCCCAAACCAACGGGACGGCGAATAGCACAAAGGCAGCCAGGGTCGTGACCTGATCACCCAGAGAGTTGGGATGGGTCGCGGAATACATGCCCAACGGAATCGCGACAAGATAAACGACCATCAGCGACAGCAAATTGAGTTTGACCGTGACCGGAACTCGCTCCACGATCTTGTTCCACACGGACTGGTTGTCTTTAAACGACTCGCCGAAATTAAGCGTGAAAAGATTCTTCAACCACAGCGCGTATTGAACCTGGACGGGCCGGTCCAAGCCATACTGCGCGCGCCATTGCGCCACCGCCTCGTCAACCGCGCCACGTTTTTCCAACGACACGCCGGCGCCGCTTGCCCCGCCGAGGCCTCCCGCGGCGCGCAGTTCGGCGGGATCACCGGGCGCGAGCCTCATAATCAGAAAGCCGATCAAAGTAACCCCGATGAACGTCGGGATCATCAAGAACATCCGCTTGAGCGCATAGGATGCCATCGTGGCCTCTCAGTTTGCCGTAAGTCTTTGACCGTATTTCTGCGCCGGCGAGGGAACCCACCAGTCGATGGAGCGCAGTCCGCCAGGCAGGACCTCGACCCCGCGAATGCGCCGTTGGACGGCGGAAACCGACTTTCCAACAAAGAGAAACGTGTAGGGCTGTTCATCGCTGAGGATCCGTTGAAACTCGCGATACAGTTCAATCCGTTTCCGCTCGTCGAACTCGCGCCGATATTGTTCCAAAATTCGGTCGGCGCGCGCGTTCTTGAAACTGATATGGTTCGAACCTTTGTTGGCGGCCTGGGATGAATGCCAGACCTGATAAGCGTCCGGCTCATTGACGGACATCGCCCAGCCCAGAAGAATCGCATCGAACTTCCGGGCTGTGACGTCGGCGAGAAAGATCGTCCAATCCAGTTCGCGAACGGCCGCCGCGATACCATGCTTCTTGAGCTCGTCCTGGAGAACCAGCGCTACGCTCTTGCGCGTGGTGTTGCCGGCATTCACTTTGATCTCGAAACGAAAGGGAACTTTCCGGCCGTCGACCACCTTATCCAGAATACCGTCACCGTCGCTATCGCTCCAGCCGGCTTGTTGCAAGAGTTCCAAGCCCTTTTTCGGATCGTAGTCGTAACTCCGCAGGCTCTTGTCGTACTCGGGCCGAAAGAAATAAATCGGCCCTTCCACGACCTCGCCCAAGCCAAATAGAATCGTCCTGACCATTTGCTTGCGGTTGGTGAAGTAGGTCATCGCCTTGCGCACCCGCTTGTCACGAAAGATCGGGTGCTCGTTGTTCCATCCGATATAGCTGAAATTCGGCGCGAAGTAATCGTACTTTTGAAATTCCGATTTAAAGCGCTCGCTGCCGGTTCCACGCGTGTGTTGAACCGGGTTTAAGTTCATCTCGTCGAGCCCGCCGCTTTTGAGCGTGACCAGAGCGGCGTCGAGATTATTGATGATTCGATACTTGTAGCGGTCCAGGTACGGCTGATCGACGCCCGCTTTGCCATAGCCCCAGTATTTCTCGTCGCGCACGAGCTCGATCTCGCGCCCCGTCTTCCAGCTTTGGAACTTGTAAGGGCCGCTGCCCATCGGGTTGCGGCTGTAGTTCTTGTTGAAATCGTCGGCAAACTTTTTGATATTGGCGGACAGTTGATCGGCGGGCTTGCGCAGATCGGCCAGGGTTACATCTTTTAACAAATTCGCAGGATCGTAATAGTGACGCGGCAGGACGTCGATCCCGCCTAACACACTTTCGTTGAGAAAATACGGCTCCTTGATCGAGAATTGGATCGTAAACTCGTCGAGCAACCGCGCATCCACCACCGAATCGAAGTAGACGCGGAGAAATGGCGCGTTGACCAGCGGGCATTTAATCGCCGTGATCGAAAACAGCACGTCTTCGCCCGAAAGCGGCGTGCCGTCTTGGAAATGCGCATCGCGCCGGATCGTGAAAGTGTAGCGGCGCCGGTCAGCCGATATCGCCGGGCGCGCCACCGCAATCAGCGGCTTGAGTTCGAGCGAGCGCGGGTCGCGCGTCAGCAGGCTTTGGAAAATATACTGCAGGATTTCGCTGGCGGAGGCGTCGTTGCTGGTGAGCGGGTTGAGCTGCTCGGGATCGCTGAGGCTGTGACTGATGAGCCAGTCGCCCGTGGTCGGTTTACCGGCGTCTGGCTGGCTGACGAACGACGAAGAGCCGCGACTTTCGGTTTCAGTTTCCTTTCCGCCTCTGCACCCGACTAGAAGCAGCAGACAAAGGGCAGCTTTCCAGTTCGCCGGTGACATCCCTCGTCAACCGCCCAAAGCCTCGATGGGCAGTTCCTTCGCGTTCGCCGGCTTTTGCTGGGAAAACAGCTCGGCCGGAAGCGCGGCATTAATCTCCGGCGCCTCGTAGACGATCTCCACGGTTCTTTGCTGGCTCGCCGATTCGAAAATGATTTTTGACGGGAATAGACCCGCCGGAGTGGACAAATAGTTTTCGAAAGCGGCGCTCAGCTCGGGACTGCCGTCGGCAGCCAATCGGTGCCAGCGGACCGGCACTCCGCTCGGGAGATCGAACGTCACGATTTCTTTCCCCTGGCCGCCGCGGTCCCGGTAAAGCGAGCCGCCTGCGGTCTGCCAATCGGAGCCAGGCGCGACCGGCGGCAAGCCCACCAGCAGGCGGGTCATCTCTTCGAGCTCCAGCGGGATTCGAGTGTAGCGAAAAAGGTTTTCTTTCGTGCTCTCACCGCGAATGAAAACTCCTTCTCTCGGATGAAACCCGGCGATCTGATCTGCGTTTACCGTCACGATCAGGATGGCTCCGAGCATCGAAAGCGTTTCCAGCCGCGCCCGGTCCGGCCTCTGGACTACAATGGCCTCCTGAAATCCTTGCCGTCCTTCCGGCCCGCGATAGGAGACCGAGGCGAGCGCGCGCACGGAACGAAACTGTCGATCCCTTTGGTCAAGGATCTGGAGCAGCTTGTCGGTGGTCCAGCCGGCCGCCGGAGGCTCTTTCAGGATCTGCGGACCCGGCGGCTGAATTTGCGGCGCGAACGTCGAGCAGCCGGCGAGCAACCCGCAGAGCAACGTCAAAACAAGCGCGGTCCCACGGGCAAGCCCGTGGGGCGGAATCCTGACCGAGAAGCCTCGGCCAAGGCAGCGGCTGGAGTCGAAGGGTCGTGTTACGAAGCTCCGAGACGCCCCTTGCGCCGGCACCCGACATAGGCTCAAATCTTTCTCTCCAGCCGTTGAATCTTGTCGCGGATGCGTTTGATCTGATCGGTTTCTTTGGATCGCTTCAGCGCCTCGCGATAGCGGGCGAGGGCCCGGTCCTGCTTGCCGGCTTTTTCGTAGGCGTCGCCGAGATGTTCGATGATCGTGGGATCGTCCACAGTGATCTCCACCGCCCGTTCCAACTGCTCCACGGCGCGTGTAAAGTCGCCTTTTTGATAATAGACCCAGCCCAGGCTGTCGATGTAGAAGCCATCGTTGGGCTCGATCTTCAGCGCCCGCAGGATCAAGCTCTCCGCCTCCTCAAGCTGGACGCCCATTTCCGCCCAGGTGTAGCCCAGGTAGTTCAACGCCGGGGCGTTCTGCGGGTTTAGCTCGATGGCCTTTTTCATGCTCGATATCGATCTGTCCTTGTTCTTGTTCTCGTCATAAAGGGCGCCCAGTTGAAAGTGCGCCTGGTCGTTCTTCGGGTCAAGGGCAGTCACCCGCTCCATGGCCTGGATCGCCTTGGGATATTCCTTGGTTTTGCGATAAAGCGACGCGAGCAAGGCATGGATCTCCTTGCGGTCGTTTTTCTTACGGAGCGCCGCTTGCAAAGCCTCGATGGCCTTCTGAATCTGTTCCCGGCGGTCGTAGATGTAAGCCATCTGAATCCGCGCGTCGATGAACAACTCGCTCTTTTCCGCAATGCGTCCGAACTCTTCGAGCGCCCTGTCGTCGGATTTTAACTCGGTGTAGCTAGCGCCCAGATAAAACCGGGCGCGCTCATTGTCCGGGTCGCCGGCCAAGACTAAATTGAACTCCGTCGCCGCCCGTTCGAAGTCGCCTTTTTCGAAGTGGATCAGCCCGATCTTGATGCGGGTCTCGCGGGGGTCCGCCTCGGCACCCTCCAGTTTTTGGAATTGCGCCAAGGCGTCGTCCAGCTTGTTCTGGCCGACGTAGAGCTCGCCCAGCCGCTTGCGCGCCCAGACATTTTGCGCGTTTACTTGCAATAATCGCTGGTAGGTCTGGATCGCGTCCTCGGTTTTGCCTTCCAGCTCATAAACCAGCGCCAGGTCCATCAGCGCGGCTTCGGATTTGGGATTGAGTTCCAGCGCCTTGCGATAGCTTTGCTCGGCGGCGAGATAAAGCTTGCTCTTGGCCCGCACGCGCCCGAGGTAGTAATGGCCGAGGGCGGAGTTGGGGTCGAGCTTGAGGAGTTCTTCGAGGTGCGCCGTCGCCCGGGAAGGATCATCGAGCTGCAAGTAAAGCGCCCCCAGATATAGCAGCGCTTCCTGGTTTTTCGGATCGAGCTTTAGGACTTCCTGGTACTCTCTCAGTCCTTTCTGAGTTTCACCCAGGGACAAATAAAGTCCCGCCAAAAGCAGGTGATTGTCGAGGTTTTTAGGCTCGCTAGCGGCCGCCGCCTCCGCTTCCACCAAGGCTCTTTTCAGGTCGCCCTTTCGCAAATACAGCGTCGCCAAGCGAAAACGCAGGAAAGCGTCGTCAGGATTGGCCTGGGCCGCCGCTTCGAATTCTTTCAAGGCCTGGTCAAATTCGCCTTCGCCGAGCAGCAGATGGCCGATTAGGAAGTGAGATAGTCCGCCGGCCTCCGCCGGAACTTCGGCCTTTTTCTCGCGTTGGAAACGGGCTTCGGGCGACCACGAAAACCCTTCAGGGGGAGACCGAAATTCGGGCGCCGCGGAGGCACAGCCTGCCAAGATCAAAAGACAAATCGCCCCTCGAACGAAGCGTGTAGGCATTGGCAAAATGGTTAACATACCGGACCCGGTGGGTCAACGTAGCCTCATGGTAACTTCATTCACCGGTACAATTGTGCTAATTCTCGACGAACGGCGCATAAACGCGTCATGCGCGCGCCCATTGGTATTATTCTATGACATCTAAGTCCCGCCACCAAGTGGAAAAGGAGATTCGCGACCTGCGCCGGCAGATCGACAAGCACAACTACCAGTACTACGTGCTCGACGCCCCCCTGATCAGCGACGCCGAATACGACCAAATGTTTCGCCGGTTGCTGGAACTTGAAAAAGAGCGCCCTGATCTGGCCAAAGCCGACTCACCGACCCAGAGGGTCGGCGCGCCGCCGCTGGATAAATTCAAAACCGTGCAGCACACCCTGCCGATGCTCTCGCTCAGCAACGCCGTGGGTCAGTAAATGTTGCCAAAGGTAAAAAGATCAATTATCCAGCCGCTCAAGAAACCCGAGTCAGTGAAATGCGAATCACTGCCGACAGAAGGAATTGGCTCAGCCCGAGCATTTCGACGCTGCAGTTTCGTCAAAGAACCAGTGGCATAGGAGTCTGCAATGGCCTACATTGCCGTCGTTGATGTCGAGACTACAGGTCTGAATCCCTACCGGTATGACCGTGTCATCGAACTTGCTGCTTTGGTTATGGGACTGGATGGCGAAATCACTCGGGAGTTCGCAACGCTTCTCAATCCCGAGCGTGACATCGGCCCGACGAGCATTCATGGACTCGCCGCGAGCGACATCATATCAGCGCCTCGATTCGCGGAAGTTGCCGGAACGCTAATCGATGCACTCGACGGCTGCGTGGCACTGGCCGGCCATAACATCCGTTTCGATTATTCATTCCTCGCAGCAGAGTTTGGCCGTATTGGGGACGCGTTCCCCAATTGTCCCACCCTGTGTACGATGCGACTGGCGGGCGGTGGCACATTATCTTCCTGCTGCGACGACTACGGGATTGTTTTCCAAGGGAATAAACATGCTGCTCTTTATGACGCGCGTGCTGCGGCTCAACTCTTAACTGCACTTCTCCCGGATGCCCCGCAGGAGACATATAAAATTCGGCACTTGTCCCCGATAACCTGGCCTCCGATTCCAAAGGAGGGGGTATGTCTGTTAACTCGCGACGAGTCAAGAAGGCGTCTAGCCAAGCCGCCCACTTATCTACAAAAGCTGTTCGCAAAAGCCGAGAACAATCTGGTGCCCGAGACCGATGACACCGCTATTTTAGCTTACACGGCTTTACTCGACCGTGTCTTAGAGGATCGGTATTTCGACGCTACTGAAGCGCAATCGCTGTTCGATGTTGCCACACGATGGGGCATTTCAGGGAGCCGAATCCGGGACGCGCACGGGCGTTATCTGCAACAGTTGGCGCGTGCCGCGTTGGGTGACACGGCGTCATAACTAACGCCGAACATCGCGACCTGTGCAAAGCAGCCTTCTTGCTGGGATTTGAACGTAGCGAGCTTAATGAAATACTGAATACGTGCTCGCGGAAAATTTCGCAGGAACCGACAAACAATAAGCCCATGCTTGACCCGCTTCAGCTGGAGCAACTAACTGGGAAACGGGTGTGCTTCACCGGCGAGTGCCAATGTCGTCACCAGGGGCGATTGATCACGCGAGAGATGGCAATGGCACTTGGAACGAAGCGGGCCATGACCGTCGTGGAATCCGTAACCCGGAGCCTGGACCTACTGGTGGTGGCAGACCCACAAACGCAATCGGGAAAGGCCAAGAAAGCACACAAGTACGGAATCCGCATTATGCACGAAGTCGTATTTTGGAAAATTCTCGGACTCCACGTTGACTAAGATAGTCGTGGGGCCTCGTGTTCTGCAGGTTGGGCGTCGGTACCATCTTTGTGTCAATATGCTTTTGGTCTAATTCAGCGCCTCCGACCCGTCACTGACGAAAATAAATAGTCTGAAGATTGCGCACAGCATCATGAAGAAAAACCGGACCGCCCTATTTGATGTTCCCGTCGACGAACTTACGGAGACTCAGGCTGCCTCCGAGCTATCCGAGTTAGCAGATATGATCGCTTATCACGATCAACTCTATTACGAGAGGAACCAGCCGGAAATCGATGATCGTGAATACGATGAGTTGCGCCGGAGGAACGATGCAATTGAGGGGCGCTTTCCTAAGTTGGTTCGGCCCAATAGTCCGTCATTTCGAGTGGGGACTGAGCCAGCAGTAGGTTTTAGAAAGATCCGCCATGCCGTCCCTATGGTCTCATTGGAGAACGCTTTGACTGTTGATGACGTTCGGGATTTTATTAACAGTATTCGCAATTTCATCCTCGAATTAAAGGACCAAACTGTACCGATTGACCTCGTGGCCGAGCCTAAGATAGACGGGCTGTCTTGTTCACTTCGCTATGAGAAAGGCCAATTGGTATACGGAGTCACGCGAGGCAATGGCATCGAGGGCGAAGATGTAACAGCCAACGTCAAAACGATCAGGGAGGACATTCCTCGGAAATTGAGAGGTACAGGTTGGCCTGATGTTTTGGAAATTCGGGGAGAAGTCTACATGTCAGACGAAGATTTCCTAAAGCTAAACGAACATCAAGAGTCTCTTGGTCCTAAGGGGAAAGTCTTCGCAAATCCCCGCAACGCTGCCGCTGGAAGTTTGCGCCAGAAGGATCCGAATATCACTGCCAGTCGTCCGCTACACTTTTTTGCATATGCGTGGGGCGAGATCTCGTCACCATTCGCGGACACCTTATGCGAAGCACGTCAAAAAATATCCTCCTGGGGATTCAAGCTCGACGAACCTGCCGCCTCAGTGAAAGTGGATGACCCGGAGTGCATTGCATTATTAAGTTACTTTAGCGAAATTGAAGCCAAACGTTCTTCTCTTGGTTTCTCGATTGATGGCGTTGTCATCAAAGTCAACCGCCTCGACTGGCAAGACCGTTTAGGGTTCGTAAGTCGTTCACCGCGTTGGGCGATTGCGTGGAAGTTCCCACCCGAAAAGGCATTGACAGCTATTCGCAAAATCACTGTTCAAGTCGGTCGTACGGGCAAGATTACTCCGGTCGCTAACCTTGCTCCCATAAATGTGGGTGGCGTCTTAGTATCTCGGGCGACGTTACATAATCGAGATGAAATCGAACGAAAGGACATTCGAGAACGCGACACAGTTATCATACAACGTGCCGGCGATGTAATTCCACAAGTGGTCGAAGTGGTGAAGGACCGACGGCCTGACGATAGTAAGCCTTTTCTCTTTCCCGTACGTTGCCCAGAATGCAATAGTCTACTTATCCGTGAAACGGACGAAGCGGACACGTATTGTACCGGCGGGTTAATTTGTCCCGCGCAGTTAAAGGAACGACTACGCCACTTCGCATCACGGAACGCATTCGATATTGAAGGCTTAGGAGAAGAGAACATCAATCTTTTTTATGAAAAAGCACTCATCCGTAGCCCTGCGGATATCTTTACTTTGGAACAAAGGGATAAGGAAAGTAGCGACCCAATCTCAAAGTGGAAAGGTTGGGGTGGAAAGAATAAACGAGCGACGAATTTATTTAATGCGATTGATCGTGCTCGAATAATTCCTTTGGACCGCTTCATTTACGCACTGGGAATTCGGCAAGTGGGTGAAGCGACGGCGCGCCTTTTAGCCCGCCGTTATAGGTCTTTGTCGAACTTGCACGCAAACATGAAGTTGGCGCTTGATCCGAAATCTGATGCACGGAAAGAATTAACGTCTGGCGGAATTGGCGAGAGCATGGCAAGGGATATCATTGCGTTCTTTTCGGACCCCCAGGTGGAAAAGCTTCTCGATCAACTAACCCTACCTCAAGGCCACGACGAGCCGCTCGTAAAAGTAACTGACTTTGAACTGGAGACTGCAAAAAGTCCTATTACAGGTAAGACCATTGTCTTCACAGGCAAATTGGAAAAGATGACGAGATCAGAAGCTAAAGCTCGCGCTGAACGGTTAGGTGCAAACGTTTCCGGTTCCGTTTCGAAAAAAACCGACTACCTCGTAGCTGGCCCAGGCGCAGGTTCAAAGGCCAAGGACGCGCGCGAGCTGGGTGTAAAGGTTCTGACTGAGGAAGAGTGGTTAGCCTTAATCGGAGAAGGATAATAAGGTATCTAATTTCTGGTCAACGGAAACTCGCGCTATCGAAAATCCCCGCCAATCGCTCGGTTATCCTAGACAAAGTGTTCGAAATCAGGCTCCAGGTCGCCAAGAGCATCGCGCAATTTTTCGCGCAACCGCAAAACCGCCAAGTCATTGAGAAGCTGATTCAAGCAGGCGTAAAGTTCAAACGCGAGCCTAAGAAAGAGGGCAAACTTACCGGCGCAATCTTCGTTCTGACCGGCGGCCTGGAAGGCATGTCGCGGGTCGAGGCGCAAAAACGGATTGAGGCACTGGGGGGACGGATTGCGTCGAGCGTTAGCCGGAACACGACCTACGTGGTGGCCGGGGACGAGCCGGGCTCCAAACTCAAAAAAGCCCGGGACCTGGGAGTGCGAATTCTTAGCGAGGAGGAATTCTTAGCTCTGCTGGAGGGCTAGTGACCCGTGTCCGACGTTCGCAAAAAAGTCGGTGTTCTCTCCTCCGTCATACCCGTGGAAGCATGTTCTGAGCGAAGCCGAAGGGCGGGCATCCAGGTGGGGACTGGCTACTTTTTCGTCTTCCAAAAAGTTGCCTGTCCCCTTTCCGGCATCTGGATTCCGGGTCGCGCCCCGCTTTCGCGGAGGTTGCCCGGAATGACGATTGAATGACGTAACGAGCTTCTGAGACACCGCGCTAGTAGCGGTCGCGACGCGGCGGCCGGCCGCCACCGCCTTCGCGCGGCGCCTGCGGGCGCGCTTCGCTGACCACGATGTTGCGGCCCTCGAAGTCCGTGCCGTTGAGGGCACTGATCGCCCGTTCCGCCTCTTCGTCGGAGCCCATCTCGACGAAGCCAAAACCTTTGGAGCGTCCGCTGAATTTGTCCATGATGATCCGCGCACTGACCACCGACCCATGCTGCGCGAAATGTTGCTGGAGCCTTTCCTCCGTCACGGAATAGGAAAGGTTCCCAACGTATAACTTTGTTCCCATCTTGGCCCTCCTTGCTGCCTCAACGAGTACTTATTAACTTCGGGATCGACTTATCCAAAGGGCAGGGCCTCAAACGGGTCTCATAAGCGGCCCCGCGGACGGAAACCACTCTATCGGCGCGCTCTTCGGTAACCGCACCCATACGAAACGGCGCCAGACTACCTAAGTTGCCGGTCGCTTGTCAAACCTCTTCAACGATTTGAACGGCTTGTCCGCCATAGGACGGATGAGCCTCAAATTGCTTGGCTGAAACGTATTGAACGATTTGAACCGCTTTTCGATGGCCGGTTGCCGCGCCCCAAAACCTGAGGTAGGAAAAGACCAAGCAGACATGGAACCCCCGTCAGATCACGTCCGCGTTCATCTCAAGATCAACGGTAGAGTGCAGGGAGTCTATTTCCGCGCCTCCACCGTCGCCGAGGCCCAACATCTGGGCGTCACCGGCTGGGTGAGAAACCGTCCCGACGGCTCCTTAGAAACGGTCGCCGAGGGATCAAGAGCTAAGATTGATGAATTCATCGCTTGGTGTCGGCGTGGCCCGTCCGGGGCGCAGGTTCGCCAATTCGACGTTAGCTGGCAAGAGCCGACAGGCGAGTTTGACGGCTTTCACATTCGCAGTTAAACGGTGCCACTTGCGGGTTGCCTTGCCAACGGAGCGCCGTGGGACAATGGAAAATAAAAAGGGGGACTGAGTCCCCCTTTTTAAAGCCGATTCCAATGCTAGAAATCGGCCGCCGTAACTTATTCGCCCGGCGTTTCCGGTTTCGGCTCCGGTGCCGGTGCCGGCTCCTCCTGCGCGAAACTAACCGGCGCGGACAGACTGATCATGCTCGATAGCGCCGTGAGTCCGAGCAACACTGCTAGTGCGATCTTCTTCATATTTTCCACCCCCTTTTCCGAAGCAAATTCTTTGATGATGACTAGAGCAAGCGGTATGCCACGCGTTGGCTTCAGCGTTTCGTCGGCAAATGCTTGGAAAACAGCGATCTTGGACGCTAAGCAGAAAAAACCAAGTCGCAAAATGACACGTTCGATTTCGATGGAACTGTTCGCGGCCGTGGAAATCGCCACAAAGAACTTATAATATTTGAACTAATTTGTTTTGCTGCAATTGGCCACAGCTTGATGCATTTTGCACCGGGTTTTATCGGCCACCTGCTTCCGTGAGTTTTCCACCTATTATTTTTCACAAGAAATTTGTCGATATTCATTTGGCCCTAGCTCGGGTATGCTGATTGCTGCTTCAGATAGCGGTTGTATATGAAGCTCGGAACTAAGCTCACTCTGTCCCTTGTTCTTTCCGTGATTCTGACCATGACGATCCACGGTTACCTAAGCGTTCAACAAGAAGAGGACGAAGCGATAAGGGAAATACGCGTCGGTATGGGTGGTTTCACTCGAGCGGTTCAAGCCACGTTAGCGCATGTTTACGCCGACAATCGGAACCTCACCGCAACCCAAGAGTTTCTCAATGCCGTCGGTCCTCGGGGAAACATCCATGGTATCGTTCTTTATGATTTGAACGGAAATCGCGTTGCCTATTCGACGTCACTCAAATACCCCGTTGACTTCCCCCAATTGAATCCCCGGCCGATCCTCGATATCGATCCTCGGCTGGCTTTGCGTAATTCGAAAGACCGGGAAGGATACCTTAGCAGGTCCGAAACTTTGATTTACTATCGCATCGAGCCTATCGCCGATTCCCAAGGCCGCCCGGTCGGCGCTTTTGTACTGGCGCGTCATGGCCCTCAACTAATGGCCAGCGTGCTCGAACGGCGGAACCGGATTGTCCAGACGACGGTGATCCTTATCATCTTATTGTCTGCCCTGATACTCACGATTGTACGGCGCAATGTCACCGTGCCGATCAATAAGCTCATTGAACGGATCAGAGAAATCGCCAAGGGAAACTGGACCCAACGAATTGAAACCGCCGGCGCCAGCGAACTGGATTTGCTAGCCGACGAATTTAATCAAATGAGTGAAAAGATTGAAATGGGCTACCGCAGGCTCATTGAAGAGCAGTGGGAAAAGATCAAGCTTGAAAAAAATTTCCGCCAATCAGAAAGACTGGCTTCCGTGGGCCAATTGGCCGCCGGGCTGGCGCATGAAATGGGCACGCCGCTCAATATCATCGGCGGACGAGCCGAGCACCTGCTGCGCCGGCAGCGAACGCCGGAAGAGACCAGGGAGAACCTCGAGATCATTCGCGGTCAGATCGACCGAATCGCGGCTCTTGTCCGACAGCTCCTGCAATTCTCCCGACGCAAAGAACCGATATTTCGCGATATCGACTTAGATACGCTGATAGCGAACGTAAAAAATCTATTGGAACACAAACTGGCTGCGCAGAACGTGCACGTGGAGGTCAACAAGGCTGGTATTGAATGGCCCACCATTCGCGCCGACGCCGACCTAATGCAGCAGGTTTTTATCAATCTTTTCTTGAATTCACTGCACGCGATGAAATCGGACGGCAATATCAGGATCGCCGCGGAAGTCATGCGAAACGGGTCACCAGCAGGAAGCGCCGCCAGTACCGGTGATTGGCTTAAAATCTCCTTCGAGGACGACGGTGCAGGCATCGCGCCGGAAAATCTCGACCGAATATTTGATCCGTTTTTTACCACCAAAGATGTCGGCGAAGGCACCGGCTTGGGACTGACCGTAAGCTACGGTATCGTCAAAGA
>Ga0214473_10005239_pt1 | contig 15558 bp, 6 predicted proteins | sample RVTome_7_FD_203509 | JGI IMG/M metagenome (GOLD analysis project Ga0214473, IMG submission 203509) | Soil microbial communities from uranium-contaminated site in the Upper Colorado River Basin, Wyoming, United States - RVT98D197 | ecosystem: Environmental > Terrestrial > Soil > Contaminated >... | reverse complement strand
CCTCTCCGACATGGTCTTCCTCCAGGACCACAAGATCGAAGACCGGAGGGCGAGCTTCGAGCGCATCGCGTGGCTGGCGCTGTGGTCGAAGACCTATCGCGACCTGCTCGCCATCCGCGGCGCATCGGCAGCGGGCGCCGATCACGCACTGGCATTCCTCGACCGCAGCTGCGTCGAAACGTCGCTTCACTTACGCGCGATCATGAAACCCCACGAAGATCTCAACAGACTGCGAGCGCGATCGGCAACGGTGGTCATCAGCAGGTTCGCCGAGGAACACGCCTGGAAGAAGACGAGTGAGCGCTACTTACCTTCGTCGCGTGGTGCCTCTGGAATGACAAGCGCTGCCTGGAGGAACTCCGCGATCGGCGAACGCCACACTTGCGGCAGAAGCTGACCTTGTAGAACCACCCGAAGCGAATGGGTGCGCGCGCCACGGCTTGCGCGAGTGACGGCACCGGACCAGCAGCCGCCTCGAGGACAACGCCGTGCTTACGCACGAACGCAACCGCTTAACGCGGAGTCACACGTGGGCAGCCGGCTCTACGCTTCGCTGGCCTACTCATCGGGCTCTAGGTCACGGAAGCGAAGCTTTCCGCGGGCGTCTCTGGTCACTTGGACGACGACCGGGTGGTTGACCATCGGACCGATTACATCATCGACTGCTTCGCCGACACCGTCTACGCGCTTGTGGTCGTCACCAACCGTTACTTCCAGCCAGTCTTCGTCTAGGTGGAGCGCGCGTAGGATGCCGCGCAGCGTTTGCGGCTCGTCACGGTCTTCGACGGCAGCTGGCCGACCAGCGCGGATGGCCTGGCCGACTGCGATGCGAGTGCTGGGCAGCAGGCTGACCGTTTGAGTTTCATCGGCTGAGCGGACATCAAGCTTTCCGAACCGTTTCCCTGTCGGGGCAAGATTGCGGGTGAGCTTGAGGAAGGTGCTTCTGTAGTCTGTATCAGGGACAAGCGCCGGAAGATCCTCTTCGGGCGCCTCAGCGCTCGCGCGCAAAATCAGCAGGAAGTGGTCTGCGACCTGCTTTGCGGTGGGCTCGCCCGCCTTGAGGAAGTCCATCTGTCTGGGCTCTTGCACAGCTACTGCGAACTGGTAGCTCCCAGGTGCAGCCTGGAAGAGCCACGGCCTGCATGATTCCTGAATTTCCTTGATAGGTCCGCCTCGCCTCCGGTGCGGGAGACCGCGAAGAAACTCCGCTGTTCGGTAGAAGAGCGACTGCACCGTCTGAACCTTCTCAACGATGAGATCCAGCGGCGCCCCGCCCTCGACGACCTCTCCACCGCTGACCGAGACTACGACCTGACCGGGCGCGAATCCGACACCGGCGCGCTCGCGAACCTGCTCGCTCCAAATTGATTGGAGCAGACTTCGGAGCTGCTCCTTCGCGAAGTCAGGTAGGTGCCCAGAGCCGAGCCAATGATAGGCCCGAGCCTCTCCTTCTAAGAGCCGGGCCGCCTTGAAGAAGAGTGAAACTGCGCTGACCGCGGAGGCACCGAGCGTGCGAGCCTTCGACGGGTCGAGATCTTCCGCCGCCTGGTGTTCGGCATTGGCCGCCCGCGCGTAGAGTTCCCTCGCACGGGTGAGATCTCCGCGGCGAGCAGCGACCTCTGCTTCGGACGCGAGGCGCTCGCTAGTCCTATGATTCTCGAGCCAGCTCACGGCTCCCCCAGCGGGGCGAGGAGTATGACGCGGGCTCGGAAGCCGACTACTCCGGCGATGGCAGGCAGATTGCCCGATCCGGCTGCCGCCTGCTCGAGTTTCTGCTTCAGCCGGTGCGCTAGGACGGTAGGTCCCCCGCGATCGACTCCAGAGATCTCCAAGCGCACGCATTCCTCAAGATCCGCCGGGGGTGGACCCGCGGGCGCCATGTAGTAGTCCGCACCGGTCTTGGTTTCTGCTCGATGGACGGCAACAAGGCCACTTGAGAGTTCGACTGCAGCCAAGGCGCATGCGCACGCGCCGGCCTCGGTCGCGTCCGTTTCGTTCGCCCACGCGCGGCGAGTTCGGTCATCAGTGGGCTGCCACTCCGCTCGGACTTCGGATGGCTGATCAGACCGCTTGATCTCAATTTCGATCGGCGATCGGTGATGTCGATCTAGGCAGACGCGAGCGGCCTCGAGGTAGAAATCCGCGATCGGTCGCGTGAGCCCATGGTGCCGCGTCGAGAGATCGTGGATCGGGAGGTTGGGATTCACGCGTTCGATCTCTCTTCCGGCTGCCCAACGGATCGCCGATGAGCTGCGCGCCGCCTTGATGGCGCCGCGCCCCAGCCGGCACTGCGCCTCATGATGGCATGAACCGAACGAGTGGCTCAAGCGGGAGGCGCGTCAGCTCCATTGGCTTGTTAAACAGCACGCTCAGAGCTTCTTGATGTCGATCTCATAGCCACGAGCCGCCATGGTCTTCGCAAGGCTCACCCCGGCCTCCTTGGCGATGTCATCGCTGAACGGGATGTAGATGAGCCCTTGAATGTCCGAGGGGCGTTCCATGTTCGCCTGCGTCTTGAGAAGGACCGCGACGTTCTGCCGCCCGAGATTTGCGAGCAAGATTCCGAGCTCCAGGACGACGTTCTGGCGTGCGCGGTAGGCTTTCTCATCTGGGCGGTTCGCCCTGTAGCCCTCGTCGTCCGGCGTTGCCAAGACCACACCGAAGGTCGCCTCCGCGATCGCTGCCTCGAGCTTCTCGATGACCGTTTGACCCTCTGTGGGGAGTTGGTCAAGGATCAGAGGCTCGAGGCCCCAACGCCGGAGCATCGCCTCCAGCTGCGTGCGGCTGGTCTCGTCGTGTCCGTAGACGACGAAGACCTTGCGCTTGCTGACGTACTTGGGCGCATGCTCGGAAACTGCCCCCGGTGCCTTGCCGAGCGCGGCTTCGACCACGGCCTTGTTCTTGCCTTGAACATTGAAGTTCCCGTTATCGAAAACGTTGACGATTGCTCCATTCGTGAGGCGCAACTGCGTGCCGGTATCGTTGCCTAGGCGCTGGTCGCTCTTGAGATCGAGGCCGGCCGAGGTGAGGCGTTCACGCGCTTCTGAGGCATCCATCGTTGCCGCTCTCCCGAGGTCTCATGTGTATCTAACAAATCGATGCTCAGCTGCGCAGCCCAGCGCTGCCTGACTCCCGCTGAGCCACCGACGCTCGCTGCCAGACGGTACCACGCCCCGATCGGCCCACGCTGGGCTGCGACGGCTGCAGTGATGGGATGGACTCCTCCCGCGACTCACGCGGAATTCGAGTTCGGAGAGTCCTTGGCGACAAGCGGGCGAGAGACGTTGAGCGCGCCAGCAGACGTGAGATCACACGATCCACGCCGTTTGAACTAACCGGCAAACTCGATTCACGAGCCTCATCTCCGCGATCGATCGACAGAGCGCCGTGGTCAGACGGCGTGATCCGACGACGACCGCGAGCGACTGCGCTCGCGAGACGGCGACGTTCAGTCGGTTCGGGTGGAAGAGGAACTGGATGCCGCGCGCCGAAAGATGGGGCTCGCTGGCACACATTGACACGATGACCACCGCCGCCTGTTGTCCCTGGAAACGGTCGACCGTGCCAACGCGGGCCTCGCTCGGCAGCGCGGCGAGCAGCTTTCGAACCTGAAGATTGTAAGGCGCGACGACCAGGATGTCGTGAGACCCTATCGGACCCGAAGGCTCGCCCTCGTCGCCGACCCGCTGATGCTGCCGGAGCTCGGCGATGAGGTCTCGGACACAGGCCACCTCCTCGTCGCTCCCCTGACTGTTCCCTTCGTGGTCGACGGGCACGAAGGCGATCCCGGCCACAACCTCGCCGAGGCGAAGCGGGCCACCACCGGCGGCAGGCGTCAGCACGCGACGTTCATTGCCCGCCGCCGCCCGGAGCCGATCTTCGTAGAAGGCCCCTGACACGAACTCGCAGATCGCGGGATGGAGACGATGAGTGTTCTCGAGGAATAGCCCCCGGTCGTCGGGGATGGTCTGGTGACCATGCAGCACGTACTCGAGCGCCGAGAGACCGCTCTCTCCCGGGTGGGATCCCCGGATCGGCTGGCTGAGCTGCATCTGGTCCCCCACTAGAACGATGTTGCGCGCTGCCGGGCTCATTGCCACGAGGTTCGCGAGCGATACCTGGCTCGCCTCGTCGACGAAGAGGTAGTCAAGCTTGCCCGCGAGAGCTGGGTGGCTGAAGCACCAGGCGGTGCCTCCGATGAGCGAGAGCTTCGAGAGACGTGCAGCTCCGTTGGCGGCCTCCACAGCCTTCTCCGCCCCCGGGAACTCAGGAGCCGGGTCGTCCTTGTGACCAACCTTCACACATGCGAGGGGGTCGCTGTTCGCCTCGGCGCACGCGTTCATCAGGTGGACGATTGCCGTGTGCGCGTTGGAGGTGATCCCGACCTTCCGTCCGCCGCGCAGGAGCGCACAGATCACCCGGGCACTCTCTGTCGTCTTGCCGGAGCCGGGAGGACCCTGGACACAGAGAACGGAGTCGTCGAGACCCCGAACCAGGCGGAGGAAAGTCTCGGGGATGGGCTCTCCCTCCGCCCGCAGGCGCCCTCCATCGTGCCCGCGAATCCGGGGTAACCGTCTCAGAAGGAGATCGCGCAACGCGGAAGCCAAGTAATTATCCGAGTGGAAGCGACTCGCAACGGCTTGGATCGAGGTCTCTAAGGCGTCCGTCCCGACCCAATCCCAGCGAACCAAGCAGGCGCGATCCGGTAGTTTCGTGACCCCGGCCGCGGAGAGGGCTTTGCGAGAGACCTTGAGCAAGACCGTTCCTCGCGCGAAGTCGATCTCCTCGACGTTTGGAAACAGTTCCGGGAGCTGGGCGATTCGGCACTTCTCGCCGGCGCCGATCTTGGTGTCCTGCTCGGGGTCGAACGCATACTCGAAGCTCAGCGACTGCTTGATCGGCTCAGGGGGCCGAGCTGTTCTTCGGAGTCCTGCGAGGCAGTCGGGCACCTCCCAGCGCTCCTCTGCGCTGAGCGCTGACCGGTCGTAGAATTCCCACCAGACCGGGAGCGCCTCACGATGATGGAATTCGACGAGCTGACCGAGGAGCTTCAGAACGGCGAATCGCTCGGGATCTTGGGCCTGATCGTCCGCGTTCTTGGGAACATCCGCCAGGCGCCGTTGCGCGAGCTCTCGCCGGATCCGGGCTTCCGGACGCTCTTCCGCAGCGGCAGCAGCACCTTCCTCGGCGATGTCGCTACGCACTCGGTGGGCGATGCCGGCATCCTTCTGCCGCTCGCGGAGCCACGCCGCGAGCTCCGCCGTCGAGCGACAGTCCTCCTCGTTGTAGTCCCGGATGCGTCGGAGGAGCAGTGACCTCCGCCAGTCCGAGGTTTCTCCCTTCTGCTTCCACGCGTCGTAGACCACGACCGATTCCATGCCGCTCGTTACGTCCCCCCCGCGCGCGGACCGGTAGAGCTTCTCCACGTTCTTGAGCGAGTAGCTGGGCTCGCCGACGCGCAGGCCGTGCCGCACGATTGGGTAGAGGTCGACGAAGACCTTCGCGCGAAGGAGCCGATCGAGCTCGTCTCCGCGCGTCGCCTCGCGACCGACGAGGCGGCGCAGCGCAGCCACCTCGTAGCTGCCGTAGTGGAAAATGTGAAGGTCGGGCTGCTCCCGCCAGCGCTCCATCACCCAGTCGAAGAAGCCCTCGAGGGCGCGCCGCTCTCCCTGCGCGTCGTGGGCCCACCAGTCCCGGTACGCCAGCTGCCCGCCCCGGTCTAGGAAGCCCGCTCCCCAGAGGTACTCGAGCCCGTCCTCTTCGAGGGGGTCGCCCTCCAGGTCGAAGAAGACGTCCCCGGCCGACACGGGCGGAAGCAGACAGAGCCCCTTGCCGTCCGGAACCTCCTCCTCGCGGAGCACGCGGAAGAGGGGCTGCGGAAGCCCTGTCGACTCGCACTGCAAGCGAGCCTGCTCCCCGAGCCTGCGAAGGGTCTCGTCCCGGATGCCCGCGACCTTGGGGAGCGCTGTCGCCGCGAGTTCGGCGAGCGTGTGGATGCCGGCGCGCGCCAGCCTCTCAACCTGGTTCCTCGTGCTGAAGGCGACCCGGCTCACATGGTCGAGCTCCTCGAGGCGCCGCTCCGCCGCTTCCTGCCAGCGCCCGTGGTTCGACGAAGCGTCGGGCACCGGCGGAGCATCCTCGCGCCAATCCCGGAGGAAAGCTGCGAACGTCTCCCGGAGAGCGAGATGGAAGTAGAAAAAGTCGTCGAGTCGGAAGCGCACGAGCCCGCCGTCGCCCAGCACGAGGGCCACGTCCGTGGGTCGCCTCCCTTGGATCGCCTCGAGGAGCTCTCCGTAGCAACAGAGCTGGATGAGCTGCGTTGGCCTGGCGCGGCGCGAGAGCTTCGCGTCCCAGACCTCATAGTGAAAGTCCCCGAGGACGGACGCTCCGGGCACGCGCACAAGGAAGTCAGCGATCCCCACCAGTCCGCCGTGCTCGAGGCGCGCTTGGTAGACGACCTCGCTTCCCGCCCGCATGGCGTCAAGCGTGCGCGCGACGGAGTCCATGCCGTGGACGTCGATCTCGACCAAGCCGAGGCCGCGTTCGCGAAGCGACGCGAGCACCTGCGCCTCATGCTCCTGGCCCTTGCGCTGCAGGATCTCCGCCTCGCCGGGGAGAGCGTCCGGGTCGGCGAGATCGGCGCCCGGCTTCACTTCGGGGTGATCGAGCGCGTAGCGGGTCATCCAGCTTGCGAAGCGCGAGCTCATGAACTCCGCGAGGTCGGCGGGCGAGACGAGGAGCTGGGGGCCGCGGTGCTGCAAGGAGCGTCCTCCGATCGCCGCGAGATTCGGCCCGGGGTTTGACAGCGGCGGTCTTACGCCTTGTTTTCGCCCCGTCCGGCTCGCTCCCCGAGGGACCGCTTGCCAATCGGGCTCGCCGGCCGCGCGCGCCGCATGGCGGAACGCGCTGCCGACCCCGGAGCCGCGCGAGGGCTTCCTGCCTGCGCAGCGTCCGACCTACCGCTGCGTGAAAACCGTGGCCCGGGATCTGCGTCCTGGTGCCGGGCCGCGACCGCGCTGCAGTGGCGCGTGCTGCCCACGGAAGTGCGTCCGTCCGCCGAGCCCGGAGCGGCGCGACGCACGGTGGTGAAAAACGTGACCCCGCGCTCGATCATGCGAACCAGTTCTTCTACGGTGGCTTCGGCTTCGGCCACGCTCAGGTCCCTTGGCTGCGAGCGAGCATGTCGTCCACAGAGCGCGCGACGATATATTCTGCCGGTGACTCGCCCACTTTGAGCGCCCCGAAGTGCGCCTTTCCGCAAGCAATCTTCGCGCCTTCGCGGTCACGCAGTTCGTCGATGAAGAGACTGCTCTTGGTCTCGACGACGAAGTACAGCCGTTCGCCCTCGTTGGTCTCGACCAGCACTGCCCAATCCGGGTTGTAGCTGCCGAGCGGGGTCGGTACCGTGAACCATCCGGGGAGCTTGGCGTACACCCTGACGGCAACGTTCTTCTCGAGTTGGTTCGCGAAGGTGGCCTCGGTGTCCGAGTCGTAGACGACATGCTCGTAGACGGACTTCTTCGTCTCCGCGAGCATGTTCTTCAGGTAGCCGGTGAGCTCCTCTTTCTCGAACAGCTCCTGCGCGTAGTAGTGCTCGTCGCCGAGGCGCTGGTACTTGATGCCATCGACCAATGTCAGCCGCTTGCAGCGATTGATGGCCTCCGCGGCGATCTCGATGAACTGCTGCGGGTTGCGCTTGAAGTCGTCCAGGCGCCTACTTCCCGAAAGGATGCGGTAAATGCTGCGCCGAGTGAGCTGTGTGCGGTCCTGCAGATCGGTGAGCAGATCGGGCAGCTCGATGTCGCCCTCGTCCAGCACCACCGTCGCCGCGCCCTCCCGCTCCGTGGCCTCCACCCCGGCCTTGCCGATGGCGATGTCGGCCTTGCGCCACTGCAGACGGGTCTTGGGAATAGCCGGCGCTTGCTGAAAAGCGCGAATGCAGCTCTGAACGAGCTTTTCGTTGTCGAACTGCACGCGGTAGGTGGTCTTGTGCTTGATGCGGTCCCAGAGCGCCCTGAACTCCGGGCTGTGCAACACCGCCTCTCGCGTGCGCACCTGCCGGCGCTCGTCGGCGTTCTTGATCTTAAGACGTCCAGCCAGTTTGCGTAGCACCTCGGTGATCTGGCCGAGCTGGCCCGCGAAAGGCTTGGGCACGGCGAGGGTCCCGTCCTTGAGCGCCTTCTTGAGGGAGTCCTGGACGCGTCCCCTGGCGTCGATATGGCCCTGAGTCTTGAGATGCTCCCACAGCGCCTTCGACTGCTCGAAGCCCAGCGCCTCGGTCTTTCCGTCCGGCCCAGGGGCGGCAATGGCGGCGAACTGGTGCGGCTCGACGATGCCGAAACGGATGCCGGTGTCGGCCTCGATCTCCTTCTGGAGGTTCTCGGCGAACTGCTCGTAGCTCTCGGTAGCGACGACCGTGAGCGTGTTGACCTCGAAGCCGCGCAGGCGCTCGCCGTTCTGGTTGACGCACAGGCGCAGGCCCCGGCCGATGGTCTGCCGACGCTCGCGTTCGGTCTGGATATCGCGCAAGGTGCAGATCTGGAAGACGTTGGGGTTGTCCCAGCCCTCGCGCAGGGCCGAGTGGGAGAAGATGAACTTGAGCGGCGTCTCGAAGCTCAGGAGCTTCTCCTTGTCCTTCATGATGAGGTTATAGGCTCGCTCGGCGTTGTCGCGGCTGCCCTGGTTGTTCTCCGCCGTATCGGTCCACCCGCCCTTCTTGTCGATCGAGAAGTAGCCGTTGTGCACCTCCTCGGCGGCCCGGCTGAGGTCCACCTCCTTGAAGAGCGTGCGGTAGTCCGGGTGGTTGGCGAGCCGTCGATACTCCTCCTCGAAGATGTGCGCGTAGTCGCCCTTCACCGGTTTGCCGTCGTCGTCATACTGTCGGTACCTGTTTACCGCGTCGATAAAGAAGAGACTCAGCACCTTGATCCCCTGCGGGCGCAGCCGCTTCTCCTTGTCGAGGTGCTCCTTGATCGTCCGGCGGATCATCTCGCGCTGGACGGCCAGCGCATCCACGTTGCCCCAGGGTTGCCCCGGCTCAAGGAAGTGCTCGCCGCCGGGAACGCGCAGCTCCAGGAACTCCTTGCCGTTCCCCACGCGAATCTCGCCTATCCGGCAGTCGTGGTAGACCGCTCGCTTCGTGGTGTGTTGAAGATCGTCCCCGTCCTGAACGGTGATCTCCTTGCGACGGACACCGCTGGCGGTCTCCACGTCCAGCTCCACCTTCGCGCTGATAACCCCGTGCCGGTTGCTGGCCGACACGAGCCGCACGAACGGCTTATTGTGCGCGTCTTCCACCGTCGCGGACGCCACCTCGATCTGCTTGACCAGCTTGCGTTCGTAGGCGTCCACCGCATCGAGGCGGTGCACCATGTGGTGCTTGTCCACGTGGGTGGCGGAGTATCGCAGGGTGCAGAGCGGGTTCATGGCATCGAGGGCTGTCTTCCCAGCGCCTGAAAGACCGCCGTCCACACTCTGGGGCTCGTCCACGATCAGGATCGGCCGCGTGGCCTTGATGAGGTCGATGGGCTTCTCGCCGCCGGTCTTTTCGCTGTCCTTGTAGAGGTTGTTGACGTCCTTCTTGTTGATGGCGCCGACCGTCACCACCATGATCTGGATCTGTGGACTGGTGGCGAAGTTGCGCACCTGACCGAGCTTGGACGAGTCGTAGAGGAAATACTCGAAGGGCGTGCCCGCGTAGAGCCCCTTGAAATGCTCCTCTGTGATCTGGAGCGACTTGTAGACGCCCTCCTTGATCGCCACCGACGGCACGACGATGACGAACTTCGTGAAGCCGTAGCGTTTATTCAGCTCGAAGACGCTGCGTAGGTAGACGTAGGTCTTGCCCGTGCCGGTCTCCATCTCCACCGTGAAGTCCCCCGACGTTAGGGAGACGGAGGGCGGCAGGCCGCTTCGAAGCTGGATGGCGTTCAGGTTCTTCAAGAGCTCGTCGTCCAGCAGGGTCAGCCGGTTGCCGATGCCGAGATCGTTCTCCGCAAAGGCGAGACGGCCCTGCGCATCCGCCGGATCGCGCGTTACGGTGAACTCCGTGCGGCAAATCTCCTGGCCACGGAAGAGGTCGCAGACCGATTCGATGGCCTGAAGCTGGTAATCGAGGTTGGGTTCGAAGTGCAATTTCATGGCCGGCCTTCCTACAGGCTGCGCACGTTCGCGAGTCCGTGCTGTTGGAGGATGGCGGCGAGGTTGGTCTTGGCCACGTCATCGGCGAAGGCACTGTCGCGGAAGACGATCGTGCTCTCGCCCGCGGGGGCGAGTTCCTTGTGCCATGCGGCGATTCCGAGGGCCAGTGGCTCGACCGTCTCCCGGAGCACGTTCTCGTCGAGGCAGGCGAGCAGGATCCCGGCGCCGATGGCGTGCACCACCTTTCTCGCGATCGTCCGGGTCTCGATGGGCACGCAGAGGTCGAGACCGAGCTTGAGCAGCAGCTCGTAGAGGACGTCCTGCTCGCTGCGGCCGTCCTGGATGTGCTCGATGTTGTCGAGCAGGGTCTTCTCCAGATCCTCGCGAGCGGGCTCCCAGGCGCGGATGTTGGAGCTGTCGAGCTTGAAGAGGCGAAAGCCAAGGTCGCCGGCGAACATCGGATTCTCGCCCCTAATCTTCTTGGCGGCGCGGCGCAGCCGCTCTTTGGTGAGTTCGGTGATCGTTGGATACTTCGGGTCACCCGTGGGCTCGGGAAGCTGGACAAGAATGAATCGCCTATTCCCATTGTCACTTTTGTTCGCATGTAAAACAGCGTGCCCAGACGTTGCAGACCCGGCGAAGAAGTCGAGAACTAGGTCATTGTCCGTGGGCTCAGTGCCGATCTGAAGCATTCTTTCGACGAGCTTCGTCGGTTTGGGCGTGATAAACAGATCCTCGCCACTGCTGGCCCCCATCAATTGGCTGAGTTCTTGTTTGGCATTCCGAGTGCTCCCGACGTCTTTCCAAGGCCAGTACGTTTGCGGTACCACGCCTTTCCGCACCTCGGACAGAAAGCGCTTGATTCCTGGGCGATTGTCTCCGGTTTCACCCCACCAAATCCGGTTGTCCCGGTTCAACTCATCAAACTTTCCTTTGCTCACGCGCCAGTAGCTTCCTGCGGGAGGACCGGGAATGACTCTGCCACTCGGTGTGGTGATTGGATAACGCCCCTGTGCATAGAAGTTTCGGGCGGCCAAGTCGCTGAGAAGCCAAACACCCCTGGGGTCGTTGTCCGGATTCTTGTATCGAGCGATCATCTCCTCCGTTCGCTCCAGCCCGTTCGGCCTCCAAGTCTCCGCGACCTTTGCGAACACGAGGACATAGTCATGGTCCTCGCTGAAGTGCATCGCTGTGTTCTTTGGGCTGTCCATCTTGTGCCAAATCACCGTGGCAATGAAGTTTTCAGGGCCGAAGACCTCGTCCATCGCCGACCGGAGGTTGTGGATCTCATGATCTGCGATGCTGATGAACATCACCCCATCGTCTCGGAGTAGATTCCGGGCCAGCTTGAGCCGCGGGTAGATCATGTTCAGCCAGTCGGTATGGAAGCGCCCCCTGGCTTCGGTGTTGCTGCTGATCTTTCTGCCGCCTTCCACCTGCCCAGTGAGTTGGAGGTAGTTCTTGATGCTCTCCTTAAAGTCGTCGGGATAGACGAAGTCCTTGCCCGTGTTATAGGGCGGGTCGATGTAGATGAGCTTCACCTTTCCGGCATAGCACTTCTGCAGGAGTTTCAGGACCTCGAGGTTGTCGCCCTCGATCATCAGGTTCTGAGTGGTGTCCCAGTCCACGCTGTCCTCCGGGCAGGGGCGAAGCGTCCCAGTGCTGGGGGTGAGGGCGAGCTGCCGCGCCCGGCGCTTGCCGTGCCAGTTGAGGCCGTACTTCTCCTCCCGCTCGTCCACCGCGCCGCCGAGAAGCTGCTTGAGCACCTCGAAGTTGATCTTCCCTTCCGTGATGGCTTCAGGAAACAGCGCCTTCAGCTGCTCGATGTTGTAGGCCAGGATGTCCTCCGAGCGAGTCTCGGGGTCGTTGGCGGTGAGTTTTTTCATGCGAGTCTCCGCATTCACAGTCTTGCGCGCGCGGCAGCGTAGTCGGCCTGCAGGCGTTTGAGTTCCAGGTTCAACTCCACCTGCCGGGGGATCTGTTTCTCTTTGGCGGCGGCGGCCCGCAGGCCGGCCATCTGCGAGTCCAGGTGGGCGCACGCCTGCAAGGCTTCGCGCCGGGCGGCGGCGTGCTCTGCCGAGGTGGGCGTGCTAAAGGCGCCGGTGACGCGGGCAGCCTGCACGGCCAGCACGGTGTCGATCCAGCCCTGGTAGAGCGCGTAGAGGGTTCCTCGGGGCTGGCGCGCCAGGGGTAGCGCGGCGAGAAAGGCCCCGAGGAGGTTTCCATCGAGTTCGTCGTCCAGTCGGGCTTCGATGACCTCACCATCGAGCACCGTCATGCCCGCCTCGCCCTGCGACCGGCGCTTGTGGACCAGGGAGAGAATCAGGCTCGGCCCGTGCACGGTGACGAGCACGACGAGGTAGGGCACGGCCCGATGCACCAGCTCGGTGAGGCGTCCGGCCTTCGCGTCCGAGCGCAGCGTCAGGCAGAGCACGGCGATCTCGAGGACCTCGCGCGCGTCGTCGCGGTATGCGGCCACGCCGATGGTGGTCGGCTTGAGCGCCGCCAGCCACTGGAGCTCTTCGATCCCTTCGTTGATCTGGCGCTTATCAGCGGCGGTGGGGGCGCCGTTCTCCACCAGGAGCTTCTTGGGCACGCGCTGGTCCACGCGGGCGCCGGCAGGCAATCCGAGGGCACCGATGAGGTCCGTCGCGTTCATCCGGCGTCCCCGGGCAGCACCACGAGGAAGGCCACCACCTCGAAGTCGTTCACGCCCGAGAACTCGCCCTTTATCGCATGGGTGCCGGCGGGCGAGAAGAGGCTGGCGACGGCGCGCTCCGCGCTCTTGCCGACGATGGAGGCGACCGCCGCTGCCAAGAGGCGCTGCGCGGCGCGCATGTCCTCGCCCTGCTTCGTCGCCTTGTCGAAGCGGGCGCAGGCACCGGCGTCAGGCAAGTCGCGGCCCAGACACAAACGCTTGAGCCGGTCGAGGATTTGCTTGGCCTGGGTGTAGGGCAGGAGCACGACGCCGTCGTCGCCCACGTGCAGGAGGTAGTGCGGGGCGAGCGGGTAGCCCGGCTCAACCGTCCGCTTCGCCGCGTCGCCCTCGGCCCGCAGGCAGAAGACGACGCCGGGCGGTATCTCGACCTCGGTCGTGGTCGTCACCGCGCACGCGCCCAGCGGCAGCGCCTCCAGGGCGCCGAGATGGGCCTTGAGATACTCAGCCAGATCGATGCGGAAGTCGGTGAGCGTGAGATCGGCAATCGAGACACCCGTCGAGAGGTCTTCCAGGTCGATGACAGCGTCCTGCAGCTTGAGCAGTTGCTTGCGGCGGTACTCAAGGTCGTTCATCGGGTTACCGGACTCCTGCTCGATCAGGTTCTCCTCGCCCGTGGCGGAAATGTCGAGCAGCACCATACGACCGCTGACCCGCTGTTCGAGGTTGATGTACTCCTCCAGCTCCATGTTGGGCCAGAAGTTGACGAGCTGGATGCGGTCGTTCGGCGAGCCGATCCGGTCGATCCGGCCGAAGCGCTGGATGATGCGCACGGGGTTCCAGTGGATGTCGTAGTTGATGAGCCAGTCGCAGTCCTGAAGGTTCTGGCCCTCGGAGATGCAGTCGGTGGCGATAAGCAGGTCCAGCTCGCCCTCGCCGGCGAGGTCTTCCGGTCGCTCCTTCGAGATCGGAGCGAACGCCGTGAGGATGGAGGCGAGGTCCTTGCGTAGCCCCGGCAGCGTCGTCTGGTTGCGGCCCGCGCCCGTCACAAGAGCTGCTTCGAAGCCCAGGGACTGCTTGGCCCAGGGCGAAAGTTGTGCATAGAGGTACTTTGCCGTGTCGGCGAATGCCGTAAAGACGATGACCTTGCGGTTGGACGGGTTGATCGGGTTCCGGCACTTGCGCTCAATCACCTCGCGTAGAGCCGCGAGCTTGGCGTCCCGCGCCGCGCCGACCTCCTTCGCCGCGGAATGCAGGGTCGCGAGGCGGTTGCGGTCCTCGATCAGGTCCTGCTTCCAGCGGATGAGGTCCACGTCGCCGAGCAGCACCTTGACCTTGCGCCCGACGAGCAGGCTTTCGAATGCCGGGTCGTCGATGTCCACGTCGTCGATGTCGAGCTCCTCGAGTTCCTCGCTCTGCGCCTCGATGCGAGCAATCGTGCCCTCGACGTCGTCAAGCTGGCGCTTCACCGTCAGGGCGAAAGAATGCACCGAGCTTTCCAGGCGCTTCAGCACGTTGACGCGCAGCAGGTGGATGAGGCTCTCCTCGCGGTCCACCTGGCGGAAGAATCCCTTGCCGCCGCCGATCTCGGTGCTGTACTTCGCGTCGTAGGCGGCCTGCTTATGGGGCAGCACGTAGCGCAGCGGCGCGTACGCGGCGAGGTTCAGGCGGCGGATCTCCCGGTTGATGTCGCGGATGGGCCGAAACTCGCCGGCGAGGTCCACGTCAGGCTTGAAATTGAGCGGCTTGAGCCGCTCCGGGAAGCGGCCGGTCTCGGCGGTACCGTAGTACCTCTCGACGTGCCTGCGTGAGCGGGCGATGGTGAGCAGGTCGAGCAAGGTGAAGTAGTCGAAGCCCAGCATCTCGATCAGTCGCGACGGGGTTCGCTCGCCTTCATCCAGATCCAGCCAGTGGTTGAACTGCTTCTGCGCGAGCCGCGTGGTGCTATCGATGCTTGCGATGCCGTGCTCCATCAACGACGTGTCGTCGCCCTCGGTGGCAAAGGCGATCTGGTTGCGCAGGTCGGCGAGCCGGTTGTTCACGGGCGTGGCCGAGAGCATGAGCACGCGGGTCTTGACGCCCTCCTTGATGATCTGCCGCATGAGGCGGTCGTAGCGGGTCTCGCCGCCCTGCCGCGGTGTGCGCTTGTTGCGGAAGTTGTGCGACTCGTCAATGACGACGAGGTCGTAGTTGCCCCAGTTGACGTGGGACAGGTCGATGTCGCCAGAGAGGCCACCGTCGCGCGAGAGGTCGGTGTGGTTGAGGACGTCGTAGTTGAAGCGGTCAGAGGCCAGGATGTTGCGGCGGTCGTTAGCCGCGTAGAGCGTCCAGTTGTCGCGCAAGCGCTTGGGGCAGAGAACCAGGACGCGGTCGTTGCGGAGCTCGTGGTACTTGATGATGGCCAGCGCCTCGAAGGTCTTTCCGAGGCCCACACTGTCGGCAATGATGCAGCCACCGAAGCGATTCAGCTTGTCGATCGCGCCGACCACGCCGTCGCGCTGGAACTTAAAGAGCTTTCTCCAGACCACCGTGTTGCGAATGCCGGTGGCAGACTTGACGACGCGTTCTTCGTCGAGCTCATCGCCTCGGTCTCCGAAGAGGTGATGGAGGATCAGGGCGTAGATGCTGAAGGGGTCGCGATGCGCGGCCAACGACTGGAACGCTTTAACAACCCCAAGCTTCGCGTCGGGATCGGTCTGGAGGGCGGCCCACTGCGCGTCGACCCACTGGCTGAGCAAGCCGGCCTCGCCCGCGTTCTCGGA
>Ga0214473_10005238_pt1 | contig 15558 bp, 15 predicted proteins | sample RVTome_7_FD_203509 | JGI IMG/M metagenome (GOLD analysis project Ga0214473, IMG submission 203509) | Soil microbial communities from uranium-contaminated site in the Upper Colorado River Basin, Wyoming, United States - RVT98D197 | ecosystem: Environmental > Terrestrial > Soil > Contaminated >... | reverse complement strand
AAGCAAAACAAGTGTGTGGCCGGCTTCATGAGACGTAATGTTTTGGACGTCATATGCAGTAGAAGCGCCGGTTGTTGACCAAGGCAAAGCTTTGCTCAAGACCATATCGAATTCAACTAGCTGTTTTGAGCCGCGATAGTACCAGTAATAAGTAACTGCAATAGCATTTGAAGGAGTTGTCCCCCAGGAAACGCTATTTTCACCATCAAGCTCAGGACCGCCTGAATTAGAAACAGAACTGGGATCATAAGTGTAATCGATTATTGACACATCAGGTAGCCCAAAGGGGTTAACCTCATTCTCCCAAGTATCAAAACCGGCTTGAATGGCAGCCAAGGCAGCAGCAGGATCAAGACCGCTTGAAGCTTGGTCTACACGATAAGTAACAGTAGGGTTCATCCAATGAACACCCTGGTACTTGTAAGTAGTGCTTTGGTCGGTTGGTGTTCCTTCGGCGGGGGGTTTTGCACCTTTACCCCTAGCTTTTACATAGTCAATGAATACACCCCGGTCAATCGGTTGTTTTACTTTGGCGGCTTTTATCGGAAGAGAACTCGGCAAGATTAGCGTAAGCGATAAAGTGAGTACAAAAAATACTTTAAACTTCATAATCAACACCTCCCTTGATTATTTAGTAATACCCATACTATAACTTTTATAAGTGGTTGTCTATTTAATGTTTGACAATTCCCTAAATTGGGAGAATAATAAAAATAGAGAGTTTGAAAACTTAATAAGCAGCCGTTTTAGCTATAAATCTTGTACCAACATGATTGACACGGAATTCCGGAGTTTGCTTGTGGAGTTGCGTCCTGAAGGCGGGGATACACGGAAGCAGGCAACAGGATAAAAATCTGGAGGAACTGGGTCAAGTAGGAAGGCTAAAACGGTTGCTTCTTATTTTACCCCTCTTTTTACCACCTAAAGTCTTATTTATTTTTGCCGATAATAAGGGAATGGCTAGTTTGTCTCCCATTGAAGCAAAAAATGAACTGAACCGCCTGCTTAAGCAGATGTTTGAAAAAGGCGGCTCCGACCTGCATCTAAAAGTCGGCCAACCGCCGATAATGCGTGTTCACGGCATCCTGGCTAAAACTAATGAGCAACCGATTAGCGCTGAATATTTGCAATCCCTGGCTTTTTCCATCCTTTCGGAAAGCCAGCAAAAAGAAATCGAAAGCGCCAAAGAGCTGGACATGGCCTATTCCGTACCGGATTTGGCCCGATTTCGGGTTAATTACTTTTATCAAATGGGGAAACTGGGAGCGGTTTTCCGTTCGATACCTTTCAATATTAAATCCGTAGATGAACTGGGTTTACCGGACTCTATTTTGAAGTTTTGCGATTTGCCGAGAGGCTTGGTTCTGGTCACGGGGCCTACCGGCAGCGGCAAATCAACAACCCTAGCGGCTTTAATAGACTTCATCAACACTAACCGCAATTGCCATATTATCACCATCGAAGATCCTATCGAGTTTTTGCACAGCGATAAAAAAAGCGCTATTAACCAGCGTGAACTGGGAAGCGACACTCACAGTTTTGCGGAAGCCTTAAAGCACGTACTTAGGCAAAATCCCGATGTTATTCTGGTGGGCGAGCTTAGGGATTTGGAAACTATCCAGCTTGCTATAACGGCCGCCGAAACCGGCCACCTTGTTTTTGCCACTTTACATACAATCGACGCCGCCCAGACAATTGACCGGATGGTCGACGTTTTTCCGCCCGAACAACAGGCGCAAATAAGACTGCAGCTTTCGGTCTCGCTTCAGGGCGTAGTTTCCCAGACACTTGTTCCCACTAAGGGCAGTGGTAGCCGGGTAGCGGCAACCGAAATTTTGGTTTGCAACTCCGGCATTCAAAGTACGATAAGAGCCGGTAAAACTCACCAGATTTATTCGATGATTCAAACCGGTGCCGCCGAAGGTATGAAGTTGCTGGACCAGTCTCTGAAGGAATTAGTTAACAAAGGTTTGGTAAGCAGGGAAGAAGCGGTGGCCAAGGCCTCGAACCCGGCCGAGTTTTAGGAGAAAAATGTCAATCAAAGATTTGCTCGAAAAAATGGTAAAAGACGGCTCCTCCGATTTGATTCTTAAAGTCGGCACGCCGCCGCTCTTCAGGACTTTTGGCGAGCTGGTTGCCTATGAAGAAATGCCGCGGCTAAAACCGGCTGATACCCAAAACTATGTCGAAGAGATTTTGAATCAAAGGCAAGCTTCCATGTTCGAAGAATTCATGGAACTTGATTTTGCCTACGAGCTTAAGGGGATATCCAGGTTCAGGGCTAATGTTTTCAGGCAAAGGGGCTCCGCCGGTCTGGTCTTCAGAAGAATACCGAATGCTGTTCCGTCAATCGAGGTACTTAATTTGCCCGAAGTGGCCAAGGATTTTGCTCTTAAGCCGAGAGGCTTGGTATTGGTAACCGGTCCGGCCGGCTGCGGAAAAACGACTACGATGTCCGCCATGGTCGACTACCGCAATAAGAACGAGGCTTGCCATATTGTCAGCATCGAGGACCCGGTCGAGTTTTTACATCAGGATAAAGAAGCCATTATAAACCAGCGGCAAATAGGGCGTGATACCGATAGTTTTGCCCAAGCTCTGAAACATGTTTTAAGGCAGGACCCGGATGTAATAGTTATCGGTGACATGCGGGATTTGGAAACAATCTCCATGGCCGTTACGGCCGCTGAAACCGGCCACTTGGTTTTCGCTAACCTGCATACAATAGACGCCGTTTCGACGATCGACCGGCTCATTGATGTCTTTCCGCCTCACCAGCAACAGCAAATAAGGATGCAAGTTTCGGTTAACTTAGTCGGCATCGTTTCACAACTGCTGGTTAAGAAAGTGCCGCCTCCGGGCCGGGCTCCCGCTTTTGAAGTAATGGTAGCGACTCCGGCCGTCAGAAACATGATACGGGAAGGAAAGACTTTCCAACTGGCCCAGCTTTTACAAACTCAAACCAGGCTGGGAATGTGTTCGATGAACCAGTCGTTAATCAAATTGGTTAAAGACAAGGTAACATCGCTTGAATACGCTTCGGCCATTTCTCCCGACCCTGATGAATTAAACGGTTATTTCCAGAAACAGCAAAGCTTTGCATAAAATTTCTTTGTTTTCGTATAATTACGTTATGGCTTTATTAAACGATGCGGGAATTATTATATTAAGAGCGGTTTTGGCGGCTTTTTTAGGTGAATATTTAGTGGAAACCATGTTGAATATTGAAGGTGTCGAGAAAGTGCGCTGGGAAGGAATGTTAACGGGAAGGTTATGAAAACTAAAGCTATAGCGTTACTGTCGGGAGGATTGGATAGCCGTCTGGCTGTAAAATTGATGCTTGAGCAGGGCATTGAGGTAATTGCTCTTAATTTTACGACTTGTTTTTGTACCTGTACTCCTAAGTCAAGTTGCCGCTCTGAAGCCAAGCAAGCCGCCGAAGAATTCGGCATTCCCTTAAAAATACTAAACCATACCGAAGAGCTTCTTGGGGCGGTAAAAAATTCTAAACACGGTTTTGGCCGGGGATTGAACCCTTGCCTCGATTGCCGGATTGCCATGTTAAAAAAGGCCGCCGAGATAATGGAGCAGGAAGGGGCCAGCTTCATCATAACCGGAGAAGTTTTGGGGGAGCGGCCGATGTCCCAGCGTCTTGATGCCATAAAAATCATCGAAAGAGATTCTTTGCTTAGAGGCAAGATTTTGAGACCTTTGTCAGCTAAGTTTTTTGAGCCGACCGAAGCCGAGAAACAAGGAATTGTTAAGCGGGAGCTTTTGTTGGCTATTTCCGGGCGCAGCCGCAAACCGCAGATTAAATTAGCCGAAGATTTAGGGATAAATGATTATCCCTGTCCGGCCGGAGGCTGCCTGCTTACCGATAGAGTTTACGCGGCGAAATTAAAAGCTTTGCTCGCGATAAATGCCGATCCGACAAATAAGGAACTTAACCTGCTGAAGGTCGGCCGCCACTTTTTTATTGAGGAGCATCTGGTGGTAGTGGGGAGGAACGAAGAGGAAAATAAACGCCTTGAGCAGCTAAAGGAGCATCAGGACATCTTGTTGGCTTGCCGGGGATTCGAAGGGCCGACTACTATAATAAAAGGAAATGATATTTCGCCGGCATTATTGACTAAAGCGGCGGCCTTGACGGCCCGGTATTCCCAAGGCCGCAACGAAAAACAGGTTTCGGTATCCTGCGTCAACGGCGAAAAAGAGCAAATTATTCAGGCCAAGCCCTCTGAGGGTTTTAAACTGGCCGAGGGGAGGACCAATGCCAAACGACATAACTAAATCACAAGGTCAATTAGCGGAAATAGGAGTATTCGGGGGCAGCGGCCTTTATTCTTTTCTGGAAAACATTAAAGAAATAAAAGTTGAAACTCCCTACGGTAATCCCTCTGATAAACTGGCTCTTGGTGAAATTGCCGGCCGCAAAGTGGTTTTTTTGCCCCGTCATGGCAAGCAACATCATCTTCCGCCTCACATGATAAACTACCGGGCCAATATTTGGGCCATGAAAAAAATCGGGGTGGAGCACATTTTGGCTCCTTGCGCTTGCGGCAGCCTGCAGGCTGATGTGAAACCGGGCACTTTTGTTATTTGCGATCAATTTGTGGACAGGACGAAAGGACGTTTCGACACTTTTTATGACGGCCCGATTCCTACCCATATAAGCCCTGCCGACCCTTATTGCCCTACTCTCCGCCAGGTAGCTATCAAAACCGCTAAGGATTTGGATATACCGGTCAAAGAAAGCGGGACGGTAGTCACTATTCAAGGACCGCGCTTTTCAACCCGCTCCGAGAGTAAATGGTTTTCTTCTCACGGCTGGGAAGTAATCAACATGACTCAGTATCCCGAAGTTGTCTTAGCCCGTGAACTGGAAATTTGCTACGTAAATATTTCACTGATAACGGATTACGATGCTGGTCTCGAAGGGGTGCCCGGAGTAGAGCCGGTTACGGCCGAGGAGGTTCTGCGCGTATTCCGGGAAAATTGCAATAAGGTTAGAGATCTACTCTTTAAAATGATTTCGGCGATTCCCAGTAAAAGAGACTGCGAGTGCGCCAAAGCACTGGAATTCGCTCGCTTCGAGTAGAGATTGCCGATAGACCGGAAATTACCGGTTAGTACAGGTCAAACCCACTTTTCTTTGATTTTTGCTCTTAAAAATCAATCCGCGGGGTATAAACAAATCATTATGATTCCCTTCGGCTCTTTCCGTATCGGCAGAATTTATGGTATCGATATTGAAATAAACTACACCTGGTTTATCATATTCGGCCTGGTTACGGCTGCCTTGGCATTTGCCTATTTTCCGACGTTATATCCCGGATTGGCGCCCGGCGTAACGTTAATAATGGGCGTTTTTACGTCGCTCATCTTTTTTGCTTCAGTGTTGTTGCATGAACTGATGCACTCGATTGTGGCTATAAGAAACGGCATGCATATCCAAAAGATTACGCTCTTTATTTTCGGTGGCGTTTCGCAGCTGACTGATGAGCCCCCTACGCCGGCGGTCGAGTTCAAGATGGCTATTGCCGGTCCGGGAACGAGCGTCGCTTTGGGTGTAGTTTTCGGCAGTATAGCTTATTTGTTTAGTATCAGCGGCCTTTCAGCGGTATTTTTCGGTCCCTTTGTTTGGCTCGGTATTATTAATGTGTTGCTGGGAGCATTTAATATGGTGCCCGGCTTTCCGCTTGACGGCGGCCGGGTTTTACGGGCAGCGCTCTGGGCGATTTTTAAAAATGTACAGCGGGCTACCAGGGTGGCTGCCCGGTTTGGCCAGGCATTTGCTTATTCTCTTATCATCCTGGGTCTGGTCTTTATTTTCTCGGGGCTGCTTGACGGACTTTGGCTCATCCTTATCGGCTGGTTCTTAAATAATGCTGCTCAATCAAGTTACCAGCAATTGCAAATCAGAGAAGTTTTGCGGGGCGTAAATGTTGAGCAAATAATGAAGAAAGATATTGAAGTTTTGCCGGCGCAAACAAAATTACGTGAAGCCGTGGACGATTATTTTCTAAGAAGCAGCCGGGCGACTTTCCCGGTCATTAAAGATCCCGAAGGGGAACTTGTTGGAGTAGTAAGGATAAACGATGTTCAGGCCATTCCGCAAAGCGAATGGGAAGAAAGGGAAGTAGAGGCGGTTTCTAAACCGCTGCCGGAAAACAAGAAAATTGAGCCCGGTGAAGATGCTATGGGTGCTCTGAGCAAAATGAGCGAAGCGAACACTGATAATTTACTGGTTGTTTTGGAAAAACGCCTGCAAGGAAAAATTAACCGCCGCGATATAATCAGCCTCATAAAGATCAAATCGAAACTAAAAGCGTAAACACACGTTCGGGGTCCTGTCGCCTGCAGGATTCCCACCCGTGCACCCGACTATTGGAACGGTGCGCGCGGCGCGGGAGCCCTCCTTCCGGCGCCACCCCTCGCGATGCTATATTTACAGAATGAACAATGTAACTGGCATCATCTTGGCGGGCGGTAAAAGTTCGAGGCTTGGTTATCCTAAATACCGGGCGACTTTAGACGGTAAGAGTCTACTAGAAATAGCGATTTCGAAACTAGAGCCCTTCTGCGAAGAAATAATTGTCGCGAGTAAAGAGCCCATTAGTCGTAGATTCTTCGCTAGTGCTCAGAATGACACCTCTTTTTGTCATCCTGAGGAGCCCCAGCGGGGCGACGCGAGGATCTCTGGTCATATTGTAAATATTATCGAGCAAAGTCAGGAATTTCATCCCCTTATAGGCATAACAGAGGGTCTGAAAGCCAGCAAAAACGATGCTAATATCATCTTAGCCTGCGATACGCCTTTTATATCAACAAAATTGCTCAATGATTTAACAAATTCGACTGCCGAAATCTGTCTTTATCGCTACAAAGGCCGCGCCGAACCCCTGTTAGGTCTCTATCGAAAATCTTGCCTTAAGAAAATTGACCATCAGCCATCAGCCACCAGCCACCAGCCACGAATAATAGACATTCTCTCTAAATGCAATCTAGAGTATATTGATGTCGAGAACGAGTCCCTTGATTTCTTTAATATCAACACGAAAGAGGATTTAATTGAAGCCGAAAAAAGAGTCAGAAGTAACCCAAAGCTTCTCGGTAACTAAATATTCAAAGGGCTCTGCCTCCAAGGAGCAGGTTCAGGTAGTTGTCGAAAAGCCTTTTCAGATTTTGATAAACGACTCCTCCGTTGCCAACATAATGCTTACACCCAGTTTCCTGGGGGAATTCTTAACCGGTTTTTTAATAGGCCAAGGTATTGCCGGTAATCTCCAACAGATTAAAAGAACTCTAATCGAGCCGGAAAAAGGCTTATTGTGGGCCGAAGTTGAAGAGCCTGCCAAAATCGATATCACAAAAACCTTAATCACCAGCGGCTGCGTTGGTGGCGTTTCCTTGCAGAACTTTTCCGGTATCGAGCCGCTCAAAAAAGCTGAACCTCCCGACCCGGATTTAGTCGGTTCTTTGATGAAAAATATGCTTACAGGCGGCGAAATTTATGCCAAATCCGGGGGTGTCCACAGCGCTTGTTTGGCTTCAGTCGAAGATGGCATTCTATTCCGGGTTGAGGATATTGGCCGTCATAATTGCCTGGACAAGGTTATCGGCCACTTGATTTTGAATGAGATAAATCCGGAAGGGAAATTGATCCTGACGACCGGCCGTCTTTCCCTGGAAGCGGTGCCCAAGGCCGTCAGGGCCAAGGTCGGCATTTTAGGCTCGCGCTCGACTCCCACCAACCTGGCCATCGATTTAGCCAAAAAGCTCAACCTTGTTTTACTGGGTTACATAAGAGCCGGTAAAATGACTATATACACTTAGAGATAGCGGCCCAACCGGCCGGAAAAGCCCGGTTCGGCTTGACAATAGGCTTGGGCTTAGGTAAATTAAGCTTTTGTTTAAGTGAGTAAAAATGATTTATGCTGTAGCGAAAATAAACGGAAAACAATATAAAGTCACCGAGGCCTCTGAGCTTACGGTTGACCGTTTGGATGCCAAGGTCGGCCAAGTGATTGATATCAAAGACGTGCTTTTAGTCAGCCAGGATGATAATAAGTTGCTTGGAAAAGAGGCTGAAAAAGCGGTTATCAAGGCCAAGGTTACCGAAGAATTTTTAGGCACAAAGGTCTTGGTTTTAAAGTACAAAAAGCGGAAAAGACACCGCAAGCTGGTCGGCCACCGGCAGCACCTCACAAAATTAGTAATCGAGAGTATCGATTTTCCGGGTAAGAAAGCGGAAAAAAAGCCGGTGACAGAAAAAAAAGAAGCTCCGGCAAAAACTGAAGAAAAAACCTCAGCTAAAAAAGTAGAAAGTAAAGAAAAACCCGCAATTAAGAAAGAAGCAAAAACTGCGGCCCCAAAGCCGAAACCAACAAAACCGGCAGCTAAACCGGCTAAAACTTCTAAAAAAGAAGAAAAATAGATATAATAGGTGAGATATGGCACATAAAAAAGGAATGGGATCAAGCCGTAACGGCCGGGAAAGTAATGCCCAGCGGCTTGGCGTAAAAGAATATAGCGGTTTGGTAAGTGCCGGCTCCATTTTGGTGCGTCAAAGAGGTACGAAGTTTAAACCGGGCCTAAATGTAGGTGTCGGCAAAGACTACACTTTGTTTGCCAAAATCTCCGGTTACGTAAAATTCGTAAGCCGTAAAGGCTCCAAATACATCAACATTTTGGAGAAGCTCTAATATTGCTTTAACAGGCAATTTTATGCTCTTTTTCCCATTCGTTCCCCAACCACCAACCACCAATCGCCAATCGCCAAATGTTCATTGATGAAGCGCGCATATTCGTAAAAGGCGGTAATGGCGGCAATGGCGCCGCCAGCTTCCGGCGGGAAAAACATGTTCCCCGCGGGGGGCCCGACGGCGGAAACGGCGGTTACGGCGGCAATATTATCTTCGAAGTTGATGAAGGCTTAAAAACTCTCCTGGATTTCAAATATAAGCGCAAGTACGAAGCGCCCCGGGGCATGCGCGGCCAAGGAAGTTTAAAGAACGGTAAGAGCGGCCCAGATCTAATACTTAAGGTGCCCGCGGGAACCCTTATTAAAGATGACAAAGGCAACGTGCTTTTTGATTTAATGGCCAAAGGCCAGCGTTTCGTAGCCGCAGCGGGCGGCCACGGCGGTAAGGGAAACGCTTACTTTGCCTCCGCCCGGTACAAAGCGCCTACTTTTGCCCAAAAGGGGGAGCCGGCTGAAGAAAGATGGCTGGTACTTGAATTGAAGTTACTGGCTGATGTGGGAATAGTCGGCTTGCCTAACGCCGGCAAATCAACCTTTATAAGCGTGGTTTCGGCCGCTAGGCCCAAGATCGCGGATTATCCCTTTACAACTCTGGTGCCGAATTTGGGCGTGGTTCAGGGTGATGATTTCAGTTATGTAGTTGCCGATATACCCGGACTAATCAAAGGAGCCCACAAGGGAGCGGGGCTTGGCGACATCTTCCTGAGACACATCGACCGAGCCGGGCTGATTCTGCATATGCTTGATTTGAGCAGGGAAAATCCGGTTGAGGACTTTGAAACGGTAGAAAATGAACTCAGTCTTTATAGCGAGGATTTAGCAAAGAGGTCGAAGTTGGTGGTAGGCAATAAAATAGATGTGCTGCTTAAAGAAGAGCAAAAGATAGAAAAGATGCGGAATTACTTTGAAAAGCGCGAAATCCCATTTTTTGTAATTTCGGCGGCTACCAAAAAAGGGCTAAAGCCCCTCTTGCGTTTCTTGGGTCAGCAGGTGCAAGAAATAAGGAAAAAGCAGGCGGTTTTCAAAGAAGAGCCGGTTGTAACCTACGGGCTGAGCAACCAAAAACTGAGTGACTTTGAGATTACCAAAGAAGCTGAAGGCATTTTCAGGGTCAGCGGCAAAGCAATCGAGCGGTTAGTCGTCATGACCGAAACCGATAACTCCGAAGCGCTTCACTACCTACATAATCAATTTAAAGCTATCCGGTTAGATCAGAGATTGCATAAAGCCGGCGCTAAAGACGGTGACACGGTAAAAATAAGTTCCTACGAATTTGTATTCGAACCCAACTAGTGCCTCCGGGTCCTGTCGCCTGCAGGTTTCCCACCCGTGCACCCGACTATTGGAACGGTGCGCGCGGCGCGGGAGCCCTCCTCCCGGCGCCACCCGTCGGCTTGTAGTTCCCCGCGACATTGCCATACAATAAGAATATGCAGCGCTCCGAGTTTATAAAAAACGCTAAACGTATAGTGGTGAAGGTCGGCACCAGCATAATAACGGCTGATACCGGCCGGATTGACGATGCGCGCATCTCAAATATTGTCAGCCAGTTGGCCGGTATTTGGAGTGAGGATTACGAGGTGCTACTGGTTTCCTCGGGTTCCATTGCCTGCGGTTTGGAGGCTTTGGGGTTAAAAAGTGTTCCCAAAAAAATTCCGGAGTTGCAAGCTTCGGCTTCGGTGGGCCAGGGATTACTTATTCACAAATACGCCTCTCTTTTTAAAGAGAAAAATATTAATGTTGGTCAAGTACTTCTTACTCAACGTGATACGACTCATCGTGAACAATACGTTAATGCAAAAAATACCCTAGAAGAACTGCTAGAGCTTAAAGCAATTCCCATAATTAACGAGAATGACAGCACAGTCATAGATGAAATCAAGTTCGGTGATAACGATACTTTAGCTGCTTTAGTAGCCAATATTGTGGGCGCTGATTTGCTAATAATTCTTTCAGATGTTGATGGATTATTTAGTGCTAATCCGAAAAGTGAAAATGCAGAGCTTATATCATTAGTTGATAGTAACTATGATGGCGAAACCGGAGCAAGTGCTGGTGGTTCAGGGACAACATTTGGCAAGGGCGGTATGGAAACCAAAATTGAAGCTGCCAAGATGGCTACAGCTGGTCAAGCTGGTGTAGTGATTGCTAATGGCCATAAAGAAAATGTTCTGGCTGATATTTTAGCGGCTAAATTGGAGGGTACCTTTTTTATTCCGAGAAAGGAAAAAATTGCTGCTAGGAGAATATGGATACTTAATCAACCATCAAAAGGTACGATATTTATAGATAAGGGAGCGGAAAAGGCTATTAGAGCAGAGGGGAGAAGCCTCTTAGCTGCAGGTATTAAAAAAGCAGAGGGAAAATTTGATGTCGGAGATGCGGTAAAGATCACAGTTAAAAAAACTGATCCTCGGTTAATAAAAGGGATTGTTAATTATAACAGTGAGGAAGTAAACAAGGTTGCCGGTAAAAGTAACAAAGAAATCGTTGAATTGCTAGGAGTCGAATCAGCTGAAGAAGTTGTTCATCGCGATAATATGGTAATGATGAAACTCAAAATAAAATTGAAAAATTAAGGAGAGATATGCAAATTCAAGAAATCGGCCGGAATGCGAGGCAAGCGTCATTAGAGCTAGGCTTAGTTTCAAGCACAGCCAAAAATGATGCCCTAAACGCGATTGCCCAGGCTCTAAGGAAAAACCAGGATTTTATTCTTGAAGCTAACCAGAAAGATATGGAAGCGGCTAAGAAAAAGGGCTCATCCACTCCTTTTCTTGACCGCTTAATGTTAAATTCCGACCGGCTCGAGGGCATGGCAGTATCTCTTGAAGAAATCGCAATGTTAAAAGATCCTATCGGTGAGGTCACCGGTGGCTGGAAACTCGCCAATGGTCTGCGAATTAACCGGGTAAGAGTAGCGTTGGGTGTTATAGGAATCATTTATGAAGCCCGTCCGAACGTTACGGTTGAGGCCTTCGGACTTTGCTTGAAGGCGGCTAACGCTTCGATTCTCCGGGGCGGCTCCCTATCGCTGCATTCGAATAAGGCCTTAATAGACGTTATTAATCAAGCCAGTGAAGGAAAAATACCGCAAAATAGCGTTCAATTGATAACCGATACCAGCCATGAGGTGGCTGAAGAATTTATGTCACTCAAAGAACTCGATATTTTGATACCGAGAGGCGGCGAAGAGCTTATAAAGCTGGTTACCGAAAAAGCGAAAGTACCGGTTCTCTGGGCAGCCGCTGGCAATTGCCATACCTATGTCGACAAGGATGCTTGTATCGAGATGGCCTTAAAAATAGTTATTAATGCGAAGACTCAGAGGCCGGGCGTTTGTAATGCTATGGAGACTCTTCTGGTTCATGAAGATATCGCCGGGCAGTTTTTGCCGAAAGCTATTGAAGCGCTTAAGGCCAAGGATGTTGAAATTAGAGGCGACAGCAAGGTAAAAGCAATCGATGGTTCGGTAAAAGATGCGACCGAGCAAGATTACTATACCGAGTACGAAGACCTTATATTAGCGGTGAAAGTCGTTTCTTCCAACCAGGAGGCAATTGAGCATATAAACAAGTACGGCACGCTGCACTCCGAAGCGATAATCACGAAAAATTATTTTGCCGCCAGGAAATTCACGGCCGGTGTAGATGCCGCTTGTGTTTATGTTAACGCTTCGACCAGATTTACCGACGGCTTCGAGTTCGGTTTTGGCGGCGAGATTGGAATCAATACCCAAAAGCTTCATTTCAGAGGGCCGATGGGTCTGGAAGCCCTGACTTCAACGAAGTATATAATCGAAGGAAATGGACAAATAAGGGAGTAAGCGGATAGCTAATGGCTGATGGTTCGAAGATTGGAATTATGGGGGGCACTTTTGACCCGATTCATTACGGTCACTTGGTGAGCGCCCAGGAAGCATATTCGTACCTTAATTTAGACAAGGTCATTTTTATGGTGAGCGGTATCCCTCCCCATAAAAACCGGGCCGATATCCTTGAGGCCAGCCAGCGCTATGTTATGGCAGTGATGGCTGTTGCCGACAACGAGGCCTTTGAAGTCTCTGATTTCGAAGTAAAGAAAAATTCTCCTTCCTACACGGTTGAAACTTTGGAATTTTTGAAAGAGCGCTATCCGGAGAGCGAGCTTTATTTCATTACCGGCGCCGATGCTATTGCCGAAATCCTCACCTGGAAAGAGCCGGGGAAAGCGATTACTTTAACAAAATTTGTGGCTGCTACCAGGCCGGGTTATTCGCTGGAGAGATTCAGAGAAGTGATGAAGAGCATAAAACCAAGTCCTGAAGTTTATGAGCTCGAGGTTCCGGCGCTGGCCATCTCCTCGACCGACATCAGGGACAGGGTAAAAAACGATAAGCCGATAAGGTATCTTTTACCGGATAAGGTTTGGCGTTATATTTACAGCAAAGGATTTTACAAGTAGTCTTCGCTTATGGAAAAGATTAATCTAGACGACAATTCTCGCTATGTGAAAAGACTGCATAGCCGGGTAATGCGCAAGCGCCGTATCCAGCTTGTTCTTTTTACAGTTGTGGCGGCCGCTGTTCTTGTTTGGGTATCAGTCGGAGTTTTTAACACTTTAAAGCACTTCCGTATGCCTCCTTTTAAATTTGGTCAAACAATGCCGGTAAAGAAGAAAAAAGCGGCCAAGAGGACTTTCGTCATTATCGGTGTTGACCAGCGCGATTACGAGCAATATGTATCGGGCGCTACGCTTTTGGTTTATGACCCGGTTGAAAAAACAGCTAGCGGGCTCGCCTTTAAAAAAGATATACGCCTGCAAATTCCCGGATACGGCCTTGATACTTTAGAAAAGTCGCTTTTCGCCGGTCTTGACTCAGCCTTGGCTTCGATTACAAATGTCACCGGCATCAAGGCCGATAAGTACATAATGGTGGACTCGGGCGACTACGGTGTGGCCAAACCGACGATTCAAAAGATATTTACCAGGGTGTTGAAAAGCAATTTAAGCGAAAAAGAGCAGCTTGCTATGGTTAAAAAGTTTAAGGCTCTCGATGCCAGCGACATCAACGTCTTGGAGGCGCCGACCAAAAAAGTATCCATAGGCGCCCAGCCTTATGAGCAGCTTAAAAAGCAGGAGTTAAACCGGCTGATTAGAGTTTTATGGGATTTGCAAAAGCCTCTAAAGCGGACTAAGGTAATCGTCCTCAACGGTGTCGGGACCGGCGGTTTGGCCGGCAAAGTGGCCTTGAAGTTGATAAAGGGCGGTTATGAAGTCATCGATGTCAAAAACGCCAATGGTTTTAATTACAAGAAGACTCTGATAATTACTTACTCGCAAGCCATGCAAAAGAAGGCTCTGGCCATGCAGAAATTGCTAGGCTACGGCAATATAATGCTCGAACTCGATAAGCAGGGGTTGACTGATATGACGGTTATAGTCGGCAAGGATTATAAGAAATTTTAGCCCAAAAAATAGCTGAACTAGCCTCAGCAAAAAAAGCGCAAGATATTGTAATCCTTGACCTCTCGGGCATTGCCGACTTTTTCGATTCCTTCGTAATCTTCAGCGGCACCAGTACCAGGCAAGTAAAGATTCTTACCGATTTTATTACCGAGGAACTCAAGAAGGATAAAGTCAAACCGCTTTCCGTTGAAGGCAGTGCCGATTCCGGCTGGGTGTTATTGGATTACGGCGAGGTTATTGTCCATATTTTCCTAGAGGAAACGCGGCAGTTTTACCAAATCGAGCGCCTCTTCAAAGACGCCCCCGCCAAAAAAATCGATAGCTAAACACTGGCATTCTAGATATATTGTAAGGAGCGGAGTGAGGAGTAGTGTTCGTTCAAACCGTTAAGGAGTCGCATATCTTCCTCATCCAGTTCGAAGTCGAAGACATCCAAGTCCTCTTCTAAATGCGGTTTTTGATTGGCTTTCGGTATCGACACTGTTCCCAATTGCAAATTCCAGCGTATTAAAATCTGGGCGGGGGATTTTCCGTAAATTCGAGCTATTTCATTTAAAGTTTTGTCGTTAAGCCGCTTTGTCCTGGTCAAAGGGCTGTAGGCTTGGATAAGAATTTTTCTTTGGCGGCAATAATCGAGCATTTCCCGACTATGGCCGAATGGGGTCCATTCGATTTGGTTTACTGCCGGCACTTCACCGCTTTTTTCAATCAGCAGTTCGATAAGGTCGACCGAATAATTACTGACACCGATATCTTTGACCAAGCCTTCGTTTTTAGCCTGTATCAAACCTTCCCATAACTCTTCGCCGACGCCAATAAACGGAGGGCGGTGAATGAGCATCAAATCGACATACTCCAGTTGCAATTCCTTCAGGTTGGATTTAGTCCGAGCATATGAATCATCCGTTTCTTCCACCTTACTCGCAATGTAGAGTTCTTCGGGCGCAATACCGGCGTTTTTAATCGCCTTACCTATGCCGGGCTGAGTCCGGTAGTCGCTTGAAGTATCGATAAGGTGGTAGCCAAGCTCGATTGCGTATTGCACGGTCTCGGCCGTATTTTTCGTAAGCTGCCACGTTCCCAGGCCCATCACTGGCATCTCATTTCCCGTACGTAATCTTTTCGTCGAATTTATATCCATCGACAGCAATATATCCGAAGAAGCAAAAATGTAACGAAAATTGTCTCAGTTGCCCGCTTATGTTACTATAATCATAACAATGGGTAGGTAGATGTTATGAGAAAAGCTTGTAAGCTCCTAAAACCTTTATCATTTCTCCTTGTACTCACTTTAGCCTTTTTTTATGTATTCAGCGTTCCTTCGTTTGCAATCGTAACCAAACAGA
>Ga0214473_10005237_pt1 | contig 15561 bp, 7 predicted proteins | sample RVTome_7_FD_203509 | JGI IMG/M metagenome (GOLD analysis project Ga0214473, IMG submission 203509) | Soil microbial communities from uranium-contaminated site in the Upper Colorado River Basin, Wyoming, United States - RVT98D197 | ecosystem: Environmental > Terrestrial > Soil > Contaminated >... | reverse complement strand
AGCAGGCGTTGATGGCGTCCTTGAGGGTGCGCGTGCCGTCCGTGACGGCGATCACCTCGGCGCCGAGTTGCTCCATCCAGAAGACGTTGGGCCGCTGGCGGGCGATGTCGTCCGCGCCCATGTAAATCGTGCACGCCAGCCCGAACCGCGCGGCCATGGTCGCCGTGGCGACACCATGGTGTCCGGCGCCGGTCTCGGCGATCACGCGCCGCTTTCCCATGCGCTTCACGAGCAGGCCCTGTCCCATGACGTTGTTCGCCTTGTGCGCGCCGGTGTGGTTCAGGTCCTCGCGCTTGACGTAAATCCGGGGGCCGCCCAGCGTGCGAGTGAGATTCTCGCAATATGTGATCGGCGTCGGCCGGCAGGAGTACGTCGACATCACGTCCACGTATTCCCGCCAGAACGCGGGGTCGCTCCGGGCCTGCTCGAAGGCCACCCGTAACTCGGCGAGCGTTTCGTGGAGGATTTCCGGGACGAAGGCGCCTCCGAATTCCCCGTAGTAGCCTTCCCGGCCGGGCGGGAACTGAAAGAGCTCCTCGTACATGGTCGTTACGCTCCGTCGACGGCTTCCCGTAGTTGCCGCGCGAGCGGAGCGTCGACGATGAGGACGTCGAGGACTCCGCCGCGCGCGAGGGCCAGCGTCGCCCCCAGTTTGCGCGCGCCCGCGGCGAGCCCGACGCGCACGGGCACGGACCTCAACTCCGCATGGGAGATCCCGATCGTACGCCGGTCGAGCGGCGAGACGCACGGCTGCCCCTCGGCATCGAAAAAGAGGCATCCGACGCTCGCGACGGCGCCGCGAGGCAGCGTCGGGCTCTTTCGCGAGGCGCGGGGCCCCGGGGGCGAGGCGGCCCTCGCCGACACCGCGATGGGATGGCTCTCCGCAGCCTCGCCGATGCCGAGGAACGCGCAGCGGACGGCCCCATACCGCTCGATAACGCTCCGCACCCTGGGCTCCGCGCGAAGCGATCGCACCAGCGCGGCATCGCGGACCACCGCCGGTACGCTCAACACCCGATGCGTACCGCCCGTCCGGCGCCTCAGCTCCTGGCACAGGAACGAGCCGTCGAAGTCCTCGCCGGTATCCCAGAGGGCTCCGACCAGCGGCACGATTTCCAGATGCAGCGGCCGCGGAGGCGTCACGGCCTGCACGAAGGCGGAGAGCGTCGTGCCGGCGGTGAGCCCGATCACGTCACGGCTCCGCACGGCGCGCTCGAAGTAGCGGGCGGCCAGGCTCCCGACCGCCCCGATGCCCCCATCCGCGGCGACGTGAAGCTCTTTGATGCCCAGCCGCCGCTCGAGTGCGCTCCAGTCCTCCCCGCCGGCCGACTCGCGCACCCGGATCTCGACGATCTTCTCGTCGCGCGCCCTCTGAAGCAGCCGGCTCACGCCCGGCCGCGAGATGCCGAGGAGCGTCGCGATCTCCGCCTGCCCCCTGTCCTCGACGTAGTAGAGGCGGCTCGCACGAACCAGCAGGTCGCGATCGATGGCGGCGATCACGGTGAGGTCTGTGAACGGATGTTCATGATAAGCACATAATTCCACAAGCGCGTGTTGCGGTCAAGTGGGACGGGCCATCGAGGTCTCACCGCGTCGAGCGCACGGGCCAGCGTCCAGTCTTCCCGCCGCGTGCAAGCCCGAGGGCCTAAGGGAGCCTTTCGCGCTATCCTCGATGGCATGAGCACCTACGACTTCCGGTCCATCGAGGCGCGCTGGCAGGCTCACTGGGAAGAGCACAGGACCTTCCGCGCCCTCAATCCGGGAGACCCGAGCTTCGACCCCGCGCAGCCCCGGTACTACGTGCTCGACATGTTCCCCTACCCGTCGGGCGTCGGGCTGCACGTGGGCCACCCGCTCGGCTACATCGGCACGGACATCGTGGCCCGCTACAAGCGCATGCGCGGCTTCAACGTGCTGCACCCGATGGGCTTCGACGCCTTCGGCCTGCCGGCCGAGCAGTTCGCGGTGGAGCACGGCGTGCACCCGCGCATCACCACCGAGGCGAACATCGCCAACATGGTGCGCCAGCTCAAGCGGCTCGGTCTCTCCTACGACTGGGATCGCTGCCTGGCCACGACCGACGTCGGCTACTACAAGTGGACGCAGTGGATCTTCCTGCAGCTGTACCAGAGCTACTTCGACACCGAGGAGCGCCGCGCCCGGCCGATCGACGATCTCGTCCAGAAGTTCGAGTCTGGCGAGCTGGCCGTCGGGCTCGGCAACGTCGTGGAGCCAGTGGCTGGTTCCGGGGCGATGAGTGTACTCGGCGGCGCGCCGGGGGGCACGCGCCACTGGTACGAGCTCGACCCGGCCGAGCAGGAGCAGGTGCTGGCCGAGCACCGGCTGGCCTACCTGGCCGAGGTGGTCGTGAACTGGTGTCCGGCCCTGAGCACCGTGCTGGCCAACGAGGAGGTGACCAGCGACGGTCGCAGCGACCGCGGCAATCATCCCGTCTACAAGCGCCCGCTGCGCCAATGGATGCTCCGCATCACCGCCTATGCCGACCGGCTGGCCGACGAGCTGGACCTGGTCGACTGGCCGGAGCCTATCAGGCTGATGCAGCGCAACTGGATCGGCCGATCGGAGGGGGCCCGCGCCGACTTTTCGATCGACGGCATGGACGAGGCGATCAGCGTGTTCACGACGCGCCCGGACACGCTGTTCGGCGCCACCTACATGGTGCTCTCGCCCGAGCACCCCCTCGTCGAGTCGATCGCCACCGCCGAGCAGCGTCGAGCGGTCAGGCAGTATCAGGAGGAGGCGCAGAGCCGCTCCGACGTGGCGCGCATGGCGCAGGCCAAGACCGGCGTGTTCACCGGCGCCCACGCCGTCAACCCCGTCACCCGCGAGCGCATCCCCATCTGGATCGCCGACTACGTGCTGATGGGGTATGGCACCGGCGCCATCATGGCGGTGCCGGCGCACGATCAGCGCGACCTCGACTTCGCGCTCTCGTTCGGCTTGCCGGTGCGCGCGGTCGTGATGCCCGACGATCAGTGGCTGGCGAGACACGCGCCGCGCTCGGCCGAGGAGCACGCGAGCGTTCCGGCACCCGTCCCGGCCGAGGCGCTTCGACAGCGTTACCGGGAGGCGCCGGCCACATTCATCGAGGCGTTCGTCGGGGACGGCGTCGCGATCAACAGCGCGGGGCCGGACGTGTCGCTCGACGGCCTGTCGACCGTCGAGGCCAAGCGGCAAATCACGGAGTGGCTCGAATCGAGCGAGCTTGGCGAGCGCCAGGTCCAGTACAAGCTCCGCGACTGGCTCTTCAGCCGCCAGCGTTACTGGGGCGAGCCGTTTCCCATCCTGCACGGGCCAGACGGCCAGATCCGTCCCGTAGATGAGGAGGACTTGCCGGTCGAGCTACCGGAGATGCAGGACTTCCGCCCGGCCGCGAGCGATGACCCCGACGCCCCGCCCCGTCCACCACTGGGCCGGGCCCCAGAGTCGTGGCGTTACGTGGAACTGGACGGCGTCCGCTGGGAGCGCGAGCTGAACACGATGCCGCAATGGGCCGGCTCCTGCTGGTACTACCTGCGCTTTCTCGACCCTGGGAACGACGCCCGTTTCGTGGGGAGGGACGTCGAACGGTACTGGATGCATCCGCCGGAGGGGGATGAGCGACCCGTTGCCCCTGGCGTGGACCTGTACGTCGGCGGGGTCGAGCACGCGGTGCTGCACCTGCTCTACGCGCGCTTCTGGCAGAAAGTGCTCCACGATCTCGGGCACGTCAGCACGCCGGAGCCGTTCGGCCGGCTCTTCAATCAAGGCTACATCCAGGCTCACGCCTACCAGGACGAGCGCGGCATGTACGTCGAGGCCGCAGACGTCGAGGAGCGCGGCGGCGACTACGTCTACCAGGGCAAGCCGGTCACGCGCGTGCTCGGCAAGATGGGCAAGAGCCTGAAGAACGCGGTGAGCCCGGACGAGGTGTGCGAGCAGTACGGTTGCGACACCCTCAGGCTCTACGAGATGTACATGGGGCCGCTCGACGCCTCCAAGCCCTGGGAGACGCGCGACATCATCGGCATGCACCGCTTCCTGCAGCGCGTGTGGCGGAACTTCACGGGGGAGGCCGGAGACTCGGAGACCGTCAGGGTCGCGGACGACGAGTCCTCCTCGGAGCAGGCGCGCGTGGCGAACCGCGCGGTCAAGGCCGTGACCGAGCATATGGAGCAGCTCAAGTTCAACACGGCCATCGCCGTCCTCATCGACCTGAACAGCGAGATGATGAAGTGGCCCGCCATCCCCCGGGGCGTCGCGGAGACGTTCCTCCTGATGCTGGCTCCGTTCGCGCCGCACGCGGCCGAGGAGCTCTGGCGAATGCTTGGTCATGCCGAGAGCCTGTCCCATGCGTCCTGGCCATCGTGGGACGAGGACCTGACGCGGGACGCGCGGCTCGAGCTCCCCGTGCAGGTGATGGGCAAGGTGCGGAGCCGCATCACGGTGCCCGCCGAGGCCGACCGCGCGGCGATCGAGGCCGCGGCGCTGGCGGACCCCAAGATCCTGGCCTACATCTCGGGCAAGACGATCGCCAGGGTCGTGATCGCGCCGGGAAAGATGGTGAACATCGTCACGAGCTGATCGCGCCGGCGGTCTTCGGAAATGGCGCCTACTGTCTGTACTTCTTCACGTCCCCCTGCGTTTGATTTCCCATCGAGAAGCGGGCGGCCGCTTCGTAGTCTCCCGCGTTGAAGGCCTTGCACTGCGGGCTATTACTGTTCTGGCAGGGATTGTTGCTCGTCGGCATCGGAGCGAAGGCAACATCAACGCCCTCCGCGCCCTCGCTTCCCCGCCCCTGCGCCCCGTCCCCAGGCCATCACGCCCCCAGCCCCGCACGCCGCACCCCCGCTGGAGCCGCAGGCACAGCGCGTCGTCAGCGATCTGGTCGGACTCAACCTGGGCATGGGCGACGCCCTGGAGACCGATTACCGGCTCCGGCAGGTGAAGTCGCTCCCGCAGTGCCTCTCGCACCTGAAGCGCGTGGCGGCACCTCCAGCACCGCCCACCAGAGCCGGTAGTAGAAGTCCTCGCGGAACGTGCCGCGTTCCACCGCCGCCTCCAGGTCGCGGCTCATCTCACGACCGCCTTCTGGTCTGGTCCCACCCCCGGATGATGCCCCGCCCTTGTTCGCTGGGGTGTCGCGGTGACCAGACATGCTGCTGGTGATGGTAGAGATCGAGCCCTTTCGCCTTGAGCTTCGCGGTAGGGCCGATAGAAACCCGGTAGAAACCCGGTACTAGAACCACAAGGGGTTACGGCGCTAACCGTAACCCCTTGTTTTTTTGGTTGCGGGGGCTAGATTTGAACTAGCGACCTTTGGGTTATGAGTTCCGTCGAAGTTCTCGAAATGATTGAAGAATAAGGAAAACCGAGAAACATGACGCGCGCGCTATCCCATCGTTTTCCCTCGTCTTTCATTTTGGCTCGTCTGGGATGCTTAGCGATCTGTTAGCAATTCCGGGCCATGCCATGCTCCGTTGTCGGCGTGCTCCGCCCTTCGATGATCTGAGACGCCCTTCACACCGACAAGTCCACCCTCAGATCCTCCAACATCTCCCTCGGCAGCGCCACGAACGAGCTGCTCCCCGCCTCCCCCTCCGAGTCCGGATCCAGCCACGACGCCTCGGTCTCACGGTCGGCAGTCGGGTCCCCGCCCGTCAGGATCTCGAAGACCTGCGCCCGCGTCCGGAGCGTCTCGTACATCCGCTCGTCGTACGTTCCCGCCAGGTACGGTAGCCCCACGTCGAGCCCTGGCAGGTTGGACTCCACTGACTCGGCGCCGCTCGCCCGGAGAGTCACCTCAGCGAGCGCGCGAAGACGTGTGGTCTTGCTGCCGATCCGATCGACGCGCCCGGTCCTCTGCTCGATGGTGGCGGGGTTCCATCCGAGGTCGTAGTGCACGACGTGACGGCACTCCCGATGCAAGTCGATGCCCTCCTGGCCGACGGCGGTGCAGACGAGCACGTCGGGGAGCATGGGTGTGTTGAAGCCGTTGAAAACCGCGTCGCGATCGATCTTGCCTTCACCGGTCACCAGCACGACCGACTCCGCCTTCGGGTTCATGGCGTAGCGGAGGTGACTATCGCGCTCGCCAGGGCCCATCTGCGCCAGGGCGCCCAGGAACTGCTCGACCCGGTCGGCGAGAGGCTCGACCGGCGCGCCGGCGGAGCCCGAGGCGTAGAAGCCCCGCAACAGTTTCTGGCCCCAGGTGTCGTCTTCGCCTTCGAAGGTCTCGCGCGGCAGGCGGAAGAGGATGTCCTCGCGCAGAAAGGCGCGGACGACGGCGTCGAGCACGCGGCCACGCTCACCCCACTGCCAGGCGCCCCCCTCGAACGATATCTGGTGCAGGAGCTTCCGAAGCCGCGTGACGCTGGCCTTCGCCTCCGGAGGGAGCGTATCGAGAGCCTCGGCGCGTGGGACGAGGAGATTCGGCCCCGAAAGGATGGGGGTCAGGATCTGGCGCTGGCGGAGAGCGGCGAGAGCCGCTTGCTCGATCTGGCGATCCGGCGTCGGACGCAGCTCGAAGCGCGCGGTGACGCTGGATCGGGCTGCCGTGTCCGAGCGCTCCACCCCGTCATCCAGGGTCCTCTCGCTGCCGTCGACCTGGCCGTAGCGTGCGCGGATCCAGTCTTCGGAGGAGATCTCTTGCAGGAGCAGGTCGAGTAAATCACTGGCCCCGTCCGCACGACCGGTCGACTTCCGGCCCGGAGGAGGAGCCGTCAGTCTGCGGGCAAGCACGTGCTCCGTCGCCCTGTGCAGGAAGACGCGATCGGGGCGATCCAGCTTGCGGAAGAGAGGCTGACCGCTCGAGAGGGCGCGGCCGCAGAGAGCTGCGAGCGCGACGAGGTCCGCGTCCTCGAGGACGTCCGGAGCCGGCTGCCCGGCGTCGAGCAGCGCTCCGAGGAGAACGCGATCCAGAAAGAGCGTGACCCCCGAGCCCTCCCGGGTTGTCAGGGCGCGCCGGAACTGGGTCATCGCCTTCTGCTCGTCCTCGCCGCTCTCGACGCTCTCGACGCTCTCGACGCGGCGAGTGCCTCTTGCGGCGAGCATGGCCCGGCGGGCCCTGCCGATCCTGTCCTCCACGCCCTGCTGGATGAGGCGGCTGAGGGTGGCGGCGGTGGGGACTCGGAAGCAGAACACCAGGGACTTCTCGCCCTTGTCCCAGCGACGCAGGACCTCGTCCACGACGGCCCGGACCTTGGGGTGCTCGGCGTCCTTGGGATTCTCGTCGGGTCCGAAGCCGGTGAGCCTTTTGAGTTGGTCGAGCAGTCCCCCGCCGGTGTCAGAAGTGGCCCGCTCGATGGCCCGCTTGCCGTCCTTGCTCACCCACAGCGTGGTGTAGCAGCCGGTCAGGTCCATGCCTAGTGACGTGCGGTGCCTGCCCCGGCTGATCTCGGCGACGACCTTCATGAGCAGGTACTGCGCGAGCTCGGCGGCGGGCAGAATCAGATCTCCCGGGGCCATGTGGAGAGTGCTCTGGTCGGGCCGGAGCTCGGCGCCGGGGACACGGGGCGGGTACTCGCGCCCGACCCATTGGCGTCGGTGCTCGGTCTGACGGCGGTGCCGAATCATGACGGCCGACATCGCCCGCTGGAGTGCACGGTTCGCGCGTCGGAGATCGAGCGCGAGATCGAAGAAGCGGCGAAGAGCGCCAGGCACGCTGGCCAGAACCGTAGGCTGGGCGCTCTCGGGCACGGATCGCACCGCGGACCAGTGGGTCGTGATCGTGTCGGTGCGCGAATCCAGCAGTGCAGGTCCCGAACCGAGGTCGGCAAGCGCCGGATCGAGACGGGCGAACTGGCCGTCGAGGAGACCCCACTCCTTCGAGAACGCGGTCCCGGCCTTCTCGGAGCGCTCCATCGCCTTGCCGATCGCGTCGCGGTGATCCTTCAGGGCCGCGACTCTGTCCGGTCCGATGGCGTCCTTCATCGAGTCCGATGTCTCCAGCACCGAGAGCAACTCGTCGGGGCGGAGTTGGAAGGGTGTCGCGGTCAAGAGGAGCAGCCGCTTCGCAAACGGCGCCAGATACTTTCGGAAGGAAGTCGCGTCGCTGCGATTAGCGTGGCGCCAGTGGTGGGCTTCATCGGCGATGATCAGGGGGAAGCTCTTGCGGAGAAGGTAGGGCCAGAGCGACTTGTAGACACCGCGTAGCTGGTCCTTGATCCCGTCGAAGGACTGCCGCTTCTCCTTGTAGCTGACCGTGCGGGCGTCACCTCCCTGCCGGCGGGGCGCGTCCTGGCAGTCGGCGCGCAGCTGCTCGAGGGCCACGCGACCTTCTTCCTGTCGGTTCAGGCGATCGAGCGCCTCTCTAACGTCGTCGTAGGCCAGACTTACGTGCGCGAACAGTCGCCGGTTCCAGCCGGGCCAGTCGGCGCGCTCGCGCTCGTCGGCGGCAAGGAACCGCGCGTGGTCGGTCCAGTCCCAGAGGTCGATATCGTACGTGCCGCGAGCCACCCATCGAGCGGCATCCTCCCAATCGCGCGAGCCCGCGGTCTCAGCCAGGCCTCGCACGACGTGGTAGCGCGCCTCCTTGGTGAGTCCGATCCCCCACCAGCGAAAGAGACATGCGGTCAGGAATCGAATGGCGGGATCCGCGATGCGCTTGGTGAAGATGCCCCCTTCGGCCACGAGGATCGGCGGAGCCTTGCGTCGCCCATCGTCTGCGCGCAGGAGCGCCTGCATGAGCTGGTCGGGCGTGTCACACGACACGGGCCTGAACCACCTGGTCTGGTCGGGCTTCTTCGAGCATCGCGTCAGAAGTGCTTCGACCTCACGGACCCATTTCTTGGCGAGGGCATGGTTGCCGGCCGGCGTGAGTACGAGAATCGCCCGGTAGCACTTGCGCCAGTCGGCGTCATCGTCCCGGCGTCCGCTGCGAAGCTCATCGAGGAGCGCATAGGCAACGGCGAGGGCGACGAACGTCTTCCCGAGACCGACCTCGTCAGCCAGGATCTGAATCTCGGTTCGATTGTCGGGCGACTCGAAGAACGCGCGGAGCAAGCGGCCGACGGTGGCATGCTGACGATCGGCGTCCGAGTCGGACATTCTCTCGCGGTCCTTGCCGAGATCGATTACGTCGCGGTCGAGCGCTGGCATCAGGGTGCCTCCGCAGGAGCAGCCGGTGCGGACTTGGCGATCGCGGCCCGCCAGCGCGGGTAGGTAAGTGGGTTCAGGGCCGAGCGCGCGTAGGCCAAGAAGTTACGCTCCGAGAAGGCTTCCCGGATCGCGGCGGCGCTCGAGGCGACGGTAGCGAGCTGGAGGATCGCGGACACGGCCTTCCCACGAATCTCCTCAAGCGTGGCGCGGTCGGGCTCGGCATCCGCAGACGGGATCTCGAGTGCCCCGAGCAGGCCCAGGAGCTCAACCAGCTGGAAGGCCGCCGCGGTCGGCGAGCGACGGCCGCTCTGGACAGCCTTGACCACCTCCGAAGCGAGGGCAAGCGGGCTGAATTCGCCAAGCGCCACCTGCTCGAAGGCACGAGGCGATCGCGACACGGCCTCAACCAGGAGCTGCTTGAGACCGTACAGGCTCTCCACGAACTCGCGCATTAGGTAACTCTGGAGGGCACGCAAGCTCTCATTGCTCCCCGGATCCGCCTGGCTGGCCTTCCGCCGCTCCGCGAACGCGGGGTCGGCCAGCGTCCGGGCCAGATCGTCCTCGCCGATGCGGCCGTGGAAGTACGCGAGAAGCTGCTCCTCGTCCGGGTGCACGGCCAAGACGCGGGGCAGGCCCATGCGGCTCGCTGCGTCGATGTTGACCGGGAACATCGCGAGTAGGAAGGTCGCTGCTGACTCGTCGGGCCAGCGCACCGTCACCGTCCGGCTGACGAGCAGACGCCGGAGCGTGGGGCCGTCGATGGCGACCTCAATGGCTTCCCGGGAGGCACTTCCAGCAGCGGCTGGGACGGCGGCCAGAGCGGTCTCGACGTCCGTCTTCGATGCCGGGCAGCTGACGATGAACTCCGGATGGGACGCAGTCGGTCCCGTGAAGATGCGCAGCAAGCCGGTGGGCTCACCCACAGCCATCCAGTCGATCACGACCTCGATGCGCGAGATCCATTCGGGCCAGGGCACGGGCGGGTCGATCTCGTCAGCGAGGCCGTCGGCCAGATCAGTCGCTCCGCAGCGGTTCCAGTCGACGATCCCCTTTTCCACAGTGGGTGGCCCAAGGCTGGCTAGAGTCACAGCCGACGCCGGGCGGCGGATCAGCACGCCGGCCTCGATGTTCGCGCGCTCGCTCTTGGCCAGGGCACCCAGGCCCTTGCGCGTGAAGTTGGCGGAGCCTAGCAGCAGGACGCAGGACTTCGGCCCCCGGAGGAGCACCCACTTGGCGTGCAGCTCGCGCTCCTCCAAGAGCCCCGCCTCCGGCAGCTCGTCCTCGAGCGCTTCGCGGCGGACCGGGGCGATTCGGCCGCTACCGACCGCGAAACCTCGGCCTTTCAGGTGCTGGACCAGATGGAATGGAAACACCGGAAGTGCCCGATCCCCAGTCGAGTCGGCACTGGTGAAGACGTGAAGCGCGGTCTTGCGGAGATCCACGCCCTTGCTCGCCAGCGCACCGGCGATAGCCTCGAACGGAGTCTCGCCTCCCGGCTCGGGCCAGAACGGCGAGCAGATCGCCCATTCGGTGACGGGCTCGCCGGCGGGCCACGCGTCAGTGAGTTGCCGCCAGAGCGGATCCGGGCCGCCTCCCCAGATCACCTGCGGCGCCCCGGCCACTGGCCCGGGCGCCCAGGCTATCGCCTGCGCGGACGCGGCGAGCATCGCCGCCCGCAGACCATCCGAGGCGGATTCGCCGAGCACCGCCAGCCAGGACTCCACGGCGATCTTGAGCACTTGTCCGGGCAGGCCGCCCTCCTCAGCGAAGTCGAGCACGGCTCCCACTTCCCGCTGCAGCCGATAGCCGGCGTGGGTCAGGTTGGCCGATGCCACGACCAACCGGATTCGTCGCTTGCGATGGAGGAGCACGATCTTCGCGTGATTGGTTCTGTGGCCAACCGCAACGACCTCGATCTGAAGGCTCGGTCGACCCTCTTCGGCGATCGCATGCGCATCCACGACGAGTGCGCAGTACGCATCAGCGAGCCGACGCTCCAGTGTCAGCGGGCTGGCGTAGCCGCCGTCGCGCACGCCCCCGATCCCCAGAACGGCCGGGAGGAAATCATTCTCGAGGAACGGCGGATCGAGCCCAAGCCCGTAGGTCGAGAGCACGAGCGAGACGAGGGGACCATCGGCGTCGCTGCCGCGAACCACCTCGACGAGAGGCGAGCCAATGGGTGATTTCGTGCCGGCTCGAGGCATGTGGCTGCCTACTGGATCCGATCGCCGCAAGCGCGGATGAACGCGAACGCGGCCGAGGTCCGGTAGGGATGCCGGCCAACCTCCCACCACTTCTGGGGTCGACCGTTGACCCCGAGGCGGAAGCGCTGCGCGGAGAGGCGCAGCTTGCCGCTCGCCAGGCGCTTGATCCATGACGCCTTCCTGACGCCGTCATCGAATTTCCCGCCCTGCACCGCCTCATGCCGGGCGAGAACGATGTCGAGCACTGACTCCGGGCTGGCAGCCAAGACAAGCTGATCCCCGAGCCCGGTCACACCCGATCCTCGAAGAGCATCGTCGATGGGGCGAATGGACCGGCTGTGAAGCTCGGCGGCACCCTTCAGGGCCACGGGCAGGTCGCGGGAGGCCTTTACAGATGAGGCGACGGCTGCCTTGATCGAGTCGGCGCCCGCGAGCTGCGCGAAGGAGGCCTCGAGCTCATCGGTGGCAGCGGCCTGGACCGCCTGGAACAGAAAGAGGACGGACTGATAGAGCCGTTCGTAGGGCTCGACCACCGTCAGGACAGCCCGGATCTGGTCGGCGCAGTTTCGCGGCACCTGTTTCGCGACTCCCTCGCCGCTCGCGAGCGACGCGAGCACGGCCTTGAGGGCTTCGGCCTCCGATGCTGGGGCTTCTCCCGTCGCGTATGGCGCGAGGAGTCTCAGCATTGACCAGCGCACCTCGTCATCCGAGTCCGACTCGCCACCGCCTTCGAGGCCTTCCGCCAGACACCGCGCCTCGGACCGCGTGATCGCGGAAGGATGCGTCTCCGCACCCCATCTCGTGAGGGCATCGATGGACAACGGCGCCTCCTCGTCGTGGACGGCCAGGTCGGGCGGAGGCGGGGGGAACGCCGCGGCGAGGCGCTCGCCCGCTGGGCGGAGCGAGAGATCCGCGCTGGTCAGGAGGTGGCAGCTATCGAGGAACGCCGAGTAGATCCCGATGCCACCGTAGCGAACCTGATTGGACAGCAGGTTGAAGGAGCTCGACCGGATGTACTTGGTGTTAGGGGTGAGGGCGTCAAGCCGACGGTTCACGTACCGCACGCCGCGCACGCCCTCGAGTGCAACTGGCCCGATCTTGTCGTCGCGCGCGGCCAGTCCACAGGCCAGAGCCCAGGCGCGCTCGTACGCCTTCATCACAACGAGGCGCTGCTGTCGAAGCTTCGCGCCGCCCAGGTCGTCGCGCGCAGGGATCTTGGCCGCGGCGCCGGCAGCGGCGGCGCAGATCATCGGCCCATAGCGCGGCACGCCGGTCACCGTCGTCAGACCTGGAAGCAGCCGATCGACCAGCGCGAGGTACCCACGTAGAAAGCCCACTGGATCGATGCTCCCGCTGGCAACATCCAGCGGATCGAACGCCGTCCAGAACACCCGGAATCCATCGCCCTCGGCCAAGCCACTGACGTTCTCGCTAGAGCTCATCGCGATCAGCGTGCCACGCCAGGCTGACGCCCGCCCAGGGTTACGAACGATGGTGCTCGCTGCCGCATGTCGAACCTACAAGACCGACGTCAAGAACGGGCTTCCTCCGTTAGCAGGGAGCGGGACCGCCAGCGTCATCATGCACCTCCGAACCTTACCAGCGCGAAAGGCTTTGCCGTCGCTTGTCTCGATCTCCCTCGCACGCCCCTCACCCGCTCTTGCTTCGGTAGTCGCGGCGGTCCAGGCACGCGTCGTAGGTGTCGCGGTCGATCCGGATCCAGTCCGTCTTGTTGACGCCGCGACGGTTCCGGCTGGTCGGGCTCGAGGGAAACGCGCACGCCATCTTGATCCACCGCGCCTGCTCCGCGGCGATGGCCCGGATCTCGTCGGCGACCTCGGAGAGGTCCTGGTCCTGGCTGAACACCAGGGCAACGTCGTACTCCTGCCGATGCGCCATGCGGATCACGTCCAGCGCGATGCGCACATCGATCCCCTTCTCCTCGCCCGTGAGGAAGGTGTGCTCCGTCCCGTCCGGCAGCCGCACCGTCTTGTTGCGGTACCGGAGAGACCGCGAGTAGACATGAACGCCCTGCCGCCCCATCACCGCGAGCTTGCCCGACCAGAAGTCGTGCCAGCGCGCGTCGTCCTCGCGGTCGGGGATACCTGTGTAGAACCGCGTGTGCACGAGCTGCCAGTCCCGGCTCGCACAGACGCGCTCGACCAGGGCGCGCACGTCGTAGTTGGGGTAGGTGTAGCCGAAGGCCTCCCGCGCGGCGTGGAACAGGTTCTGCCCGTCGATGAACGCGACGGTTCGCTTAGCCACGGGCTCGACGGGCATGGATCAGACCAGAAAAGAATAACCCCGCCCGAGGCCTTTCGGCATATCGAGCGGGGGGCAAGTGCATAGCAAGTATAGCAAGCTCCGCATGCTAGTCAACCCCTCGGTGGCCGCGCTGGCCGCGCGGGCGCGCTAGCCGCGCTCACGGGAGTCCCTGACGAGTGAGCCCGGCGAAACCTCGGCTCAAACCGCGCCCGCCGCGTGCGGCTTCAGGACGCCGAGGGCGAACCGGTGGAACGGGGTCTCGATCTTAGCCGCCTGGCCCAACCGGCAGACCGCACCTGACAGCCACTCGACCTCCAACCGCCGGCCCTGCTCCAGGTCGACCGTCAACGAGGCCTTCCACGTCGCCGGCATGCCCATGACGAAGGCGAGCGTCTTCTCCACGTCGTCATCAGAGAGCCCAACTCCTTCGGCGTTGGCCACGGCGATGACCTCGCGCATCCCCTGCTTCGCGAGCCGCCAGGTCTCCGCCTGCTCGCGGATCCGGGCGAGCGGCACCCGAGTCATGGCGCTCACCGCCGCCATCGGAGCCACGACCAGGAACTTGCGCCAGATCTCGAGGCGGATGTCCTCGCTCAGTTTGGTCTCGATGCCAGCGGTGTTCGTCAGCGCCACAAAGCGCTCCAGCCGCACGCTCTTGCTCCCGTCCAGCTCGCCCACGGTCAGAGTGTTCAACGCGTTGTGCTTGATCACGCCCGGGGCGACGATCTCGCCGTTGATCATGACCATGCCGCCGACGACGTGGGCCCGGCCATAGAGGCGGGCCACGATCGCCGTCGCGTCGACCCCGTTCTGCAGGCAGATGATCGCGGTATCGTCGCCGAGCATCGGCGCGATCGCCCGGGCTGCGGCTTCGACGTCGTAGAGCTTGGTCCCCAGCAGCACGACATCGACCGGTCCAACGGCGGCCGGGTCCTCGGTGGCCGACGCGGGCATGACGTGCACATCCCCGAGCGGGCTCAATACCCGAAGGCCGGCCGCGCGGATCGCAGCCAGATGCGCTCCGCGGGCAATGAACGTGACGGAGACCTCCGCGGCTGCCAGCCGGACACCGATGTAGCCGCCGATCGCCCCCGTCCCCATCACTGCGACCTTCATGGCCTCGCCCCTCCTCGGTGCGCAATCAGTCGGTCTCTGCGCCCCCGTCTCCGGCACCGATGATAGCGGTCACCTCCTGTCCAGCATCGGTGTCACCCCCCTCCGACTCCGCACGAGCCCCCGCCTCGCGCGGGAGTTCATCCTCCCCGGCGCGCTCATCTCCGCCTCGGCGCCCAACCCCTTGCCACGCCGTGGCCCCAGCCGCCCCACTTCGACGAACCCTTCGGCCAGGGTCAGGGTACCGGCGGGTAGTCAGGGCCGGCCCGGGCATCGCAGTCTCCTCCATCCGCGCCGCCAGGTCTGTCGCCTGGCCCACAGCAATCCCCGCCTTGGACTTGCCTAGCCCGTGCAGTCCAACGCACTCCGAAATGCTGGGTGAATAACGAACGCTCCCATCCCCTGTGCTACTGGCGCCATAAGCTTCGCGACGTTGTATCTCTCCTCGTAGGCGAACCGTGGCTCCGGCTGTTTCGCAGCTTGAACGCCCAAAACACCGAACCACACGAGCAGCTCGACCAACTTCTCATCCCCTCGTGCCCGCCTAACTACCTCCTCCCTCGACAAATACACGCTGCACCCTAAGAACTCATACAGTGGATCGGCGTGCCTTCGATAAACATCCCGCAACTCATACTGCGTCTCGAGCAAGATATCGTTAGAAAACGACTCCTCGGCCTTCTGCATGTCCTCCGCCGTGATCCGTTCGTGCCCTCGGTTCACAGCCACTTCGACACATCTCCGAACAAATCGCAGCACATCCCTCGCGGTGACTGTCAAGATAGTTGTCGCAAGAATCTTCACGTAGCAGCAACGGCGCTCCGGTCGAGGTGACCGCGAGGCGCCGCGGGTAGTTTGCGCTCCGGCCGGGTGGCGGCGG
>Ga0214473_10005236_pt1 | contig 15562 bp, 29 predicted proteins | sample RVTome_7_FD_203509 | JGI IMG/M metagenome (GOLD analysis project Ga0214473, IMG submission 203509) | Soil microbial communities from uranium-contaminated site in the Upper Colorado River Basin, Wyoming, United States - RVT98D197 | ecosystem: Environmental > Terrestrial > Soil > Contaminated >... | reverse complement strand
TGGTTTTGTGGCCCAGAACCCCTTAAATAGTCAAGGCTGACCTTGAACTGGGCTTTAGGCAAATATAGAAGGGGTTTGAAATTGCCTAAAATAATGTGTCTGACTGCCCATATCAGACGTTTACGAGGAAGGAAATTGATGCTATGAGAGAAAGATATGGAATGGGGAGAATTGTAATTGATGATAAAGGAACCGAAATGGAGGTTGAGAAACCTTGGCTTCCTCCTACACCAGAGGAAAACATTATAGCCTTTCCCGATAAAAAGGAAATAAGGGTGGATTGGAGACAAACCTTTGGAAAAATCACAGAACTTCAGGAGCATCTTCAGGGAATGGAAATTGCCCAAGAGGAAGGAACTTATAATCTTAATTTGGAACGGCCAGACATTCGCTATGGCCTAGCGTTTCTTTTCTCGGATGCCCACATAGGCTCTCTTACTAGCGACCACACCCTTATACAAAAAGTTTTAGATTTAAGCCTAAAGCTTCCCAATACTTGTATTATAGATAACGGGGATACATTCGATAACGGAATTTGGGGAGGGTTACAGTTTGAGCAAGCCATACCCCCCTATGCACAGGCTTTTACTTTACAGGATATTGCCAGAGAGTTGGGGGAAAAATATGCGGCGGTAGTAATTGGAAATCACCCAGAATGGATGTTTTACCATACGGGAGTAAGGCCCGAAGATTTATTCTACCGCCAAGTTAAGGGGCCAATCTTCCCAGGCATGGGGCTTTTACACTTAAACGTGGGGGAACAAAGTTATAAAGTAGCACTTAGCCACACATATTGGGGGAAATCAAAAATTAACATTCATAATTGTTGTGTCCGCCTAAGGGAAAAAGAATACCCTGATGCGGATGTTTTTGTAGTTGGACATGAGCATATTTGGGGACACATGAAGGAAATGATTAACAACAGAGAGGTTTTATATTGTCGGCCGGGGACAGGCAAAACACAAGACAGATACGCAAGAATACACGGAATTGCCAGACGAGGGCAGGAGATGGGATTGGCGGTTAGGTTTGACGCTGACAAGCACTTTTTTGAGGCTATGCCGATAGATAGGGCGGTTGAGGAGCTAGAGAAGGCCACTTCGCAAAGATAGACCTCTTAAAACGCACTACAATAAGCCTACTTCAATAAAAAAGGCGCAAGGAGAAGACTTTACCATGATGTATTGCGTGGAAGCAGTTGTCGTTACCCTTGCGCCCCGTAAACCCACCGAGTATGGGCAGGCCTATGGCTTTTGCTAACAGGGTGGGATAGAACTATTTTGCACATAAGTTAAGAGAGTTGTCAAGAGGATTATTTGACAAAAGGGAAAAAACAATTTATACTATTATCTATAAGTATGAATTATGCAATTTACCCCAAGCCTTCTTGGGTTAACCTCGATAAATGGAGTTTTTGGATTAGAACTTCACCTTGGAGAATTGACGCAATTATTCGTGATAAATATAGATGTGTTGATTGCCATAATGGCGAGACGAAACTTCTTGTCCACCATATTGATAAAAACCCCAAAAATAACATTCCTAACAACCTTGTAACTTTATGTCCAAAGTGCCACGCCATAAGACATGGTATGAAAAAAATTAGAATAATAGAAAGATTGAAAGAAGACATCCCTGGTAAGGAAATTCGAGGTGGAATACTAACAATAATTGGAAATGAGTTGGGTGTTACTAGGGAAAGAGTAAGGCAGGTTGCTAAACAAAATGGTTATACCATGCCCCATGAAGTATCAAAAAAGGAAAGAACTATTCATTGTTTATATTGTGGTAAGTTATTCCTTAAGAAATACTACAATAGTAAATTTTGTAGGGAGAGATGTGCAGAAAAGTTTCATTTCTATAAATATAATACTTTAAGTATATGTAGGGAGTGCGGACTTGGTTTTATAAATCCAACATCAAGGTCGCATAGAAACAAATATTATTGCGGAAAAACATGTCAAGGTAAAGATATTGCTAGGAAATACGGGTGGGGTTCACCAAATAATCCAATGAAAAGAAAATATGGAAACGTAGAAAATATTAAAAGAGATTTTAAAGAACCCTTTACCCTAAACGAATTTGCTAAAAAATATGGTTACTCTGGGACAGTAACCGCATGTAATACAATATCAACACTTAAGTTTCAAGGAATTGTTGAAAATTATAAAGTAAGGGGCTTATATCGTATAAAACAGAATGCCGCCATTGACAAAAGCCTTTGACGGCATTACTGTAGAATTATGCAATCCCGAATAATTTTACCACAAAAAAGCAACGAAGAATACAATCTTCTAGTTGATGAGATAAAATCTACGATAACCGAGTCGGTTTTTAACTCCCGCCAAGAACTTATTAAAGGCCATTGGACAATCGGAAAACTTATAAGAGAATTTTCTGGTGGCGAAGTAACCAATTTACTGCAAGACCTTGCAGGAGATGTTGGAATTTCCGAAAGACTTCTTTGGTATTCGCTTAAATGTTATGACACTTACCCCGACTTAAATAACCTCCCCGAAGGTAAGAATATCTCTTGGAACAAACTCATTACCAAGTATTTATCAGAACCAAAAGAAAGAAAGGAAATCCACAAGTGTCCCATTTGTGGCGGTGACCTAGAGGCATCCTGTCACACCGACGGCAACGGAAAGCCTTGAAACCGATGACGAAGCAGGGGCGACGCTACTCAGCTAAAGGGTTGCAAAGGTTTATAGTTGAACCGACGCTACGAAGTGTAAAACCGATACCCGCCGACACGTAAGGTGGAAAGTAGGACTTAAAAATCAACTAACTAGCCGAATAAAATAGCCTAACCTTAACTCCTATTAAGGGGCGTTCGCTATCTAGCTTAGGGTTACAATTAAGACAATGAATAATAAAACAAGATTAACCAAAGCAATCTCTTTTTTTAGGCAATTTTCTTCCAAAGCCGACAAAGATTTAATAAGCGAAGCGTTTTAAGGTTTTGCGACTTATTAGAAGAAGCTTACCCGGAATTAAAGGAAAGCCAAGAAGCTACACCTGAAGATGCTAAAAAGATTTTTAACTTATGAAACACTACACCGACTATGGTTTTGGGGAAGCCCACTTTAATAAGTTAAAAAAAACAATAAATAAAAGGTGTATTGTATGTGACAAACTCCTGCCTTTTATGGCAAGAAGGAAGAAGTTTTGTAGCGATAGGTGTAGGGATATAAAAAGCGGGAGGATTAAGAAATAAGGCTAAACATCCCCTTGACATTAGGTGACACTAGGTGTAACTTATTAGTAATGCAAGAAGAATTTGTAAGCACCAAAGAAGCGGCCAAACTTCTAAATGTAACTATAAGGACAATAAGGCGCTATATAAAAAATGGCACTCTTAACTTTAAAAGGTTTCCTGACACTCCAAGAGGAAGAATTTACATTTATAAAACTGATATTCCAACTTTTTTAAGAAAATAACATGTCTAAAAACAAAACATTCAAAAACTTTCTAAAACTCTCTAAAGGCGAACACTCTTTAAAAGAAGTAATTAAGCTGGTAAATACTGAAGTTAATAGTGTGTTTTACAACAAAGCTGAAGATGGTTTAAGAAAGCCTGAGTTTGAGGAGGACTACACTATTGACTACGAAGACAAAGGCGTTCCTACACTATTAACAAAAGAATAAAGGCTTATGAAACAAATAAAATTGTTTTGGCATATCCACCACGACACTCTCATTGAATCCTTGACTGAACCCTTAAAGGTCAGGATAGCCTATATCAAAAAGGAGAAATCTGAAGACGAAATCAAACTTCGCCTTAAACTTCTTAAACCAGTAAAGGGAAAATTACCAATGGAAGTAATCAAGGCACGGAAGGCTTACGACAAGGCACGGAAGGCTTACGACAAGGCACGGAAGGCTTAAGACAAGGCACGGAAGGCTTACGGAAGGGCACTCAAAAATCCCAAGATAATAGCTCTACATAAAAAGGAATGTCCTAATTGTCCTTGGAATGGAGAAACCATATTTCCTGATAAAAAGTAAAGTTATGAAAAAAATAAACCTAAAGAAACACTTTAACTGGAAATTATACTTACTGGTTACCATAGGGCTTGTAATTATAGCGCTAGGGGCTACCAACGCTATTTTAAAGGCCGTTAACGCTTGGTTTGGTGCTCACGAGCTTATATTCAACAAAGTAATCAACTTAGAGCTTAAAAAGCCGGTAGAAATAAGAGAGCGAGAGGTGGCCACTCAAGAGATAATAAAGATTATGGAAACCATACCAGCGCCGGAGGATTTGGAAACCGACAACGAAAAATACATTTACGAGAAGTTTAAAATTGAGAATTATAAAATTGCCTTGAGTATTGCGATGGCCGAAAGCCACATGAATTGCAACGCCATAGGAATTAACGAAGGCTCGGTGGATTTAGGTTTGTTTCAAGTGAATAGCCTTTGGCTTAAAAATTACTCTCTGGCTCAACTCGCCGATTGTAAGGGTAATATAGATGCCGCTCACGAAATCTGGGACAACGGAGATAGGATACTTGGTAATGACAAAGGTTCGTTCAATCCTTGGGTTACTGCTAAAAATGGGGCTTATTTGAAGTTTTTAGAATAAATATGAGTAAAGCATTAGAGGCTTTTAACAAACTAAATATGAATAAACTATTCACAGCTTTATTAAAAGAATTTAAGGAATATAGTCTGTGCAAACTTAACAAAGAAAGCTCTAACTACCTTAAAAATTGCTTTAAACGAGCCTTTTTAGCCGGGAAGATTGAAGGATTAGAGACAGCGATTAAGATTAAGAGTGGAGGTGAATAAACAATGACATTCTTACCTGAAAATTATAAAGTTCCTGAAATAGATGGAAATTACACGAGGCTTCAGCAAGGTGAAAACCAGTTTAGGATAATGTGTGACGCGATACTAGGTTGGGAGCTTTGGATTGATAACAAACCCATAAGGTTTAAAGAAGGGGAAGGTGTGCCTCTTGAGATGCAAGAAAAGGCAGACATTGATAAAAACACCGGAGAACCAAAAGTGGCAAAACACTTTATGGCTTTTGTGGTTTGGAATAGGAACGCAAAACCCAAGCCAAAACTGCAAATACTTGAGCTTACCCAATCAACAATTAAAAAAGCAATAAATGCACTTAATAGGAGTAAATCATGGGGGGATCCAACCGGAACTGACGGCTATGACATTTTAATTGAAAAAGAGGGAGAAGGGCTTGAAACAACTTACTCTGTTACCCCTGCACCGAAGGAAAAGCTAGATAAATTGATACTTGAGGCTTATAAACAAGCAGACATTAAGCCGGAAAAACTTTTTGAAGGAGGCGACCCCTTCAAAGTAGAAATAACAGCTAAAGATTTAGACGAAATTTAAGTAACGGCTAATGGGAGTTAAAAGCTCCTATTAGCGGGGACTTAAAATGAAAAAAATAACGAGCGAACTCTTGCAAATCAAAAAGACTCAGAGTGTCGAGATGTATGCAGATGAATATACTGATTTTAAAGGTTTGTGGATATATATTTATTTCGAGAATGACAAAGGTTCTCCCCATACTCTCTTTATTCCAAAAAACAAAGTATTCCAACTTCAAAGGGGAATAATAAGCTATTTGCAAAGGTTTTGGAGAAAAAGGAAATGAACTTTTATTTTATTAGTCCTTTTGATTGGGATAAACAACGAGCCTTTGGATTTTTTCGCTTTAAGCCTTGTAAGTGTGGTTGCACCAAAACTTATGGGTGGGGAATTAACTTTTTCCTTTTTGGGTTTAATATTCAAAGAAAGCAAAAATGAAGGCATCAGGAAAAAGACAAAAAGGTGCAAGGCTTGAAAGAAGGATAGCCCAAGAGCTAAGAAGAAGCGGTTTAGACAAACAAGCCAAAAGAAGTTTTCAATCCGGCGCACAATGGGCTTGGAAAAGCGATATCTATACAAGTCTAAATTTCGGCTTAGAGTGTAAGAACCAAGAAGGAATTAAAAAAGTTTGGGATTGGTGGGAGCAAGCCGAGAGCCAAAGAAAACCTTACAAACCGCCGGTGCTTATATTTACAAGTAATAATCGGCCCATCTTATGCACAATGTTATTGGAAGATTGGATAAATCTTGTCAAAGAAAATAAAGATTTAACAACTAAACCTTAGAAGAATATGAAACACTTAAATAGACAAATGAGCCTAGAAGAATTTATAAAACAAATTATAGAGCAAGGAATAGAAGCGGCCAAAAGAGGTTATAAACGGAAAGACGAAAAAGCTCTCCTTAAAGGCTCAATTGCTGGCTTTGAGGCTTGTTTGGGAAAAAATCCCTTACAGCTTCAAGAATTATTAGACCAAGCAAGAAAGAATGTCTTTGGGTTGTTTGCACGAAAAGCAAACCCAATTAAAAAGGAAACCGATAAGTATTGGGAAGCTAGAGGTTTTGAATTAGAGGTCGAGTGGGTCTGTAATTGTGTAAGTGCTATTCTTTACAATCAAAAGCTACCAGTAATTATCACACCCACCGCAAGAGGTATGATTGTGGCATCAAAAATTGTAGGAGTAAAGAAATATGAAACTTAATAGACAAAGCCTAGTTGAAGAAATTTACAAGTCGATGGACAAAGAGGAAACTGCCTATAAGAATCTTATTAAATTGAACGCCATATATACAGTCCTAGACTACTTAGAGAAGGAAGGAATAGTTAAATTTAAGAAAGAAGGTGAAAAATTATGATTACCTTGAAATCCAATAAAGACGCTGAAAAATACATAAAGAATGGAGTGTTAAAGGTTGATGATAACATTGAAATAGATTTTGACGGCTTTTTACATAGACGCAAACCTTATTTGTCTTAACATTTATTCTAAGGGGGGTAAGAGGAACATTAACGCCGGGAACATTGACGCTACGGATATCTCTTATTTTGCGGTATGTTTCGCTTGCCAAGGTTTCAAATGTAAAAGTGTTAAGGGGGAAAGAAATAATTGCAAACACTTCTGCCTAGATAAAGAGATTGAGTTTATTAAAGAAGAAGCCGAGGAAGACGACAAAACCCAAGAGGTTACAATGATTAAAGAGGGCAAGAAATACAGAGTTAAGATACTGGAGGAGATTGAGTAGCCCTTTGAAAGAGAATAACTTTAGAATACTGAGGGGTGGGGTGGATAATTCTAGGCCCAGTCTGGCTCTTTGACGCAAGGATAAGAGGCCGAGGTGGTTCTCTCATACTAGATGGTGAGAGTTTAACCCAGTTTAAAAACCTAATCATAATCTTGCCCCCACCACCTGAGCATTTTGAAAGAACCAAAAAAGCATAACTTACTTAGGCTAAAGGAGAGAAAAATGATATATGTTAAAAATACGAAATGATAAATAACTTTAGGAAATTTGAGGCTGAAATGATAATTGTCTTAAAGGATGAGAGAAGATGAAGAAAATAATAACAAAAATATGTATAAGTGAAGTAACAGTGAGCAATAACGAAGAAATTGACCAATGTGCATGGCACAAAAAGCCAGAAGTAGGGGCTTATCATTGTTCTTATTGTTGCTCACAGTGCAATCCTATTTGCCAACAAAGGTTAAAAGACGTAAAAGATTACTTAATTAACCAACCCTAACATGCCTACCTCTAAAAAGAAGATACATTGGACTTTAAGACATCACAAATGGTGCTATTGGGATTGTTGTAGATGTAGTTATTGCCTTACCCACGAAAGCTATTGCAAGCCAAAAAATATATGGGAACGGATTGAAAAAATAGTTTGGATTTGGATTGATAGATTTAGTTAGAGGATTTAATAATGCCTACCTCTAAGAAAATGACCAAAGACAGGTTACACCAAAAGATAAGAAACATTTGCACCTACCATTCAGAAGATGGCACAAGCGGCTATGATTTGTCCGAAGCTCAATTTGAGGAATTGTTTGAGTTAATTGACACCATCATCTCCCAACTCTTAAAAGAGAGAGAGAAAGAGGTAAGGGAGAAAATATCTAAACAAATAGAGAAATATCCTGCTGGTGGTATGTGTGCTGATAATTGTGAAGGAGCATTAAATTTACAAGAACATATTTTACGCTCTCTGAAATCAAAATGAAAAATAATAAAAGAGATGGAAAGAAAACCAAATAAACAATATAAATCGAGGTGATAAATATGACTGATGCACAAAATATAGGAAACCCGCCCAAAAGGATTAAAAATAAAGATGGTTGGACTTGGCGGATAGTTAAAGATTTGATGAAAAGAGCTAAGTTGGGAGATGAAATAGGATTTACTATTGGTAGGACTCATTGGGTTTTGAGAAAGGGAAATTTTACATAACAAAAATGACAAGTTTTACTACTAAAGTTAAATTAAAGGATTTTTATAAGCCAACTAAGATGAACCAAGAAATTGAATCCCTCCAATCACTCAAACGCTGGCTTAAAGGCAAGAAGTTACCCCAAGCCGAGAAAGATATCTTAAGAGGATTGATAAATGTAAGAATGGAAGAATTAAAGGAAAAAGTAGAGGAGGCAATAGAAAAGAAAGGTTACTCCGGCACCAAAACAACTCTTAAAGAAATAAAAGATTGGGAGGAGGTATTGTGAAGAAAATACCTGACTTTATGCCCTACCCCTGCGGGTGTATGTATGAAAGAAGAAAACACTCAAATAGTTGGATAAAAATAAAGATTTGCGAGAAACACAAAAGAAATGGAAACAAATTCAAACACTGATTGTAAAAAGGATAAAGACCATGATTGGATAGTAATAAACTTAAATCCTTTTACCCGGAAGTGTAAAAAGTGCGATAAAGAAGAAGTATGGCAAATAGAAATGCAAAAAGGGAAAGTGGTATAATGAGTGCATGCCCAAAACTTCAATAGATAAATTAGACCTCACATTAAAACAAAGAAAGTGGATTAAAGAATACATTAAAACCGGAAATGCCACAGAAGCAGCCATGAGGGTTTATGATTGTAAGGATAGAGAAAGTGCCAATGCCATAGGTTCGGAAAACCTCGCAAAACTTAGTTTTCCAACTTTAATGGAGGAAATGGGCTTGACAGATGTGGCACTTCTTAATGCTGGGGCCGAAGGAATGTTGGCAAAGAAATCCACAATAACCGGTGAAATGATTCCAGACTACAACGCAAGACACAGATATTGGGAAACACTTTTTAAACTTAAAGGAAGACTAAAAGATAACGCTACAAACATAAGTGTTTCAGGGGAAAAAGTAATTGCTATACTAGGAGGAGACTCCAGCAAAGCCAATGTATATCAGGACCAGAGCAACTGAGAAGTTACTTAAACTCTCCAAGCGTATCAGGGGAGTTGCTGGGGGCACATCTGCTTCTAAGACTGTCTCCATTCTTCTTTGGTTGATAGACTATGCTCAAAGTAATGGGAACCAGACATTAAGTGTTGTTTCTGAAACCTTCCCACATCTTAAAAGAGGAGCTATAAGAGATTTTCTTTCGATAATGCAAGAACATAAGTATTTTCAGGATACCAGATGGAATAAAACAGACTTTATTTATACTTATGAAACAGGAAGTATAATTGAGTTTTTCAGTGCCGACCAGCCAGGTAAAGTTAGGGGACCAAGGCGTGATGTAATTTTTATCAATGAGGCAAACAATATAAGTTATGAAACTTATACACAACTTGAGGTAAGAACCAAAAGAGTGGTTTGGTTGGATTGGAATCCTGTTAGCGAGTTTTGGTGGTATGAAGAGATTTTAGGTAAGCAAGATGTGGACTTCATAACCTTAACTTATAAGGATAATGAGGCATTGGACCCGTTGATGGTTCAGGCACTTGAGGTTAGAAAAGGAAATAAAAACTGGTGGAAAGTATATGGTGAGGGACAATTAGGTGAGGCAGAAGGAAGAATATACATCGGTTGGGAACAAATAGATGGAATTCCCCATGAAGCAAGGCTTGAAAGATATGGGATGGACTTTGGTTATACTAATCACCCAACTGTTGCAGTGGCGGTTTATTACTATAACGGAGGTTACGTTTTAGATGAGGTTATTTTCCGTAAAGGGTTAAGCAACAGAGAGATTGCGGATGTTCTATTAAATTCTTCTAAGGCGATAGTAATTGCGGATAGTGCCGAACCCAAAAGTATAGATGAAATTGCAAGCTATGGAGTAAATATTCTTCCTTCTCAAAAGGGCCAGGGTAGTGTTTTGCAGGGGATTCAATATGTTCAGGACCAAAAGATAAGTGTTACCAAAAGAAGCCTTAATCTTTTAAAAGAATATCGTAACTATCTATGGCAAACTGACCGGGATGGTAAAATAATAAATGAACCGGAGCATCTTTTTTCTCACTCTATGGATGCAGTGCGCTATGCACTTGAAAGTTTTAGACCAAGGTTAGGCGGTGGCCATATAGTTGACGAGTCCCAACCTTTAATAACAATATGAAACCAGAAATACAAAAAGAAGATTTAGAAATAGCCTTACCGATAATTAACACTATTAATCCTAAAGTGATAGTCGATATAGGTACTTATTTAGGTGGTTCTGCTTGTTTATGGAGAGATACTTTTACTCCGGATATTTTAATTACGATTGACATCATGCAAAGAATACCCGGAATGGAAGGTGTTGAGTTCTTACTTGGCAATTCAAAAGATGCCGAGACGGTTGGTAGAGCTACTTCATTACTAAAAGGTAGAAAAATAGACTTTTTATTCATAGATGGGGACCACGCTTACGAGGGTGTAAAGAGAGACTTTGAACTTTATTCTCCAATGGTAAGAGATAGGGGAATAATAATGTTCCACGACGTTATTTATCACACAGACGTAGATGATGTTCCCTCTTTCTGGAAAGAGGTCAAAAGGAATTATGATTATATTGAAATAGCCCAGAATTTTAATACTACTGGTATAGGGTTAATTACAAAGGCAACACCTTATACAAGGTCTGGTTACGGAAATACAATATGATTTCATTTATAGTCCCGGTGAACAACAGAAAGCAACTAAAGAAACTTGAGGCTTCGCTAAAGGCACTAGGACAGCCCTTTGAGTTAATTCCGATAGAAGGCGCCACTTCATTCTTTGACGCCTGGAGGCAGGCTGTGCCTAAAGCTAAAGGAGAATACATTGTTTTAACCCATCAGGATACCGAATACATAGCAATTCCTAAACTGGATAAATACTTAAAAGATGATGTAGGAATGATAGGTGTTGCGGGGACTACTGTTATACATAAAGACCAACCTTGGTGGTTTTCTCAGGAAAGATTGTTCGGACACATACTCTCAGGCCAGATATTCCATACCGGCGATAAAGGTAATGAGTTGAGCGTCTTTGGCCCATTCGGTGAAGTAGTGGTTTTAGATGGAGTGTGTTTAATTACTACCAAGAAGGCTTTAGAAGATGTAGGTATACCCAAAAAGGATTACGGTTCTTGGGACTTCTACGACCACATAATTAGCTTAGAATATATCAAGAAAGGCTACAAACTCTTAACGGTTCCTATTGTAATGGTTCATATAAGTAGAGGCGGAGAGAAGCGGCCTTCATTTTTTGAAAGCATGGACAAGTTTAGAGATGAGTATTTAGACAAAACATGGCGGGTATAAACGAAAAGATATCAGAGCATAACGCCAAAGCCTACATGGATATAGCCAGAGATATGTTTGTGCAAAAAAAAGGAATATTTACTTTTATAGTGAGAATAGACGGAAAAAAGATAGTGGATTATGTTCAGCTTGAAAGTATGAATTATGGACAATCAGCTAGTTGAGCAAAGAATAACCGCCTTCTTCGCTATAGTTGAGCGTGAGGCACAAAAGATGGAATATGGAACTATGACTATCAACGTGCAAGTGGGCGAAGGACTGCCGATAGTTCAAACAATTAACATAGTTAAAAGTAAAAGAATAAGATATAAAATTGACAAAAACCTAAGACAAGAGTAATATTTAAGCGCAAGTCTTACAACATACGTATTGTGGACTCCCGAAAGGGGGTCTTTTTTTATGACTAAACTCTCTGACACTATTCTTGACAGACGCCAAAAGGCAGACGATTACCTTCGTACCAAAAGAAACTTGTGGACGGAATACGAGAATATTCTTCACGGCTATTTGTCTGATGATATCTCAGGTAAAACCAAAAGCCAGATGTTTGACCCTAAACTTCCTACCATAGCACTTGATCGCTCGGCCCGGGTTATGGCGCAACTTCCGACAGGTAAAGTAAGAGGAATAAGCAAAAATGACAGGGGTGGTGAGCAACTTGCGAACTTAATACTTGATAAATATATCGTTCCCAACGCCAACGCCCAGTTCGACTTCCTCACCAAAAATAGGATGGTTAATCTCTACTCGAATATCTACGGCAACTTCTTTACTTTGGTTGATTGGGACGTCAAGAAAAACGGCTACATAGGTCCCGATATGTGGCTTATACCTATCAGGAACGTATTTCCTCAAGTCGGTGCGGTTAGTTTGGAAGATAGCGATTATGTAATTATAAGAAGCTGGAAGCCTAAAAGTTACTTTGAGAACCTTGTTGGTGAAAGAGGCTATAAAAATATACCTAAGATATTGGAAGCTTTGGAAGAAAGGTCGGGAAGCAAGGAGGGAAGGGATAGTAGCCAAAAGTCCTCCAGAGAGGTAAATGAATACCCTGATGAAGTTGCGGCTAAGAAAAGCGGGTTTTTTGAGGTTTTGAGTATGTATGAAAGAGACAGGTGGGTTGATTATCAAGTTGATAGCAAACTTGAGTTTAGGGACCTGAAAAACCCCCACGATGACGGCGACTTGCCTGTTAAGTGCAAATATTCAATTCCTTTATTAGATGATTTTATGGGCATGGGCGACTTTGAGAGGGGCAAGCCTATGCAATACAGCATTAACTCTCTTTGGGGGTTATACATGGATGCGGTAAAAGTTTCCATCTTCCCCCCAGTTTTGATAGACGAGGACAAAGTAAGCGACATGAGTTCAATTAAGTGGGCGGCTGCTGCCAAGTGGTTAATGAAGAATGGCGGGGCGGTAAACGGGGCACAATCGCTTAACCTCTCCCCTCAAGGCATAGCCACTTTTAACCAAGTTTATGGAGCTATGAACGCCTCGCTTCTTAGTATGTTCGGCACAACCGACACCACGACAACGGCAGAAACTGACCCCGGCTTCGGCAAAACCCCCCAAGCCTTGGAAATGCAAGCTGTAAGGCAAAACGCCAGGGATACGGTGGACAGGTTTTACCAAGAGAGATTTATCACCTCGGTAATGAAGAAGTTTATAAATTTAGTAAGTAAAAAGATGACGGGAAGCGTTGCGGTGAGAATGTTCGGCGACGAAATAGACAATTTAAAGAAAAGCTATCCCGAGGTTGAAAAGATGTTTGACGAAAAAACTGGCAAACTGACAATTCCTAAAGGTAAATTCGGTTCGGTTGTTTGGGATTATGAGATAGTGCCTGGTTCTACCTTCGCAGCAGACCAAGCTAAACAACAGGATAGCCTAATAAACTTATTTGCGATACTTACCAAAGACCTGCAAATGCATCCCCAAACGGGTGAAGTAACCTCTCCTCTTATTAAAGCGATGGAAAAGGAAAACAAAAAGGTGATGTTCGGCGAACTCGTTACAAGAATTGTTAATAACGCCGGAACTCAGGATTGGGACAAGATAATTGTAGACACGAAAGACGATTTTGAAGGCAAAATGACGCAGGATAGACAAAAGTTTATGCAGGTAGTTCAAGGACTTATGCAGGGAAACATCAATGGCGTGCCGCCTCAACCTCAAGAAGCAAACGGAATACCTCAAGGAGTGTCCCAAGGAATGCCGCAAGGGGCTCCACAGGAAAATCCGATGCCAGTAAATCCGATGCAAGGAGGGCCAATTGGACAAACAAGCACTTAGACCAAGTTTCTATAAGGACTTTACAACCAAGTTTGAAGAAGAAGAGGTTAAGGAGTTGGATGAGAACCAGCAAGCCTTGGCCTACATAACGCATTTTAAGGGGTGGGAACTATTAAAAGAGTATAAAGGCAGACTTGATGAGTATTTAGACAACTTTGTGGCTGAGGCAATGCAAAAAGGTTTAAGTGCGAGAGAAATAGGCGTAAGGACAATGGTTCAATGGCTGACTAAATTCGTACTTAATAGTTTTATTGATAAAGCCGATGCAGCAAGAAGGGTTGAAGAAAAGTAATGGCGAAGCGGAAGAAGCAATTAAAGAAGAGTTTAATGAAGAGCTTAACTTTGACAAACCGGATTTTATTTTCCTTCCGAAAGGAAATCACCATTATCGGCAGGAAGGTTACTACTTGGTTTGTAGAAGTTGTGAACTTACTCATGCGACGTATATTGGGGCGGAAAAAATTATGGTCGGTGAGAAAGATGGCCAACCGATTATTAAGCTGAGAAAAGAAGTTGGTATGGCTTAGATAGTTTGGCGGTGCACACAAAAAGCAGTGTGTGTGCCCCCAAGCCCTTTAGGCTTGTGTAAGCTCTTGCCGACATATCGTGCAAGTGTTTCTTACCGAAAGAGGGTGAGAAAAAATGAAAAAGAAAGAAACTAAGAAAGATGAGGCGTTAAAAGCTGACGAAAGTAAAATCGAGGAAGAAACGCCGACTTCCGAAGAATCCGAAGAGGTATTCGTTGATACGGCCGATGAGGTTGTTGAAACACTCGATACCGCTGAGGAGGAATTACCGGCAGAAACCGAAGAGGAAGAAGCTGAACCTGAACCGACGGGGGAGGAGGAAGCTGAGGCACCTACTGAGGAAGAAGGTCGCAAGACTGCCAAATCCCGAATAAGGGAATTGGTTGCTGAGAAGAAAGCTGCGGAACAAAAGGCTGAGTCGCTGGCGGACCAAGTAAGGAAGTTCACGTCTTACCGACCTGAACCTATTACTGAGATACCACAAGTTCAGCCCGATGAACAAGGGAGTATTTCAGCAGAGGAACTTATGCGCCGACAAGATGTACTCGTTCAGATACGGCTTGGTCAACAAGAAAATGTACACCGAGTGCAACAGGAGGCCCTGGAGGCCACAACTGCATATCCCGAGCTGGACCCCGACTCCGAGAGCTTCGACTCAGAATTATCTGAGTCGGTTTCTCAGGCAACATTGGCTGTAATTCAAAGCAATCCGACAGCTTCTGTGAAGAAATTTGTCGATGGCATGATGAAGCCATACAGGCGGTCTTTAGAAAAACAAGAGGCGGGCCAAACAGAAACCATAACCAAACAGGTTTCACAACAGGCTATGAGGCCCACTCAGGTTCAGGAACAAGAGAAGCCTTTTTCTGAACTTTCCATCGAAGAAATGGAGCAGCAACTTGGCGTTGTCCATCGTTGATGGGTAACACAAGAAGATTAGCCATGCGTACATACGTACGTTGTTTGTTTGGTTAGAAAGTGAGGTGAATATATATGGCAGAAGCATTAAACAGGACGACCGGTGGACTATCTATTCAGATGCAGACCTACTATGAAAAAGTTTTCCTAGCAAGGGCGCTGAAGCAGTTAGTCTATGCTGAAGGGGCACAAAAGTCCACTCATGGGAAAAATGTCGGTAAATCAATTGTATTTACACGGATGACTCCTATGAGCAATGT
>Ga0214473_10005235_pt1 | contig 15564 bp, 11 predicted proteins | sample RVTome_7_FD_203509 | JGI IMG/M metagenome (GOLD analysis project Ga0214473, IMG submission 203509) | Soil microbial communities from uranium-contaminated site in the Upper Colorado River Basin, Wyoming, United States - RVT98D197 | ecosystem: Environmental > Terrestrial > Soil > Contaminated >... | reverse complement strand
GAAAGTATCGCTACTTTTCCATCAAAAATTTTAGATGCTAAGTAATATGTAAAGTATACTGAAATAGTACCAATAATAATATTACCGAACCTAGCTAAAACAATAACTACTGTACTATAATTTTCTTGAAGCCCTAAAATTTTAAACATTAATTTTAAGGGAAGAAACATTAACCCAAGAATATATTGAATGAAAGTTCCATATCCCATAAATGTTTGAGTCGAAAAGTATATCCCAGGAAAATTTAAAATACTTTGATAAACTTTAGGTTCGTCGGGATGATAATTTTTAACATAAGGATTAATTGGAACTCCCCATAAAATAGGTAGTAGCCGAACAAATAAACCCAATAATAAGATTAATAAGAGAAGCTTATTATTTTTGAAATGAGTAATTTTTTCAAAGTATGAAGAAGTATCAAAAGATTTTATCATATATCCTAAAAATATTTTTTCTAGTCCCTAAGAAAACATTAATCTTGTTAATAATAACATCAATAAAATTTATTAATCAGCTAAATCATAGCTACGAACAAATGCAGAAGAAGCTGCTGTCATTTTTATTTCTTCTTTAATTTTGATAATTTTTTTAATATAGATTTAGATGATTCCCCTTAAAATTTACATAAAAAAACACTTATTAATATCAAGAAAGTCAAACCTTACTTTACTGTGAAGTGGATACCGGCACAACTACATTAAAGTTTCAGATGAAAGTTAATTTACAGTAACAGCATCATCTTCTATATCTCAACAAAAGAATGTGATTGAATAAATATAAGTATCAATTGCAATTTTATTATAAGCCTTTAGACTATAATGTGTACCCCATAGTGTACTTGACAGAAACCAGTTACCTTGTTCCTTCAAGTTCATTTTTCTTTTCAGTGTCACAACCAAGTGGGGTAACGAAAAACATAATGATAATAGAACCAATAAGAAGTTTCATTTTTATCTCCATTTATGATGTTGTTTTATTTAAAAAATACTTCTTAAAGGTAGTATACACATATTCAGATGTTAAATAGTTGCGCTGTATCACACTTCCATTAGAAAGATTACGAATCACTAGTTTTGTGCTCTATCCAATCAAAAAATCTTTTTTAGTAAAGTTTCCTAACCGAAAGTTCAATGTTTATTAAGTAATCTTTGAAAAGTTTGGTGATGTGAAAACCAAATTTGATGGAAAAATAAAAATGCCTTTGCCGGAGGGGGGCAAAAGCGTAGGCATACTAGCTAAGCTTTACTCGCGACTAAACGAGAAGCGTAACAACATTATTAAGGAATTCAGTTAAAGTCAATTTATTTCAGCAGCAGCATCTTCTTCGTATAAATAAAATTCTCTGCTCCGCTCTCAGTGAAATGAACTTGTATTCGGTAGTAATATACTCCGCTTGGTAAATCACTTCCACTAAAATCTATCAGGCAATAACCAGATTCTCTTTCTTCATTTAGCAAAACTCTTATCTCTTCACCAAGTATGTTAAGAACTGACAACCTCACATTTCCTTTGCTTGGTATTCCTAATAATATCGTAGTTGTAGGGTTGAAAGGATTCAGATAGTTTTGATATAATACATACTCTTTAGGTATTAGCTCAATTTCAATAATGCTTGAATAAACAAATTTACTGTCCGTGTCTATTTGTTTTAACCGATATTTAAACTTGCTTCCTGCTAAGAGATTTTTATCTTCAAAACTATAATTTTTCGGTGAATTACTATTTCCATGTCCTTGAACAAAACCAATATTTGTCCATCCGCCAACTTCCGATGTCCTCTCTACTGCAAATCCATAGTTGTTTACTTCAGTTGCTGTTTCCCATCTTAATAAAACATGGTTTTGCATAACTGCCTTGGCTGTAAACGAAATTAATTCGACAGGAAGAACTATTACACCTTGCCCTGTTACAACAGCATTTTCACAAGTCCCGCTTATATTTTCGGTGATATAGCTTGCACCTGCTTCAACTATAATATTATCAGAGCAAAACTGACTGCCAATAGGAACAAAGAATGAATTACCATTCTTAAGGATCAAATAGCTTTGTGCAATACCTAAACTAGAAATGATAGAAACAGTAAAAAGTATTTTTATAATGATAGTCAATTATGGTTCTTCTGTTATATAAGCCCTAAACTCACAACCTTTTTGAGCTTGGAAACCAGGTTTTAACGTAATTTCATTATTTGAGTTAAAGCTTGATTTTTTGGATGCAGGAATAATATAAAAATACGGACTGCCTGCTGTCATGCTGTTTGATGCAAAATAATCATCAATTCTGTTATTTGTTACTGTTAAATCTGTAAATAACCTTTCAGAATGATTGTAAGATGCAGGTATTGATGAATAAACTGGACCCACGAATTGACGGTTTGCAAAAACTCCATTGATATAACAATCTCGGACCTGCTGATATTTTGTAGACAAAAATCCACAATTAACAGCGGCGTTACAAAAACTATTTAAATTGTTATCATCTGCTTCTTGTTCCAAACCATATAACCATATACCTGCTAACCCAAGATTCTGAGCATGACCTAAAAGTTGACCATATTCTGATAAATCATTATTTGTACTTACCCATGTCATAGAAAATTTGTTTCCGAAAAGATTTTTCATATCAGTCCAATCATCTCTCTGGTCTGTATTTGTTGGCCAGGATGTCCATATCCCAAGGAATTTCCACCAATGTATATAAGAACTAAAAAGAACTTTATCAGCAAGTAAATTAGTATAATTTATTAAGTCAGAATTTCTTTTATATCCACTAATTACAAAGGGAGCATTTGGAAAATAAGATTTTATCCAATCTTTCACAGTTTGAACTGTGTTAAAAGGAATACTTCTATCGGCTGGCTCATCAAAATAATAGGCCCAGCATTCTTCATATTGATCGGCATAATCTACATTAGTCATTATATTCGTAAGGGGTGTGTACCCAATTTGCTTTGCCATATTAAACTTGTTTTGTCCAAGTCCCGTGTGAAAAAAAATATAATTAAAACCCCATCTATACTTTAACTCTTTTAATTTCTCAATATCAGTCCATCTATTTTCGTGAGGCCAAATACCAACAATTTTTCCTTCAACTGGTTCATAATATTTATACCAGTTATAAACGTAATTCACATTTTGGGGGAACAATTCTCCTGTAGGATAAATTACAATGAACAAGAAGAAAAAAATATTAAATGAGTTTTTCATTTAGATTAATCGGAATTAATTTGCTTCTTTAATAGTTCAATATCATTTTCTAATTTTTCCACTTTTTTATCCTGTTCAATTAAGTATAGTGTGAGCTCCTCTATTTTTTCAAGCAGCTTTACCTGAATTTCACCAATATTTATCCCCTCCTTACTGACCTTTTGTTTATCGGGAAGATTAGGTAGATGTCCATTATCACGTATATAGTTTTCAAGTTCTTTTATTTCAGGTTTTTTATAATTTTGATGGAAGACATAATCTGGCCAGTTCTCTTTCAATTTAACTACTATCTCTTCGGCAACTACATTACCAGAGACAGCAAGTTTATATCCGTTCGTAGTACTAGTTCCTATTCCCACGAACCCCTGACCGTTCACTCTGAATAATGTGTTATTTAAATTGTCTTTTACAGAAAATCCTTGACTGGATGTGTTACCGCTTAGTTTTGCCTCAATCTCCTGCGAAAACATAGAATTCAAAGGTAGAATTATTAAAACAAGTGTGATTATATAGCAGCTAATTTTCATGTTTTGTCCTGTAAAATAATTGAAAAATAATTCTTATCAGCAGTCTACTTCGGGAGAGTATCGCCGAGGTGATATGACAGTAATACTCAGAAAGTTGGACTCCCTCGGTAGAACTATTTAGTACAATTAAAAATGCTATTAATTTTAACGAATGTCAAAACCTTCTTAACTTTAATTAATGGGATCATATTTAAAATAAAAAATGCCTGCGCTTTTTGTGAGCAATGGCGCAGGCATAACTTATTTTCTCTACTCCGATAGAGCGAAAGCTGTTACAACAATATTAAAGTTTCAGATTAAAGTCAATTTACCTCAGCAACAGCATCTTCTTCGTTTCAACAAAATCATCTGCTGTAATTCTATAAATGTATACTCCGCTCGGCAGATTACTTGCGTCGAACTCTACTGAGTGATAACCAGTTTCTATATCTTCATTTACCAACGTAGCTATTTCATTCCCGAGGACATCAAATACTTTAATGGTTTGCCAACTGCGTACTGGAGACTGCCAACTTATTTTTGTGCTTGGATTAAATGGATTGGGATAATTTTGATGTAAGGTATAGAAAGTTGGTGCTATTTGCTCATTAGAACTTAAAGTCGGTTGAGAACCTAATTTTATAAGCCAAACATCCATTCCCCCCGCACCAAATGATTCGGTAACACCAACTGCTATATAACCACCATCTGCTGTTTGTTGAATTGATTCACCCCAATCCCAATTTAGCCCACCTAAAATTTTGTCCCATTCCATCGATCCGGTAGAATCAGTCTTTATTATCCAAAAGTCATCAAGTCCCAAAATAAAGTGCTGATTACATCCACAAATAATGTAACCTCCATCAGAAGTGCAGTCCACAGAATATCCTTCATCATTACCATAACCACCAAATGTTTTAGTCCAGAGAGTATCCCCAAAAGAATTTGTTTTCAGTAACCATAAATCATAATCATAGCTAAAAGTTGAGCCATACTCCCCCACCATTATATAGCCACCGTCTTTAGTCTGTTGAATTTCAAAGCCGCAATCAAAACCTAAACCTCCATATTTTTTAGTCCATGTTGTATCTCCCGAAACATCGGTTTTCAGAAGCCAAAGGCTTCCTTCATTACCGCCATCATCACTACCTCCAACAACAACATAACCTCCATCATAAGTTTGTTTAACCGAATATCCCTCATTATAATCCCCGCTACTATACTCCTTCCTCCAAATCTGCTTTCCATTGGAATCAACTTTCAATAGCATTAAACCACCGCAACCAAAGCAACCTGGAACATTTCTTCCCCATATACCAGTTGCAATATACCCCCCATCCGATGTCATCTGCGCATCCCGACAGAGATCAGGTAATCCAGAGTTATTATATGTGCTGTCCCAAATTTTCGAGCCCCAAGAATCAGTTTTTAATAACCATGGCCTCGAATCGAATTTTGAGCTACCATGAGACCATGTAGAGCCACCAATTATATAACCACCATCTGATGTCTGTTGAACTGATCCACCCCATTGGGCAGTGCTGTCTCCAAAAGTTCTGGTCCACGATGTGTCTCCAAAGGAATCTGTTTTTATAAGCCAAAGATCATTTTGACCAAGACTATATGAATAAGTAAACCCGGTAATAATAAATCCACCATCGGATGTTTGAAATAAAGCGGTACCTTTTTCATTATCAACTCCGCCATATAATTTTGTCCAAAGTGTATCTGGCGCCTGTCCAAAGGATGGAAAAACACAATTTAAATAAACTAGCATGATCCACGATAGAGATTTCATAACGCCTCCTAAATTTGGGTTAGAAATTATCACTCATGATTAAATCAAATATCGGTATTTCTATAAAATCCATTTACCATTATTCTACCTCATAATTATCATTTTTTTGGTTTCGATACATTCAACCGACTGTAATCTATAGAAATAAACTCCGCTTGGAAGTTGATTTGCATTAAATTCTACTGAATGATAACCGGTTTCTATTTCTTCGTAAATCAATGTGGCTAATTCATTCCCGATTACATCAAATACTTTGATTGTTTGCCAACTTCGAACTGGAGATTGCCAGCTAACGGTTGTACTTGGATTGAAAGGATTAGGATAATTTTGATAAAGTTGAAATGATCTAATTATGTTTTGTGCTAACTCAATCTCGGTTATCTGCAGATAGGAAAATGTAGATTTTCGAAAATTATTCCAGATATTATTAGTCCATTTTTGACTCAACATTTCAATCATGTTATTATTTATATCATAGGTTCGATAGGCTGTCATATTATTTTCCCAATTAGAATTAACCCATTTTTGATAAAGGTCATCTATCATATTGTTATTCTCATCATATACATAGATATACTTGCTGACATTCACCCAATCAGAATTTAACCATTTTTGATAAATGTATTCAGTCATGTTATTATTCGCATCGAAAACGAAATTATATCGGTTTACATTCATCCAAGCGGAATTCGACCATTCTTGATACAATTCTTGAGTATTGTTATTATTTATATCATATACTCGTGAAGTTTTACAATTATTTATCCAGTTAGGGTCAATCCAATTTTGGCATAAAGACTCGATCCTATTATTATTTTCATCATAAATCAAACTGCACTTCGAATCAATACTCCAATCAATTCCATTCCATGTCATAAAAAAACTTTCAATAATGTTATTGTTCGCATCATATGTATATGATTCTTTAAAATCATATATACTATATGAATCGGGAAATTCTTGATATATCCATTCAATCATATTATTATTTGTATCATATTTATAGGTATCCTTAGATTCAAAAATCCAGTTACCTGCTCCAACCCAATCTTCATACAGTTCTTCAATAAGGTTATAATTTGGATCATAAGTGCATGCTTTTCTCCAAGAGTTTACCCAATCAGATCCGACCCAATTTTGGAATAAATATTCAATCTCGTTATTATTTTCGTCATAAGAATACTTTGATTTAAATGAATTTCTCCAATCAGAATTACTCCAGCTTTGGATTACTGATTCGGATATCAAAAATTCCGTATTAAAATTAGGTTTCTCTATAATTTGCTTTGAAATGTGTTCATGGAATGGTTTTAACTTTTGTGGCTCATCAAACGCTACTTGTGAAGCAACTTGAGATAAAATTTGAGTGCAAAACAAAAATGAAATGAGTGTAATAAATGATTTCATTCAGACCTCCTATCATTTAAGATTATTTATTTGAATACAGAAAATAATTCATAGATTTAGGCGAGAGAAACTTTAAGTGATTATTTATTAAAGTTTCTCTCAATAATTTATTTTCACGCAACTTTACTCAAAGGAACTACCTTTAATTGACAGAAATAAACTCCACACGCCAGATGTAATCCTAGATATTCAGATATCAATTAAAAGCATTTTTATTTTAACTCTTATTCTATGTTGATTTCATCATAAGGCTCTGCTAGCCCACCTACATTTTGACTTGGGTCATAAGAGAAATTTGGGCTATACAAGTTCTTCACATAAAATCGATATCTACCTTTTGTAACTGTTACACTCTCTGCAGATTCTGCAACTGTCCCATTTGTGCTAAAACCAACGTTCGGACAACAGCTAATTGTTCCGCTTACCGCTATCCATTGCCCCATACCTTTAAATCCCACCTCAGAACAGGTTACTTTATAAAACAATTGATATTTTTTTCCTTTTGGACCACTTGAAGTTATTTCAACATCAGTAACATGAAATGAATCAACTGTATTTCTGGGATTAATTAATACCCTTTCATCTTCCTCTAGTTGGCCATTATATGTCCAAAAATTCTGACCAGAAACTGAAAAGTGTAAGAGGTATTGATCGGGATTAGCAGTTGCAAGCTGATCGAATAATACACCATTAAATGAAAAATCGGGCATCACACTTCCGTCCCAAATAAAATCGTCTTCTATTACTGCTTCTCCATTACCAGGTATAGTAGTGTAAAAAACATAAGGATCGAAAAATGTACGATAAGTACCGTCTCCATCAAGATCATATCTGAAACCTAAACTCATATGTTCAACCGTTTGAGCATTTATCACTTTATAGTGAACGATCATATTAGAATCAGGAATATCTTTCACATTTTGCCAACCTTCTATATATAATTCGGCAATTTCAGGCTTTGGTGAAGATGGTTTGCCTTTCGTCAAATCATTCGTCTGATTTTGTTGAGTATCACTCATTACGGGATTGGGTTTATCTGAACAACTATTCAACAGAAAAGCAAAAAAAGTAATGCAAATGAAAAAGAATGTTAGTTTTTTCATTTTAGCCTCCATTTAAATTATTATTGATTGTTGTATGTTTCTTTTTACAATACCTTCAATTCTTTCAATCAGTAACGCTTCATTTAAAGGCATCTTAAAGAAATCTTTGCTTCCATATTTATATGCTTTTATTAAATTCTCTTTTGGTTCTTCCTGCCCTAATGCAATCACACGTAATCTGGGATTCTTCTTATGAACTTCTTTCAAAATCTTTAACTCTTTTCCATTCGTCCCAATTTCTATTAGAAGTATTTTAATTGATGTACTTTCTAAGGTTTGTCGAACTTGATTTAAACTAGAACATGCTAAGACTTTAAATTTTCTGTCAAGCCTGGTGAGAAGATTAGAATTAGCTAACAGTGATTGACCATAAACTGCAATTTTTATTTTTGCAGATCTCAACACTTTACCCTTTGAAATTGAGAAATGACTTTTTTGCCTCGTACCTTTTTAGTCAACATTCAGACCAAGATATTTTTATCCATCGCTGAAGAATAAAAATCCTTTTTTCAACTTGTTTTTGGAGTTTTGAAAGAGTTAATCAAGAAGAGCAGCTAATTAAATTATATCGTCAACGATATAATTATGTTGTGAAGAATATAGAAATGAAATTGAAGAAAGAAAGAATCTCATTCCCAACCTTTAGTTAGAGAATGTGAATGGTGAAATAGTTCTACAAATAGATTTGCATTCAGCTTTTGCTGAGAAATAGACTTTTAGTTTCTTTTATAATTAATTCCTTTTAGCTCCGCAATCCGTTTTTTGGCATCAATCAACTCTGGTAAATCAGCATCAGCTTCTTTCCAGATTTCAAGGAATTGCTGATATGCTTCAATTGCTTCATCTTTTTTACCAAGTGCTTCATTTACTTTACCGAGTAGATAAAATTTTCTTGGGTAAGCATATCCGAATGGCAACTCAATCCACCAAGGTATAGGCTCTTTATTAATATCAATAGATAAAAGCACTGCTTTAGCTTTTTTATAATCATTTAAATAATAAAAACATTGGGCTAACCTGTAAAGAAAATAAATTCTTGGTTCTTCATTTACTAAAAATTGGTATTTCTGAGAAGCAGCTAGATAATTTTTATTATGAAAAAAAATACCTGCCTGCCACATTGATAAATCAAAAAAGTAACCACCACCAAGATCTTTTTCCTTTATTTCTTTTTCCACCAAATCGCAAACAGCAAGCGCTGAAAGAATTTCCCCATTATAATAATGATCTCGAAGACACAAACATAGAAGACTATCTGCGATATAATTGTCACTAGATGTCCGAAGACTTAAATTTCCGATTAAGAAATCTTTATTTATGTTCCAAATTTTCTTCACGTCGAATAGATTATTCTGTAACTTATGAAATGTTATTTCTCTGTTAAGAGACATTTTTACAACATCGGTATTTTTTGAATTCTGTCTAAGCCGAATGTATTCCAAAGCTTTTTTATATTTTCCCTGGTATAGCCTAGCAATGGGAATTAATTCCATATCCTGACCAAACCACCCCAAAGAATCCGTTTTTAAAAATTCAGATTCGGCTTCAGTGAACTTATTCATATAAAGATATACAATACCTAATGTTCGATGAGCCCAAGCCATATCTGGTTCTATACTTATTGCTTTGAAGGCCTCAGTGCAAGCAAGTTCGTAATCCCCTTTGTGTAGGTAATCATAAACATAGAATTGTGTATTCTGGGCAACAAGTTCCGGGTAAGACTCAATGACCTTATTTCCATAATAATTTGCACTGTCGTATTCCCTAAGTTCCCTATAAGTCCAAGAAATATAACCAAAAGATGGTTGTACAGAATTAGTAATTAGAGCTATTTTTTTAAGGTTTTGTATATATAGATCAAACTCTCTTCTATCATAATTAATCCTTGCCATTAGGTTATAACCATCAGGGTTGAAGGGATATTTATCAATCAGTTCCTTAGTATATTTTTTAAATCCTGAAATATCACCATAATATTCTGCAGCTGAAGCATAAATTAGAAGTCTTTCTCTCTCGGAGGTTTGTTCAGCATATTTTACAGCTTTTTTTAATATTGCTTCATTTTCAGCCTGCGTTAATCCAGCTTCTGCCCAATAATTTCGTAAATCTTTATAGGCCATTGCAAAAGTGCTATCTATTTCAATTGCTTTTTGATACGAAGCGCGAGCTTTGTTCCACAAGTATTTAGATTCTAATTCCTTTCCTTTTAAATAATACCGATAAGCTTCTTTTGACTGAGTAGTAATATCTGACACTTTCCAAATTTCTTCCCTCTCCACAGGTAAATCCAAATTCAGTCTTACCTGGGCAGCTAAATTATCAGCTACCACGAAAGGATCATCACCATAAACTTTATCTGCATGAATCAGATTACCGTTATTAACATCCTGAAGCTGATAATCAATTCTAATGCGGTTGCCCCATTTAAAGATGCTACCCATAAGTATAACTTTAGCACCGGCCTTTTGAGCAATTGTGGTCGCTGTTTTTTTGTCAATACTAACAACATCTTCCTTATTAATTTCCATTATGATATCATATAACCTTTGATATCCTATTACTTGCAGCTCCGGAATCTGCTCTAAGCTTGTTATGAGCATGTGCGGTAAACCTCGCGAAAGCCATTTTGATTCCTCATCGCCTGTGTTATCTTCAAAATACATAACAGCAATAGAGGAAACAGGTTCAGGGAGAATTGATCCAGAGGACGCTATGTTTGTCGATTTCCAGTACCATATGCTGGATAGGCATCCAATAACTAAAATTGCAGAATATAAAATTATTTCGCTTTCAAAGATATGTCTGGGTCCCTGTTTTCTGTGATAATAGATAACAATCCCGGATATCAAAAGGCCTAGCATTACCCAGATAAGCAATATTTGGTTCCAACGCGAATCTAAATTAAAATGGCTTATCAAATATTGTCCGCCTTGTATAAAAGCAAAAGCTAACACAATTATTACAGTAGTAAATCCAAAAGCTTGTAAAGTTAATTTGCGTATCCTCTTAAATATTTCTCCTTTGCTCCTCACCTTCTCAATCTCTTTACAAAATTCCTCCATACTGGTATATCTGTTTTGGGGATTCTTCTCCATTGCCTTTAAAATTACTCTATCTAATTCGGGAGTAATTTCAGGATTTAATTTTGATGGCGCTTCGGGTTCAGTGGTAAGAATAGATTGGAGTACATCAATATAATCTTTCCCTGTAAACGGTAGTATTCCAGTTAGTGATTCATACAGCATAACACCAAGGGAGAAAATATCTACTCTGTCATCATAAGCTTCTTTCTTTATCAGTTCCGGTGCCATATAATTGGCAGTCCCATGCAGAGAAGATGAGGATGTGTCCAATTCCAGCTTTTTATCAGTTATCCAATCAGTTGAAGTTTCACGCATATATTCTCTACTTTGATGTTTCAGCTTTGCCAGGCCAAAATCCATAATTTTAAGATTATCATCAGAAGAGAACATAATATTATCGGGCTTAATATCACGGTGGATTATCCCCTTCTCATGTGTAAGTTTTAGTGCGGAACATATTTTGGAAGTAATATCTAAAACTTTATCTATCGGCAGAAGCTTATCTCGATCCAAAATATCGCGTAATGATTCTCCCTCTATGAACTCCATTACAATGAAATCCACTCCGTCTTGATTATCAACATCATAGATGGAACAAATATTAGGATGGTTTAAAGCTGACGCGGTTTGAGCTTCATTAATAAAAAGGAGATGACGTGATTCTTCTAAGTTCAAATGTGGAGGGAGAATTTTAATTGCTACAAATCGGTTGAGACGAAGGTCCTTGGCTTTGTAAATCTCCCCCATCCCGCCTTCACCAATTTTTTCTAGAATTTCATAATGCGATATGATCTTTCCGATCATCATTTTTTTTAGTCATTCCTGGGAAATAGACTAGGTATTTGTGCTCCTGAATTCGAACGGTTCAATTCTGTATTTTTTCACTTTCCCATAAAAATTTGCGAATTGTATTCCGGCCATTTGGGCGGCTTTAGAAATATTCCCTTTCGAAACCTTCAGACAATTTATTATATAGTCTTTTTCGAAGTCCTCTACCATCCTTTGCTTTGCATTTCTAAATTTTTTCAATTCTAAGTTCGAACTTTTTATTTTATTTTCAGAAATAAAATGCCCCGGGAGATGTTTTGGTTCGATTACTTCCCCATCAACCAGAGCAATTGCATGCAAAACTATATTTTCCAATTCACGAACATTTCCAGGATAATCATAATCTAAAAGTAAATCCTCCGTCCTTTTTGATAAACGAAGATCCCCTTTATGATACTGGTTGCTGAAATTCCTTAAAAAATGTTGAATTAAAATTGGTATGTCTGATTTTCGTTCCCTCAATGGAGGAAGGTTCATATCAATAATATTTAATCTGTAGTACAAATCGTCACGGAATTTGTGGTTTGAAATAAGCTCTTTCAAATTATTATTTGTTGCTGCAATAATTCTTACATCAGTAAAATGAATCGTACAGGATCCGACAGGATTATATTCACCGCTTTGCAGTATTCTTAAAAGTTTTACTTGAAGTGCCGGGGACATTTCGCTTACTTCATCTAAAAAAATTGTTCCTCCATTTGCACGCTCAAACCATCCTGTTTTATCAATTGTAGCCCCTGTGAATGCGCCACGAACATATCCAAATAACTCTGATTCCAATAAGTTTTCAGGAATAGCACCGCAATTAATTGGAATAAAAGCTTTTTCCTTTCGGTGACTATTGAAATGTATCGCGCGTGCAATAAGCTCTTTACCTGTTCCGCTTTCTCCCTGAATGAGTATTGTAGCTTCTGTATTTGAAATTTGACTGACAAGTTTCAAAATTTCAACCATCTTGGGATGATGTCCAATTATTAAATCAAAGCTATACTTGCTTCTAAGTTCACTTTCAAGAGAATCAATTTTTACTTTTAATTTATTTTTCTCGAATGCGATATGTGCTGCCAGCGATATAAAATCGGAAAATTCCTTTACGAATTGAAAGTTTTTCTCTTTAAACACTCCAAGAACAGATCGGTTATCCAAATAGACAACACCGAATATTTTATCTTTGTGTTTTAGGGGGAGACAAATTACGGATAGGATTTTTAATCTTGCTATGCTATGACTTTTATTGAATAAAGATTCATCTAAAGCGTTTCTTAAAAACACCTCATGACCATCTTTTCTGACTTTCTCAATGATTGACCTGCTTATTTCAAATTCGGGATTTTTGAGATCCTGCTTGTCTAAATATCTGGCAGTCTCAAATAATATTTTTCCTTCATTGTCAAAAAGTATTATTATTCCTCGTTCAGCAGATGACAATTCAATCATTGTATCCATGGCAGAAATCAGTATCTTCTCAACTTCAGGTTCGGTTATAAGGCTTTTACCGATCTCGCTTATTTTCTTGTAAACTTCGAATTGATCGCTGTTGTTGACTTTCTCGGCGGAGATCTTTGTCCTTTTCGATTTTATGTTTAGCATGACGAAACGAACCTACTTAATTAAATCTCTATTTTTAAATAAATATGATCTTCAGCAGTCTGCTTCGGGAGAGTAGTCTGGTGTGTTGTCTCTGCGGGGTTTATTCAGTAATCAAACTCAGTAATTCTTGCTCTCTCAAAGTAGAGTAAAATCACTACAAAGAAATTGCAATTATTTTTAATCAAAGTCAAAAATCCTTGCTGACATTTATTGCGGGTATCAAACTTAAAATAAAAATACCCACGTTTTCTTCTGTTGAATTTCAGAACAAATTTATATTTTAAAAAATTTTACCTTTTCCTTTCAATCTCCACAACTTTATTTCTACTATAATCGTTAACCCCAACCATCAATCCTATGGTGACCACAACGGCACCGGCAATTTGGTAATCAGTCACTTCTCTTCCAAACATAAGCATTATAAACGGAAGGAGTGCTAAATACACATTTGTGTACGGCACCCAAAAATGTGCAGCAAATTTTGAAAGTTTAAAGAATCCAAAACTATAAATGTATCCCGTTAAGCCTGCAGCAATTACAAAAAGAATCGGCAGCCAGTTGTTAGGAATTATGTTCCCGTCGAATAATGAAAAAAATCTATGATATTCAACGCCTTTCAATATCTGTTTAATTTTCTGCTGCTCATTCTCCGAAACATCATTTTTTAGAACGTATTCATTAGCATTTTGTGTGTATTGAGCAAGCAGATAATCCTTCTTGTTTTGATCAACTTTATCTAAAACTCTTGTCTCAAAAATTTTCGAATCCACACGGTCAGGAAGATTTGCATTCATCCAGCCGCCCAGAATAGGAATAATAAATAATGCAGTAGTAATGAAAATCATTTTCCATATCTCACGCCATACGACAAGTGCATTTGGTCCAACACCTGGCAAAGCAGTTTGCACAGTTTTGTTATTCAATACTTGTTGAGAAAGCAGACATCCGTTAATTACAATTATCCAGATAATAGCACTCGCATCAAGCGCATTTGCATTATCTTCTGCAAAACCCAAGAGCCAGGGAATATGCGGTACAGCAAGTCCGGTTACTACTAATGAAATTCCAATCCAATGCTCTTTCCGGATTGGAGCATTGAACAACACTTTTCCAAAGAACGGAAGGAAAGCAAGATAAACATTTACATAAGGGGCAAAAATGTGCGGTGAATAATATCGCGGCAGATAAAAGAAACCAATATTTTCAATAACTCCTGTGAATGCACAAATAATTATGGTGACTAAGGAAAGAAAACCGGGCCACAAATATTTAGTTTCTTTACCTCGAATAACTTCGATAACAACAGCAACTACAGCCCATGCAAGTTTAGAAATTTCTCGCCACCAGGTCATCACACCGGGGGAAACGTCAATCTTTTTGCCGCCTGTAAAATCAGGCTGATTAGCCATCCAATTTAAAACATATTGCCCGCCAAGCCCGCCATTAATTATGGAAAGCCAAATAATAAGTAGAATCCACTCCACAGGTGTTTACTTTCTATGTTATTAAAAAAATTTTCCTTGGGTTCGACTTGGCAAAGTTAAATAATTTACAATTGTAAATCAGTTTCTGAAGGATTATTTTTTACGAATTCTTAAACACAGACTGGAGAAATAAAAAAGTCCCATGGTTAGGGTAAACAGCAGCCATCTTTGCGGAAAAAAATCACTCAATATGTAAAAAATAAAAATGCCCGCGCTCAATGGGGCAAAAGCGCAGACATAGTAAATTATTTATATCGCTTCTTAATTTAGGAGAGTAACATGAATATCAAATCATGAAAAAAGTATACTTACTTAATCAACACCATCGTCTTCGTCTCGATAAAAGAACCAGCTCCGCTTGTAACGGGATAAACTTTTAAACGGTAGAAATAAACGCCGCTTGCCAATCCGACTTTGGTGGAAAATTCAACTTCATAACTTCCAGCAGGTTTATATTCATCAACTAAAGTCGCAACTACGTTTCCTAAAACATCATAAACTTTTAATTGTACGAACTTCATTAATGAAGTTCCTACGGATGGAATTGTGTACCTTATTT
>Ga0214473_10005234_pt1 | contig 15564 bp, 14 predicted proteins | sample RVTome_7_FD_203509 | JGI IMG/M metagenome (GOLD analysis project Ga0214473, IMG submission 203509) | Soil microbial communities from uranium-contaminated site in the Upper Colorado River Basin, Wyoming, United States - RVT98D197 | ecosystem: Environmental > Terrestrial > Soil > Contaminated >... | reverse complement strand
GCCCGAGCGTGATGAATCAGCGCACCTTGAAATGCGCGGAGTGCGGCGCCATGAATCTGCCGACCGAGTGGTACTGCGACCGGTGCGGGGCGGAGCTGGCGACTTTGTAAGGGCTGGGCGGGGGCGAAGCGACGAGGGGCGCTCCGGATCGGGGCGCCCCTCTGGTGTTACTTGGGTTTGGTCAGCTTGGAGAGCCGCGACTTGTGCCGGCCCGCGGTATTGCGGTGGATCAGGCCCTTTCGCGCGGCGCGGTCGAGCAGGACCTCCGCGGCGTGCAGGGCCTTGGCGGCGTCGGCCGGCGACGTGGCCAGCCGGACCCGCTTGAGCGCGGTGCGAAGGGCCGCGCGCTGCTCGCGGTTGCGGGCCCGCGCCTGGATGTTCTGGCGCATCTGCTTCTTGGCGGACTTGGTGTTGGGCACGACGGTTTCCCCGGAAAACAGGCGGTCAAAAAGAGGCCGAAACGTAGGGCGCAAGTATCGCCGAGTCAAGGGACTAGGGCTTTGACTCCGGTTCCTCCGAGCATTACGTTCCGGCCCGATGACTTTCGCGAGCCCAGCCGCCCAGGATCAGGGGTTCATCGTCCGGCTGGACGAGTATTCCGGCCCCCTCGACCTCCTGCTCACGCTGATCCGCGACCAGGAAATCGACATCGCCGACATCCCCGTGGCCCGCGTGGCCGAACAGTTTATCGCGGCCATTCACGAGCTGGGGTTGAACCAGGCGGCCGATTACCTCGAGATGGCGGCCCGGCTCCTCCGCATCAAGATCCAGATGCTGCTCCCCCGTCCCCTGGACGACGAAGACTGGGAGGATCCGCGGGCGGAGCTGGTGCGCCGGCTGCTGGAGTACGAACAGGTGCGGGAAGTGGTGGACTGGCTGGTCGAGCGGGCCACGCTGCGGGCCGACCGGTTTGCCCGGGCCTGGCAGCCGCCCGCGCCGGAGCGGCCGCCCGCGCCGGTCCTGCTGGATCTGGGCGACGTCCTGCGGGCGGTGGAGGACGTGATCCGGGGCATTCCGCAGCCCGTGCTCCACCGGGTCGTGGCGCGCCCGCTGGACGTCGAAGGCGCGGTGAAGCGGGTGGAGGCGCTCCTGGCCGAGCGCGAGCACTTCTCGTTGCGCGACGCGTTCGGCCCGGCCCCCACCGTGGCGGACGTGGTCTCGACCCTCCTCGCCATCCTCGAGCTGGCACGCCAGGGACGGATCCGGCTGCGGCAGCCGGAACCGTTCGGCAGCGTGGGCATCAGTCGTGAATCGCCTCAGCAGGCTGCTTGAAGCGGCGCTGTTCTCGGCGTCGCGCCCCCTCGCGCTCGACGAGCTCAAGCGCCTGGACCCCGAGGCGCCCGAGGACGACGTGCGCGCGGCCCTCGCCGCCCTGCGCCTCCGGTACGATGAAGGCGGGCACGGGGTCGAGTTGGCCGAGCTGGCGGACGGGTTCCAGATCCTGACCCGGCCGGAGCTGGCCGACGCGCTGGCGCAGGCCGAGCTGGTGGACCGGCCGCGGCGGCTCTCCACGGCCGCGATGGAGAGCCTGGCCATCATCGCGTACCGCCAGCCGGTGGGGCGCGCAGAGATCGAGGAGATCCGCGGGGTCGCGAGCGAAGGAGTGCTGCGGCTCCTAGTGGAGCGCGGCCTGGTGGACGTGGTGGGGCGGGGAGACGGTCTGGGGCGCCCGCTGCTCTACGGCACCACGGCCCTGTTCCTGGAGCTGCTGGGTCTGCGGGGCGTGGCCGACCTCCCGCGGCTGGACGAGCTGTCGGTAGCGCTCACGCCGCTCCAGCCGCTGGGGGCGCCGGAGCCGGACGCCGCCTCGTGACGGCCATGCGGCTCCAGCGCGCCATGGCGCGCGCCGGCGTCGCGTCCCGTCGCACGGCGGAAGCCCTGATCCGCGCGGGACGCGTGCGGGTGAACGGCCAGCTGGCCACGCTGGGGCAAAGCGCCGACCCGGCCCGCGACCGGATCACGGTGGACGGGCACCGGGTGCAGCCCGCGAAGTCCGTTTGGATCGCGCTCCACAAGCCGATCGGCTACGTGGTGAGCCGGCGGGATCCCGAGAAGCGGCCCACGGTCTTTGCGCTCGTGCCGGACGTGCCCGGCCTCACCTACGTGGGCCGGCTGGACGTCATGACCGCGGGATTGCTGTTGCTCACGACCGACGGCGAGGGCGCCAACCGGCTGACCCATCCGCGGTACGAGGTCGAGCGGCGCTACCGGGCCCTGGTGCACGGGCGCCGGCCCGAGGAGATCCGGAAACTGCTCGAGCGCCCGGTGGTGATCGACCGGCGGCCGGTCGCCATCCGGGACGTGATGGTGCGGCCGGGCGACGGGGGCCGCACCGACCTGGTCATCACGCTGGCCGAAGGCCGGTACCGCATCGTGCGGCGCCTGTGCGAGCATCTGGGATTCAAGGTCGAGCGGCTCACCCGGCTCAGTCACGGGCCGGTGCAGCTGGGGCGGTTGCCGCCGGGGAAGTGGCGCTATCTCTCGCGTGCCGAGCTCGCGGCGGTGGCCGCGGCCGGCACCTGATCATCGAGGACGGTGCATGGACGTCAGGGATCGCACCATCATGATTCTGGGCGGCAGCGGGCTCGTGGGCCACGCGGTCGCCCGGAGGCTGCTGACCCTGGCGCCCAAACGGCTGGTGCTGGTAGCCCTGTACCAGGACGAGGTGACCGCGACCGCCCGGAGCCTCGAGCCGTACCGGGGGGACGCGGCGGTCGAGGCCGAATGGGGCAACGTGTTCCAGCCCATGCCCGCGGCCCAGGTAGACCGGGGGACGGCGCTGAGCGACCCCCAGGTCCGGCGGATGCTGATCGACGACCTGGTGGGCGATCTCACGCCCGGGGTGCTGGAGCGCAACCTCCTGTTCCAGCTGTTCCACCGCTGGCAGCCCGACGCCGTGGTGGACTGCATCAACACCGCGACCGCGTTCGCGTATCTGGACCTGTTTCACAGCGCGCGCGAGCTGCTGGCCGCGGCCGATGGCGGCCGGCTGGAGCAGGACCTGGTGGAGCAGCACCTGCTGACGCTCACCATGCCCCAGCTCATTCGCCACATCCAGATTCTCGCCGAGTCGATGCGGCGGTTCCGCACGCAGGCCTACGTCAAGATCGGGACCAGCGGGACGGGCGGGATGGGGTTCAACATCCCGTACACCCACTCCGAGGAGCGCCCGTCGCGCACCCTGCTCACCAAGTCGGCGGTGGCCGGAGCCCACTCGCTGCTGCTGTTCCTGCTGGGGCGCACGCCCGGCGCGCCGGCCACCATCGAGATCAAGCCCACAGCCGCCATCGCCTGGCGCGAGATCGGGTACGGGCCGGTGCGCCGCAAGGGCGCGCCGATCCGCCGCGAGGACTGTCCCGAGCCGCTGCCGGTGGCGCGGGCCTTTGCGCCCGGGGCCGCCGGCTGGCGCGACACCGGGCGGGTGCTCGAGTCGGTCTACATCGACGTGGGGGAAAACGGGCTCTTCGCCCGGGACGAATTCGAGACCATCACGGCGCTGGGGTCCATGGAGTTCATCACGCCGGAGGAGATCGCCGACTACGTGGTGATGGAGCTGCAGGGACGGCCCACCGGCCGGGACATCGTGGCCGCGCTGGACTCGGCCACGGCCGGCCCGACCTATCAGGCGGGCCTGCTCCGGGCGGCGGCGATCGAGCGGCTGCGGGCCCTCGAGCGGGCGCACAGCGTGCGGTCGGTGGCGTTCGAGATGCTGGGGCCGCCGCGGCTGTCGAAGAACCTGTTCGAGAGCCACATCCTCTCGCGGCTGCGGGACTCGGTGCGGGCCCTGGCCGAGAGCGATCCGGCCGACCTGGCCGCGGCGGCCGAGGTCCTGCTCCGGGAGGACGCCGAACTGCGCTCGCTGATCGTCTCGGTGGGTCTGCCGATTCTGGTGCGGGGCGACTGGGTGTATCGCGGGGCGCGGGTGATCGTGCCGCCGGTGAAGGGGAACGTCGAGGCGGCCGCGCACCGGGGCTGGGTGGACCTGGGCGAGTCCAACTGCGCCATCTGGGTAGGGCGGGCGCGGCGCATGACGGAGCTGGAGGCCCAGCGGGCCGGCCGGCCGGCCGGCTCGGGGAGCGACGAGAACTGGGGAGCCATCCGGGCGACGGACGCGATCGAGCCGGCGCGCTTCGCCACCTGGATCTTCAAATACGAGGACGACGGGGAGCGCATCAAACGATGACTTCGCGCGCGGTGCCCGCGGGAGACGCGCCCCTCACCCACGCGATCGTCCAGGAGGTGGGACGGCGGGTGGTGGGGCAGAGTGGCATGGTCGAACGGCTGCTGGTGGGGCTGCTCACCGGCGGCCACATCCTGCTCGAAGGCGTCCCGGGGCTGGCCAAGACACTGGCGGTCCGGACGCTGGCGGAAACCATCAGCACCACGTTCCACCGGATCCAGTTCACCCCGGATCTGCTGCCGGCGGACATCATCGGCACGATGATCTTCGACCAGCGCACCGGCGAGTTCCGGCCCAAGCGGGGGCCCCTGTTCGCCAACATCGTGCTGGCCGACGAAGTGAACCGGGCGCCCGCCAAGGTCCAGGCGGCGCTGCTCGAGGCGATGCAGGAGAAGCAGGTGACGATCGGCGGCGAGACCCACCTGCTGGCCGAGCCGTTCCTGGTGCTGGCCACCCAGAACCCGATCGAGCAGGAGGGGACGTATCCGCTGCCCGAGGCCCAGCTGGACCGCTTCATGCTCAAGGTTCACGTGGGCTACCCCACGCGCGAGGAGGAGAAAGAGATCCTCTGGCGCATGGCGTCGGGGCGGCCCATTCCGGTCTCCGCGGTGGCCGAGGCCGACGACATCCTGGCCCTGCGCCAGACCATCGCCGAGCTGTACATGGACCAGAAGATCGTGGACTACGTGGTGGACGTGGTCCGGGCCACGCGCGAGCCGCAGCGCGTGGGGCTGCACGACATCCGGCCGCTGGTGGCGTACGGGGCGAGTCCCCGGGCGTCGATCTACCTGGCGCAGGCGGCGCGGGCCCACGCCTTCCTCCGGGGGCGGACCTACGTGGTGCCCGAGGACGTGAAGGCCATGGCGCCGGACGTGTTGCGGCATCGGGTGCTGCTCACGTTCGAAGCCGAGGCCGAGGACGTCACGTCCGACGCGGTGATCGCCAAGGTGCTGGAGGCCGTGCCGGTCCCGTGATGCGCGCCGGGCGCGTCGTCGGCCCCGAGGTCCTGCGCCAGGTGAAGCTGATCGAGCTCCGGGCTCGTCGGCTGGTGACCTCGCTCTTCTCCGGAGAATACCGGTCCGTGTTCCGCGGCCAGGGGATCGAGTTCGCCGAGGTGCGGGCCTACGAGGCCGGCGACGACTACCGCGCCATTGACTGGAACGTGTCGGCGCGGATGGGGTTCCCCTACGTCAAAACGTTCGAGGAGGAGCGCGAGCTGACGCTGCTCCTCGTGGTGGACCGGTCCGGCTCGGTGGGGTTCGGCCGCCCGCGCGCCAAGGCCGACGTGGCGGTGGAAGTCGGGGCGGTGCTCGCCCTGGCGGCCGCGCGCCAGAACGACCGGGTGGGGGCGCTGCTCTTCGCCGACCGGGTCGAAGGCGTGGTCCCGCCGGCCAAGGGTCGGAGCCACGTGCTCCGCGTGATCCGCGACCTGCTGGCGTTCGTTCCCACCGGCAAAGGCACGAACTTGGGTCTGGCGCTCGGGTACGCCGGGCAGCTGCTGCGGCACCGCGCCATCGTGGTGGTGATCTCGGACTTCCGGGCGAGCGGGTGGGAGACGCCGTTGCGCCGGCTGGCCCTGCGGCACGAGGTGGTGGCCATCACGGTGGACGATCCCCGGGAGTTCGAGCTGCCCGACGCGGGCTGGATCGAGCTGGAGGACGCCGAGACGGGTGGACGCGCGCTGGTGGATACGTCGGACGCGGGAGCCCGCCTGAAGCTGCGCATCGCGGCCGACGAGCAGCGGCTGGCCCGGGCCCGGGCCCTGCAGCGCTCGGCGGTGGATCACGTGGCCCTGTTCACGGACCGTCCCTACGCGCAGATCCTGCACGCGGCGTTCGCGCGCCGCGCGCGCCGGATGAACCGGTGAGTCTGCTGCTCGTCGCCGGGCTCCTGCTGCAGGGCGGCGGCTGGACCGTGCGCCCCGCGGCCCCGACGGTCGGGGACACCGTTTGGCTCGAGCGCGTGGTGCCGGCGCTCCCCGGCGCCGTGGGCCGGGCCCGCGCCCTCACCGCCGACGAGCTAGTCGAGCCGCTTCGCCCCCCCGAGATCGTGACGACCACCCGGGGCCTGGTGGTGCGCTACACCGTGGCCTTCTTCGCGCCCGGCCGGCACGAGCTGCCGATGCCGGCGCTCGAGGTGGTGCACCCGGACGGCGGCGTCGAGCTGGTGCTGGGCGACACGGCCCTGGCTGTGGTGCGCGCGGTCGTGCCCGACACGGCCGAGGCCCCCGAGGTCCGCGACGCGCGGTCGCCGCTGGGGCGGGTGGCGGCGGAGCCGCTGCCGGTGGTGCTCCTCGGGGGCGGGACCGCCGCGGCGCTCGCGCTCTGGGCGTTCCTCCGGCGTCGCCGCGGGCCCGCGCCGGGACCGGCCGAGCCGCAGGCCCCCGCGCCGGAGGCGCCGCTGCTGCGCTGGCTGGCGGCCGGCGAGCGGCGGGCCGTGGCCACGCTCGCGATGCAGCGGCTGCGCCTGCGGCTCGAGGCCGCCGTGCCCCAGGCGACCCGCGGTCTGGCGCTGGCCGAGTGCCTGGCGGTGATCGGCGCGGCCCGCCGAGACTGGCCGCTCCGGGAGCTGTCGGACGTGGTGACTGCGCTGGAGCGGGCCCGGTTCGCCCCGCTCGCCGGCGACGATCTGACCGAGCTGGTGGACCGCGCCGACGTGCTGCTCGACCGGCTGGCGGCCGCCCCCGCATGAGCGTCACTCGGCCCCTGATTCTCCTCCTCCTGCTGCTGCTGCCTCTCTGGTGGTGGTGGCGGCGGCGCCAGCGGCATCCGGCGGCGGCGTACAGCGACCTGTCGGCCGTGGCGCCGGTGGCGCGCCGCCGCCGCTGGCTGGGAGAGCTGCCGGTGGCGCTCCGGAGCCTGGCGCTGGGCGCGTGGATCATCGGCGCGGCGGGACCGCGCTTGGGGAGCGACACGGTCCAGGTGACCAGCGAAGGGATCGCCATCGTGCTCGCGGTGGACGTGTCCAGCAGCATGCTGGCCGAGGACTTCGCGCCATCGAACCGGCTGGACGTGGCGCGGGATCGCTCGGTCGCGTTCGTCCGGGGCCGGCACTACGACCGCATCGGCCTGGTAAGCTTCGCCGGCGAGGCGCTGACCAAGGTGCCGCTCACCACCGACTACGCGGTCCTGGAGCAGGCGATTCTGGACCTCCGGATCGGCGAGCTGGACGACGGCACCGCGATCGGCACGGGGCTGGCCGTGGCGGCGAACCGGCTGCGCCGGGCGGAAGGGCGGAGCAAGGTGATCGTCCTGCTGACCGACGGCGAGAACAATCGGGGCCGGGTGGATCCGCGCACCGCGGCGGTGGCCGCGAAGGAGTTTGGGATCCGCATCTACACGATCGGCGTGGGCACGCAGGGCGAGGCGCGCATGCCCATCGGCCGTGGGCCCGAGGGCCAGCTCCGCTACCAGATGATGCCGGTGCGGCTGGACGAGCCGCAGCTGCGCGACATCGCCGCCACCACCGGCGGCCGGTACTTCCGCGCCACCGACGCGGCGGCGCTCTCCCGGATCTTCGAGCAGATCGATCAGCTGGAGAAGACCCCGGTGCAGCTCACCCGGTACCGGAACGTGGAAGAGGAATACCGCGTGCCCGTGCTGGTGGGCCTGGGCGCCCTGGTGCTCGAGCTGCTGGTGGCGGCGACCGTCGTGGTGCGGGTGCCGTGATGGCGTTCGACGCGCCGCTCCTGCTCGTGGTGGCGCCCATCGTGGCGCTCTCGGTCGCGGTCCTGGCCTGGTGGGCCCGCCGCGCCCGCGTGGCGCGGGCCCGCCGCTGGTCGGATGCCCTGGCCCGCTCGGCCCGTCGCACCCACCGGAGCACCTGGGCCTGGCTGGGGCTGGCGGCGCTGGCCGGCACTGTGGCGCTGGCCGGGCCCCGCTGGGGCCGGCACGTGGTTACCACGGACACCCAGGCCCTCGACGCCGTGATCGCCGTGGACCTGTCACGCTCCATGCTGGCCGAAGACGTGGCCCCGTCCCGGCTGGGCCGGGCCCAGACGCAGATCCGGCGCCTGGTGCACGACCTGGCCGGCGACCGCGTGGGCCTGATCGGCTTCGCCGGGCGGAGCTTCATTCTCTCGCCGCTCACGGGCGACGAGAGCGCGCTCCTGCTCCTGACCGACGGGCTGCACCCCGATCTGGTGAGCGCGGGCGGATCGGGCCTGGCGGCGGCGTTGCGACAGGGACGCGAGCTGCTCACGGCCGGCGATCGGGTGGCGGATCGCGTGCTGGTGCTGTTCACCGACGGCGAGGCGCATGACTCGCTGGCCGACCTGATCGACGCGGGCGAGCGCATCCGGCGGGACGGCGTGCGGCTGATCCTCGTGGCGGAAGGGACCACGGCGCCGGTGCGGATCCCGGTGCGGTCGCCGACGGGCGAGCTGGTCGGCTCCCAGGAGGACGTGGACGGGACGCCGGTGCTGACCCGCCGGCGCGACGATCTCCTGACCGCGGTGGCCGACGCGGCGGAAGGCGTGCTGGTCGCCGCCGCCCTCGACGATCAGGCGCGGGCGGTGCGCGACCTCGTGGCCGGCTACCAGCGGGCGCCGGCGCGGGTCGCCTCCACGGCGCACGATCTGCCCCGTGGCTGGATTCCGCTGCTCGTCGCCGTTCTGGTGTTGCTGGTCCAGGTGTTCACCCGGCGGGCCGCCGCGCTCGCCGCCTGGCTCGGCGCCGCGGTGCTGCCCGCCGCCCTGGACGCGCAGGGGCCGCGCAATCCGGGCGACGAAGCGTGGCGGGCCGGCCGGCTCGAGCGGGCCGTCGCGGCCTACCTGGCGCAGGCCCGCGCGGGCGACGGCGGCGACACCGCCTGGTACAACGCGGGCACCGCGCTGCTCGCGCTCCGGCGGTACCCGGAAGCGCGGGACGCGCTGGGCCGCGCGGCCTCCTCGCTCGACCCGGAGCTGCGCTACCGGGCGCTCTACAACCTGGGTCTGGTGGCGCTGCGGCGGGCCGACGCCGACCGGACGAACCGCGACGCCCTGCGGGGGGAGGCGCGGGCACGGTACCGGGAGGCGCTGCTCCTCCGGCCGCATGACGAAGACGCGAAGTGGAATCTCGAGCTCGCGCTCGATCCCGCGCCGCCGTCCTCGGGTGGGGGCAGTAGAGGAGGGCCGCCGCCGCCCTCGGGCGGTGGCAGCGATGCGCCCTCGATGCCCGCGCTCTCCCGCGACCAGGCCGAGCAGATCCTCGAGTCCATCGCGGCGGAGGAGCGGCGGACCCGCCAGGAGCTGACGCGCCGGGCGGGGCAGGTGCGCGAGGCGAGGCGGGTACGGGATTGGTGACCCTGGCGCTCGTCGCCGCCCTGGTGGCCCAGGAGCCGCGCGTCAGCGCGAGCGTGGACCGGACCGACGTCCTGGCCGGCGAGATGGTGGCCCTCACCATCCGGGTGGAGGCCGCGGGCGGCGATCCGGTCCGCATCATGGACCCGGTGCTCACCGGCCTCGAGATCCGGGGCAGCCGCGACGTCACCCAGGTGCGCATGGTGGATGGCGAGGCCCGCCGCGTGGTGACCCGCGAGCTGCGGCTGCTGGCCGTGTCGGTGGGCCGCGCCAGCATCGGGCCGGTCCGGATCACCCACGGCAGCGCCAGGGCGGAGACCGCCCCCATCCTGGTCACCATCCGCGCGCCGACGCCGACCGCGGCGTCCGGCGTGGCGCCCCGCGTGCGGGCGCTGGTGGACAGCCTGAGCCCGCCCGCGCGCGGGGCCGAAGTCGTAGTCGAAGTCCTGGCGATTCCCACGTCGGTGACGCTGGGCGACCAACTCGACCTCGTGACGCTGGCCTGGTTCCCGCGCGACGTCCGGCTCCAGCTCCGCACCCCGCCCACGCTCGATCCGCCCGTCGTCGAAGGCGTCTGGTCGTACCAGCAGGCGACGTCCGCGGGCGTGGTGACCAGCCGGGTGTCGGGCGGCCGGTGGTACGACCTGTACGTGAGCCACCAGGTCGTGTTCCCGCTCACCCCGGGCGTGGTGCGGGTGGGCCACGCCACGGTCACCTACGTGCAGCCCCTCTCGTACTCGTTCCTGAGCCGCGAGCTGCAGCACGAGGTGCAGAGCGAGAGCCTGGCGGTGGCGGTGGCCCAGCCGCCGGCGGCGGGCCGCCCGGCCGGCTTCACGGGCGCGGCGGGCCGCGACCTGGCGCTCGCCGTCGCCGCGTCGCCCACGGCGTTGTCGCCGGGCGGCGCCGCCACGGTGTCGGTGAGCCTGTCGGGCGTGGGCAACGTGGCGCTCTGGCCCGAGCCGCGGATCGAGTGGCCGCCCGGCCTGCGGGTGTACCCCGGAGACGTCGCCGTGGAGATCGAGCCCCGCGACGGGCTGATCGCCGGCACCAAGCGGTTCTCGTACCTGGTGGTGGCCGACTCCGCCGGCACCCATCCCGTGCCCGCCGTTGCGTACCCCTACTTCGATCCGCGGACCCGGCGCTACCGCGTGGCCGGCGCGTCGGGCGTGGAGCTGGTGGCGCCGCTCGGCGCGGCGCCCGCGGTCGAGCGACCGCTCCCGCCGGAGCTCCTGGGCCGCGACGTGGGTGTCCGGGCGCGCCGGCTGGCCGACGTGGCCCGGTGGGTCTGGGTGACCGCGTTCCTGCTTCCCCCGGTCGTGGTGCTGGGGTTGGCGCTGGCGCGCCGGGTGCGCGCCGCGCTGCCCGGGCCGGCCGTGCGGCTGGCGGACCACGATCGGCTGGAAGCGCTCGACCGCGACCTGCGCGCATCGTTGGCCAGTCTGGTGGGGCCCGCGGCGGAGGAAGAGGGGCCGCCGCTCACGGCCGCGCTGCGCGCGGCCGGGGTGGATTCGTCGCTGGCCGCGCACGCGACCCGGGTGCGGGAGCGCCTGCGGCTCGCGGTGTTCGGACCCCAGGGGAGCTCCGACCCGGACGAGCTCTCGGCCGAGGTGCATGAGGTGTTGCGGGCGCTGGCGGGCGAGACGCCGGGGACCGCGCGGCGCGCGGTGCTGCCCCTGGCGCTCCTGGTGGCCCTGGTGGCGAACCCGCTCCGGGCCCAGAGCCCGCGGCCGGAGGAGCTGTACCTGGCGGGCGCGTTTCACGCCGCAGCCGACAGCTTCGCCGCGCGCACCGCGAGCGAGCCACGGGTCGCGGGCTACTGGTACAACCTGGGCGCGGCGTACTACCGGATGGGCGAGGATGGGCGGGCGCGGGCGGCGTGGCTCCGCGCGGCCCGGCTGGCCCCGCGCGACGTCACCATTCGCCGGGCCCGCGCGCTGTTGCCGGCCGACGCGCTCTCGAGCCGCCTGGCTCCGGTCGCCTGGGTGACGCCGGCCGAAGCGCTGGCCGCGGCGGTCGCGCTGTGGCTCTGCGGCTGGCTGCTGCTGGGCTTCCGGCGCGCGCGCCCCGTGGGGTGGGGGGCCGTCGCGGTCGCGCTGGTGGGCGCGGCCCTCTCGGCCTACGTGGCGCGCCGTTACGCCGAGCCAGTGGCGGTAGTGCTCCGGACCGAGGTCCCCCTGCGGCCCGCCCCGTACGGGTCGGCCGGCGGCGACCGCCGGATCTTCGCCGGGAGCGTGGTCCGGGTGCTGGGCGCGGACGGCGTGTGGCTGCTGGTGGAGCGGGGTGACGCGCGCGGGTGGGTGCTCCCGGGCGAAGTGGCGCGCCTCTGATGGGGCGGGTCCGCATTCTCCCCGACGCCGTCGCCGACCAGATCGCCGCGGGCGAAGTGGTCGAGCGGCCCGCCTCGGTGGTGAAGGAGCTGGTGGAAAACGCCCTCGACGCCGGGGCCACCGACGTGCTGGTGGAGATCGAGGGCGGCGGCCGCACCCGCATTCGGGTGACGGACGACGGCTCCGGCATGGATCGCGACGACGCCGTGCTGGCACTCGACCGCCACGCTACCAGCAAGATCGCCAGCGCCGGCGACCTCGTGGGCGTCGCGACCTACGGGTTCCGGGGCGAAGCGCTGCCGGCCATCGCGTCGGTCTCGCACCTCACGCTCGAGACCGCCCCCGCCGGCGGTCCGCGGGGCGAGGGCACCCGGCTGGCGGTGCGCGCGGGCCGCCTGGACAACGTGACCGCCGCCGCGCGCCGGCCGGGAACGACGGTGACGGTGGAACGCCTGTTCTACAACACCCCCGCGCGGCGCAAATTCCTCCGGGCGCCGCGCACCGAAACCCGGGCCGCCGCGGAGGCCGTGACCCTGCTGGCCCTGGCGCGGCTGGACGTGTCGTTCCGGCTGGAGAGCGACGGACGGACCCTGGTGGACGCGCCGGCGGTCGCGGACCCGCGCGACCGGCTGCGTCAGCTGGTGGGCCCGGATCTCGAGGCGCAGTTGGTGCCGGTGCAGGCCGCGCCGCACGGCGTCACGGTGATGGGGTTCGTGCAGCGGCCGGCCGACGCGCGGCCCGCGGGCCGCAAGTCGTATCTCTTCGTGAACGGCCGGCCGTTTCGCGACCCGTTTCTGGTGCGCGCGGCGGAGGCCGGATACCGCGGCACGCTGGAGCCCGGGTCGCGCCCGACGATGGTGCTGGCGCTCCGGGTGGCGGGAGACCAGGTGGACGTGAACGCGCATCCCACCAAGCTGGAAGTGCGGTTCCGCGACCGGTGGGTCATCGAGCGCGCGGTGGAGGAGGCGGTGCGCGAGGGGTTGGGGGCGCTGGTGGCGGCGTCGGTGATCAGCTCCCCTTACCCCTGGAACCCCGGGCTTGCGCCCGGGGCCAGCCTGGAGGGGACCCCCGAAGGGCTGACCCCGGACGCCAGTCCGGGGTTCGGGGAGGGGCAGGGAGGGTTTCTCGAGCTCGAGACTCCCCTCCCGCGCCGGAAGCTGCTCCAGGTCTTCGACGCCTTCATCCTGCTCGAGACGCCCGAGGGCATCGCGATCATCGATCAGCATTCGGCCCACGAGCGCGTGCTGTTCGAGCGGGCCATGGCCACGCTCACCGGCGGGCAGGCCGCGGCGCAGCGACTGCTGCTCCCGGTCACGGTCCGGCTGGCGCCGGATGAGCTGGATGCGGTGGAGCGGCACCGGGAGACGCTCGCGGCCATCGGGTTCGAAGCCGACCCGTTCGGCGGCGACGCGGTGATCCTGCACGCGGTCCCCAACCCGCATCGCCGGTTCGACGCGTCCCGCTGTTTTCAGGAGGTTGCCGCGGACCTGGCGCGCGGCCGCTTCGGGGCGCTGGTCAACCGGCTGGAGCGGTTCGCCGCCACCTACGCCTGCCGGGCGGCGGTGAAGGCGGGCGACCGGCTGGAGCCCGCGGAGCTAGACGAGCTGGTCACGCGGTTGTTCGGCTGCACGCTCCCGCCGCACGACGTGCACGGGCGCCCCACCATCGTGCAGCTGCCCCGGGCCGAGCTGGAGCGGAGATTCGGCCGTGCCTGACCTGAAGCCCGTGGTGCCGATCCTGGTGGGACCCACCGCGGTGGGGAAGACGGCGGTCGCGGCGGCGCTGGCGGCGCGCTGGCCCCTCGTGGTGCTGTCGGCCGACTCGCGCCAGATCTACCGCGGGCTCGACATCGGCACGGCGAAGCCGGAGCCCGCGCTGCGCGCGCGGGTGCCGCACCTCGGGCTCGATCTGGTGGACCCGGGGGAGCGGTACAGTGCGGGGCGCTTTGCCCGCGAGGCGACCGGTTGGCTCGCGACGCTCGACCCCGGACGGCGACCGCTGGTGGTGGGCGGCACCGGGTTCTACGTGCGCGCGCTGGTGGACGGTCTCTTCCGGGAGCCGCCGATGGATCCGGAGCGGCGGGAGCGGGTGCGCGCCGCCCTGGCCGACCTGCCGAACCTGGCGGCCTGGGCGGTTCGCCTGGATCCGGGGTATACCGGCGGCGGTCGCCAGCGGGCGACGCGCGCGGTCGAAGTGGCGCTCCTGTCCGGCCGCCCGCTCTCCTGGTGGCAGGCCCACGCCCGGGCCGCCGGGGCGCTCACGCCCTGGTACGTGCGCCTCACGGTACCGCGGGCCGTGCTCCGGCAGCGGATCGCGGCCCGGACCCGGGCCATGTTGAGCGCGGGGCTGGTGGACGAGGTGCGCCGCGTACTGGCGCGCGGGGTGCCGCCCGACGCGCCGGGCCTCGACGCGGTGGGCTACCGCGAGGTGGTGCAGTTCCTGCAGGGCCACCTCGCCGAAGCCGATCTGGAAGCCGCGATCGTCGCGGCGACCGCCAAGTACGCCAAGCGGCAGGAGACGTGGTTCCGGCACCAGCTCGCCGGGGACGTGGTGACCTTGGATGCGACGCGCGATCCGCCGGCCCTGGCCGCCGAGATCGTGGCGCGGTGGGAGAGCGGCCGGTGACGGACTCCATGCGGATCGGCATCACGTGTTACCCCACCTACGGGGGCTCGGGTGCGTTGGCCACGGAGCTGGCGATGGCCCTGGGGCGCCGCGGGCACGAGGTGCACGTCATCTCGTACGCGTCGCCGTTCCGGCTGCGCGGGTTCGCCGAGCGCGTCTATTTCCACGAGGTGGACCTCACCGGCACGTACCCGCTGCTCGAGTACTTCCCCTACTCGCTGGCGCTGGCGGTGAAGCAGCACGAGGTGGCCTTGCGCGAGCGGCTCGAGGTGCTCCACGTCCACTATGCCGTGCCGCACGCCACGGCGGCGTTCCTGGCGCGGGAGATGCTGGCTCCGGAACGGGACCTGCAGGTGGTGACCACGCTGCACGGGACCGACATCACGCTGGTGGGGCAGGAGAAGTCGTTCTTCACCATCACCAAGTTCTCGATCGAGCGGTCGGACGCGGTGACCGCGGTGTCCAAGTTCCTGCGCGACGAGACCTACAAGGCATTCGGCTGCACCGACTGCGAGATCTCGGTCATTCCGAACTTCGTGAACCTGGCCGAATTCCATCCCCCCACGGGCGACAGCTGCCGCTCGGCCCTGGGACCGCCGGGCGCCAAAGTGCTCATGCACATCTCGAACTTCCGGCCGGTCAAGCGTATTCCGGACGTCGTTCAGACGTTCGCCCGGATCCGGGCGGTGATGCCGGCCGTGCTGATCCTGGTGGGCGACGGCCCCGAGCGGCCCGCGGCGGAAGCGCAGGTGAGCGAGCTGGGCCTCACGGCGGACGTGCGGTTCCTGGGCAAGGTGGACGCCGTGGCCGACCTGCTCCGCTGCGCCGACCTGTTTCTGCTGCCCAGCGCCTCCGAGTCGTTCGGGCTGGCGGCGCTCGAGGCCATGGCGTGCGGCGTGCCGGTGATCGCGAGCAACGTGGGCGGCCTGCCCGAGGTGGTGGAGGACGGGACGAGCGGCGCGCTGGTTCCGGTGGGCGATACCGCGGAGATGGCCCGCCGGGCGCTGGCGCTGCTCCGGGAGCACGCCGCGCTGAGCGCGGCGCGCGGGCACGCGGTGCGGGCGGCCCAGCGCTTCTCGGCCGACCGCATCGTGCCGCAATACGAGGAGCTCTACCGGCGGGTGTTGGGGAGGTGACGGCCCTGGCGGGCT
>Ga0214473_10005233_pt1 | contig 15567 bp, 10 predicted proteins | sample RVTome_7_FD_203509 | JGI IMG/M metagenome (GOLD analysis project Ga0214473, IMG submission 203509) | Soil microbial communities from uranium-contaminated site in the Upper Colorado River Basin, Wyoming, United States - RVT98D197 | ecosystem: Environmental > Terrestrial > Soil > Contaminated >... | reverse complement strand
CCACCACAGCGGCGGGTAATCGAAGCCGGGCCACTGCGCGTTGGGCGGCTGCGCGTGATCCCACTCGGCCTGGACGCGCACATATCGGCAGCGCGCACGCCCGATAAACCGCGTCGCCTCGCGCTCGGACCACCAAGCGACATTCTCCGGCGACGGGTCGCGGTACGTGCTCCAGTGGCCAAAGATCTGGTAGGCCGCCTGGTGCCGGTCGTTTTCGGGGTGATTGTCCAAGGCCCACGGCTCGAAGCTCGTCACGTAGTTGTCCGACGGGCCTTCGCCTTCGACGAGGTATTTGACCTTTAACGTCGGATAACGCCCCAGGCACGCGGCGCCAATCGTGATCCCGTAGCTGTGTGTCACCACGCCGAGATTGTCCGTGCGGACGTTCGGCTGTGTGAGCGCGAACTCGATGACCGCCTTGAGATCGTCCTGGTGAAGAAACCCGTTGTGGTTTTCCGACCCCTCGCTCCGGTGAAGCAGCCCGCGGCCCTCGGCGTTGAAGTGGAATTCAACGAACCCTTCCGCGGCCAGGCGCAAGTCGCCGTTTTCGCCGGCGCCCAGCCCGCCGGGGACGTCGACGACACTGGGGAACGTCTGACCGGGGTACAAGTCGAGGCGCGGGCGGATGATCTTGGTCCAGAGCTTCTTGCCGTTGGGAGCCGTCACGAGGTACCCCGCGACGACCTCGGTCACGTAGCCGTCAGGATTAGCCGCAATGGCGGACGTTACGCAGAACATGACGCCGGTCGCGATCGACATCCCCTTCGCAGAACGTGGGGCCAAAGCTCGCATCGCTTCATCCTTCCTTTCCATTCCATTCACTTCCGGCCCCTGCCGCCGCCGGTCGCGACGTTTAGGGCAGCGTCAGGAGCTTGACGAACGGGTCGATGTCGAAGTTATCGACGACGCCGTCGCCGTTCACGTCGGCTAACATGCGGTCGCAGTCCGGGAACTTCTGCACGTAACCGGCGGGATCGGTCAGCGCCAGCACAAACGGGTCGATGTCGAAGTTGTTGACCGCGCCGTCGCAGTTCAGGTCGCCGGGCACGCCGGGACGCCTCTGGTACACGAACACCTTCGCACTTCCGGCCCCGAAGGGTTCGCCGGTGCTCTGTCCCGAAAGAACCTGACGATCCATCACCTCCAGCGACGGCCGCAGCTCGCCGCCGCTCGGACCCCAAACGGTCGTCCGCACCTTCTCCTGATGGACCAGCTTGAAATTCCGGTCGAACATCTTGATCCAGGCCCGGTGCTCACCCGCGGGGGGCTGCCCCACACTCTGCTTGTAGGTTACGTAGACATAGTCAGCGTCGGCCTCAAGCCCACAGACGTAGTTCTCGACATCGTCGGGTTCGGCGGACAGAGTCCGAACGTCGGCCTTGGGGTCGAAAGTCCAGTCCGGTCTCATCCTGACGAGGATGACATCCGACTTCGCGCCGTCGTCGGTGTTCTCGTTGATTCCCACGTCCGAAACCGTCGTGGACAGAGCCATGAGGATGCTATTGTTCCACAGCAGCAGGCTGTTCACGCGGGCCCGCCCGTTGGCGGCGTCCGACAGATCGAGGTCGAACTGGCCTAGCTGAGCCAGGTTGTCCTTCCGGAGCTCTCTGACTCGGTAGATGGTCCTGCCGGACATGGAGAGCGAGTATTTCAGCCGCGTCACGACAAACACGCTGGCCGGGCCGATCAGCGGAGCAGGGTCATCGAGCAGCTCTCCTCCTTCCGGCAGTTGCGCCATCGGCCTGCTCGTTGCGACGGGCGTCGATGTATACGCGACGCGCTCGAAGGCGTCATCCAAAGCGTACTTTGCACCCCATAGATACGTGGCCGCCGTGTTGGGTGAGGTCGGCTTGTGGGTCTCATAGAACGCGTAGAGGTATTGTCCGTCGGTGGCGATCCGGATGTCCGTGGGGCCGCCATAGTCCGGCGTAGTGGAAACCAGGACCCGCGTCGCAAGCAGGTGCTCGAAATCGCGGTCATAGATTCTGAGAGTGAACGTCCTCTCGTTTCCGGTCGCGATGGCGAGATAGAGCACGAAGGCTCTTTCGGCCGTCAGGGCGACCTCCGGACGCGCGCTGACGCCTTCGCTGGGCGCGGTTACCGTGACGGTTTTCAGGTACTGCAAGGGTTGGGCCACAGCGACGGCCGCCTGAAGAAGCAGGACGGCGCCCGGCACGAACTTGCGATTTTGCGTTCGCATGTCTCTCTCCTTTCTTGCGAGAACATGCCCGAGCCCGGGCCAGACTGCGAGTCGACGTCGCCCGGCATCGGTCGTCGTTTGAGATCAGGGGCCCGTAAGCAATCGCACGAACGGGTCGATGTCAAAGTTATCCACCACGCCGTCACCGTTCACGTCGCCGAGGATCCAATCGCAGTGCGGATACGCCCGGGCGTACGCGTTCGGGTCCGTCAAGGCCAGCACAAACGGGTCGATATCAAAGTTGTTTACGACGCCATCACAGTTGAGGTCGCCCTTTCGACCCTCGAGCAGGACGAGCAAGTGCGGCGCATGCACCGGCCGCGCGCGGTCGCGAATCGCGTCGGCGTAGCGGACCGCCGCTTCATAGAGATTCCACATCGCGGTGCGCTGCGGCTCGGTCTTGAGCCCCCCCTTCTGGTTCGGATCCCAGGGCGGGAAACGCTTCGGGAAGTACACCACGCTCCACGCCGGCGCCGTCGAGAAGAAATCGTTGTCGTGCATCTTGACGCCGACAAAGGCCGGCGCCGCGCCCGCGATCTGCCGCGCCCGGGTCAGGGCCTCCTCGAGGACGGTCCCGGCGTTTTGTCCGACGTGCTCGTACAGCCGGAGGTCCACGTGTTCCGGCCGGAGGTAGAGCCCGTACTGCGTCTCGCCGAGATTCACCGGCCGTCCGTGTACGACGAAGAACCGCGCCCCGAAGTCCCGATACACGCCATAGACCGTCGGGGCGAGCACGCCGTCCGCCATCGGTGACGCGATCGGCGGCGCATAGCCGAGTAGCCCGCGCAGTCCGTCGTAGCTGCCCGCGGCCACCGTCGGCACGCCCCAGACCAGGTCCAGACCGTGCGTTTCGTACTCGACTACCCGGGCCCGCAGCTCCGCTGGGCTCATCTGGTGCAGGCCGGCCCAGTCATAGTCGGGGTAGTACGGTACCGGCGGGCGCACGTGGTAGGAAACCGAGACGACCGGGCTGGTTCGCAGGCGATCCAGGAGGGTCGGGTAGCTCGCGGCGAACAGGTCGGCCATCGTGGTCGTCAGAAATACCTCGACCGGAACGTGCCACGTCTCGTGCAAGGATGTCACCCGCTCGATCAACGCGGCGCTCTCCGCGGGGTAGCCGAAGTCGTGCACGTTTAGCGAGAAGAGCAGGTACGCCCGCGCGGCTTCCGGCGGTGCGGCGACGCGCTCGCGCACGGCAAGCGGCTCCATGGCGGCCCCCGCAAACCCGGCGGCGACTACGACGAGCAGCGCGCGCCAGCCGCCGGCCCGCCAACGCCATTCGCGCATCGTTCTCCTCCCAACACCTACGCGTGTATCAACCCGATAGCAATGTCACGAACGGGTCGATGTCAAAGTTGTTTACGACGCCGTCGCCGTTCACGTCGCCGAGGATCCAGTCGCAGTGTGGATACGCCCGCGCATACGCGATCGAGTCGGTGAGGGCCAGAACGAACGGATCGATGTCGAAGTTGTTGATGGCGCCGTCGCAATTCAGGTCGCCCGGCGGCACGAAGAGCGTGGCCAGCTCGGCCGGCGTAACGAAGCGGATGTCCGCGCCGCCGCGCACGCGGGCCTGCACCGTGCCCATGAACTCCAAGAGGGCCTTGCCTTCGCCGATCATCGGGAGCCCGGCGACCGCCCGGTTGTAGTCGTGCCAGACACCGCCGGCGTGGACGACGGTCGCGAAGTAGTAGATGTGGCGGGAATGGGGGTCCGCCGCCCGCGCCGCCAGCGTGGCATCCAGTCGTGTGGCGGCCTCGGCGGAGGTCTCGCAGCGCGGGGTGTTGCCGCCGCATCGCTCCGTGAGCGAACCGTTCATGTCGATCTTCAGCACGCGGGTCCCGTCGCCATAGTCGGCCCGGTAGAGGTAGTAAGAGGAGCGTTGGTTGTTGATCCCGGCGGGTTCGTCTTCGACATGGCCGTCGTGGTCCTCATAGGCGACCCGATAACCAAGCCCGTAGGCTACGTGATCGATCCACCATTCTGCCTCGCGCACACCCATGTGGGGGGCCTCGAGCTTGTGCCCGCCGGTCAGGGTAAGCCCGTGGTTGACCTTGTGCCCTTGATAGCTGAGCCGTTCGGCGAATTCGTGGAGGTCCGTGAGCTTTCGCTGGATTCCCTGAGGAGTGTGCGGACTGTTGTACCAGCAGAAGGACTGACCAGAGTAGTAGATCGCATGGCCCTGGATGCCAAACTCCTCGCCCAGCGCCAGGTAGTTGTACGTCTCGAACAGCCGGCCGCCGTAAACCGGGTCCGCCTCGGTCTGCCAGAACTCGCCGGCCGGGCAGATAAACACCCGCGGCTGGCGTCCGACGCGGTCGGTATACGCGTCCAGGACCCGGCGAATCCGCGCGGTGCCGGCGATGTCCAGCGCGTACGAAGGTCCGGGGAAATCCGGGCCCGGCGGCGGCAGTTTGGCCTTCTGGTAAATCAGCGCCGCGCACAGCGGGTCACCTTCGCGAAAGCCATAGTCGCCCTCCACGTGATTGTTGATGAGCAGGTACACCGGCTCGGACGAACCCAGCCCCGCGCCGGACCCCGGACGGGCTGCGACGACTGCGAGCAGCAGAATCCACAACACCAGTGCTGCGTAATGCGGCGACATTCGCTTCATGTTCTGATCCTCACGGGCAACCGCCTTGGCTGAGACATTCCACGAACGGGTCGATGTCGAAGTTGTCCACCACGCCGTCGCCGTTGATATCGCCGAGGTCGCGTTCACAATCCGGGTAAGCCGCCTTGTACCCCGCCGGATCGGTTAGCGCGAGGACAAACGCATCGATGTCGAAGTTGTTGACGGCATCGTCGCAGTTCAGGTCACCGAGCAGCAGCTCGGCAATCACGACCGGGTCCGTGGCGACCGTGGCGCGAACCTTGCCGCCGGCGGCGTACAGGCTTCGCTGTTCAAGAATCTTCCCATAGCGGTCCGGGATCAAGTTCGTCAGGCGCAGGATGGGCGTGCCAACGCTGAAGGTGACATTACGCACGCCGACTTCGCTCCAAAGAAAGTACAGTCGCCGCGCTGCGCTGGCACGGCGATAGGCATACCCGTAGACCTGACCCTCGACGTACACCTCCGGCATCAGGCCCAGGCGCGTAGCGAGATGGGTATCGATGCGCGCGGCCAGCAGGCGGTAGGTCCAGTACGCGATGCGGGGCGTATTGAAGCGCGCCGGGTCTTCCCCGGGACCCTGGCCGTCCGTGACGAGCCCCATCGAGTTGAAGATGCTGCCGGCATTGCCGCCAAACTGGTACCACTCCATCAGATTATTCCAGAACAGCTTGTCGAGGCCGCTGTTGGAGTTGAAGACATAGCGTTTGACGAGGCTGCGGGCTTGGTCCTGTTCCGTCTGCGACGGCTGGCCGGTCGGCTGCCCCTGCCAGGTACCGTGCTCACAGCTCCAAATCTGCACATGCGAAAGACCCTTGGAATCCAGGAGCTGGCGATACTGGGCAATGGCCGGCATGCGCCAGGTCTGTGCGGCACCCCAGTGATGAACGTCGATGACGTCAAACGCCTGCTCGCTGGCCAGCGCGCCGATGACCTGCGTCAGCCACGGGTCCATGTGGCCGCCATCAGTTGGAGCGATGAGCACGAGCTTGGCCTGCGGGTCGGCGGCGCGGCTCGCCGCGCGCAGCAGCCGGACAAACTGCACGTAGTCGTCAACGGTGCGGCCTGAGCTTTGCCAGCCCATAATCTCGTTCCCGGCCTGCCAGTATTTCACCCACACGCCCGGCGCGGCGTCGTCGATGCCGTCGCCGTCGTAGCGCTCGACCGCGGCCCGCACGAAGGCCTGATACTCGTTGGGGTAACTGAGCGGGTTGCGAAGCTGTTGCTTGGGCGGCGGCGGCGGGATCGGACCGCCACCTTCGTGGAATACGCCAAGCCAGTGTACCTCGTTGCCTTCGCGGTAGACGCGCCGGATGAGCGGGTCGGTCAGCATCGGGTTATTCCAGACGTAGCCGCCGCCCAGTACCGGCTCGACGATGTCCCAGAGCAGTTGCAGGTTGCTGCGGGTCCAGTGGGCGCCCAGGTTGCGGAAGTGATCCTCGACCCAAGTCCAGTCTTGTTCGTTGTTGAACCCCATGCGGCTCTTGAAGTATCCGTACTCCGTCGCGGCGAACGCCCCGAAGAGGCCGAAGGCGGAATCCTCGTGCGCGGGTTGCGCGAGGCTCGCCGTCGGCGGCAGGAGGATCAGCGCGCCGGCGATTAGCCTTGCGGTCCTTTGTTCGTTTTGCATCTCTTCCGCTCTCCGTTGCCGCCACTCGCGCGGTGCGAGTCGGGCGCGACTACACTGGCCCTCACGGGCCGGTCAGGAGCTTAACGAACGGGTCGATGTCGAAGTTATCGACGACGCCGTCGCGGTTCACGTCAGCGGCGGCCCGGTGGTTGGGATCGGGGTCCTGACCGGTCAGGACCGCCACAAACGGGTCGATGTCGAAGTTGTTGAGATAACCGTCCAGGTTCACGTCGCCGTTCGGCAACGCGAGCCGCTTGGATAGCGGCAAGAGCAGCACACCGGTGACGGGGACCGCGACCTGGTTTGTCGCGACCGGCGGCGCCAGCCCGGTATGCGGGTTGGCAGCCACGATCGGGCCGGGGCCAAGCACCGACGACAGGTCCGCGACGATCGGGCTGGCCCCTGACGGATACGCGACGTACAGGTCATACGGACCGCCGATGCCTGGCGCGGCGATGACCTTATGGAGTCGCACGGACCCGACACTCACGCCGCTGTCGTACTGCCCGTCTACGAGGTAGCGTGCGACGGGTAGCAGATACGGGTAGAGCGCCCAATTGGTTTTGGTGTCCGGATAACTAAACGATACGCTGCCGGGATGCGCGGCTTCCCACGCCAGATACAGATCGCGCGACGTCCGCGCCGACGAGAACGCCAGCGCCTGCCGCCCGCTGACGGTCTGGTCCACGAAGTTCTGCTTGAGCCAGTCGAGCATGGGCTCGACGGCGGCCCGCGTCGGCTGGCCAGGCACGATGTCGCTGCCGTGCGCCCCCCAGCCGTAGTCCCAGACGCGGCCGGTCTTGGCCACGAACACGTCATCCAACCAGTTGAACAGGCAGAGCAGGAACCGCGTCTTCATCGCCGGCAGCCGCATATCCTGCTGAATCCCGAAGTGCACGTCGTTGCGTCCGAGCACCGGTCCGAATGGCGAGTCGATCACCGGCCCGTTGGGATCATGCGTCAGGAAGTGCGATCCGGACGGGCGGTACGGGTTCATCGGGTGGTGCTTGAAGTACGCGAAGAACTGCTCGTCCGGCCCCTGCTGGTGCATCGTGAAGCCGAACTGCCGCATCAGCTCAATACGCTGCGTGTCGTCGCTCGGCAGGTGGCTGCCGCGGATGTTGTTCAGCGCCCGCAGCTCCTTCGGGTCGTTGATGCCCAGGGCGGCGGTCAGGACCGCGTCGACGGCGCCGACGTGGTCGTTCCACATCTCGATGATGACCTGTAGCGGCGCGTTGGGCGGGAGATTCCGCCAGTCGTGCGTGCCGTACTTCTTCTCCAGGTGCGAGTGGGTCCCGATGCTGCCGCCGGCCGCGAGCCGCTTGAGCAGCGGCCAGCTCGCCGGGTCGGCCAGCGTGTACTCCATGTACTCGCCGACCGAGAGGAACGTCAGTTTGGCGCCGCGCGCGTCAGAGGCGTCCATGTACCACGTCGCGGCGTCGCGCCAGTTCTGATAAACCTGCGGACGCATTTGCAGGGGGATCGCGTTCATCGGATCCATGTGCAGGTCCATGATGATCTGGACGGGTGGCGACTCGTCGGCCGCCGCCATCGGCAGCCCAGCGAGCAAGAGCAGCGGCGCGTTTCGGAGCAGTGAGAGCCGGACTTTCATCGCTGGTATCCTCCTGGCCCGGGGCGTTGCCCGGCCGATCCGGTACGGGCGCGTTCCGCGTGCGCCGGTACCCCACATTCTAATCCAAAAGACGCCAGCTCCCGTCGTTTATTTGACAACGACGCGGGTCGTACCTGATAAACGCCGGCCGTACTCGACGATCCGGCGCGGATGCCGGCTTCGTGACGTAAGCAACGGCGCGGCACTGAAATTGCACAACCCGCGCGTCGGCGCGCAGCAGTGGAGCCATTCCGCACCCGCGAAAGGACGCCCCATGGAAGTCGTGCTCGATGGGAACTCGTTGTCGATTGACCAGGTCGCTGCGGTAGCCCGGCAAAACGCCCGCGTGCTAATGTCGGAGGGCGCGCGCCGTAAGGCCCAGCGGTCACGCGACTTACTGGAAAAGCTGGTTCGCGAGAACGTCGCCATCTACGGCGTAACGACCGGCATCGGCGAACTGGCCCGCGTCCGCATCTCGCCGGAGCAGAGCGCCGAGCTGTCGCGCCGGATCATCTACAGCCATTCCGCTGGGACCGGCGCCCCCTTGCCCGCGGACGTGGTCCGGGCCGCGATGCTGCTGCGGGCGAATGTGCTCGCCAACGGCTGCACCGGCGTGCGGGTGTCCCTGATCGACACAGTCCTCGAGATGATTAACCAGGGGGTCATCCCGCTGATCTACGAAAAAGGCTCCCTGGGCGTCAGCGGCGACTTGTCGCCCCTCGCGCAGTTCGCCGAGGTCGCGATCGGCGAGGGACACGCGTACTACCGCGGCGAGCTGCTGCCCGGCGGCGAGGCCATGCGGCGGGCGGGCGTCAAGCCGACGGACCTCACGTACAAGGAGGGGCTGGGCCTGATCAACGGCTCGCAGATGATGACCGCCGGTGCCGCCCTGCTCGTCTACGACGCCGAACGGGTCCTCAAGAACGCCATGATCGCGTCGGCGATGAGCCTGGACGCGCTGCGGGCGGTCGAAAAGGCGTTCGATCCAACCGTGCACCGCGCTCGTCCGCATCGTGGCCAGAACGCCATCGCGGCGAACCTCCGCCAGCTTTTCGCCGGCAGCCGGATCATGGCCGACAAGACCGGCAAGGTGCAGGACGGCTACAGCATGCGCTGTACGCCGCAGGCCCTGGGACCCTCGCTCGACACGGTCGAGTACGTGCGCAACGTCGTGAACATCGAGATGAACTCGGCGGCCGATAACCCGCTGTTCTTCCCGGATGAGGGGCAGTACTTCGCGGCGGGGAACTTCCACGGCCAGCCGGTCGGCATGGCCACCGACTTCCTGTGCATCGCTCTGGCCGAGGTGGCCGACCTGTCCGAGCGGCACACCAACCGGCTGCTCAACCCGGTGCTCTCGGGCCTGCCGGACTTCCTCGTCGAGGGCAAGGGCCTCAACTCCGGGCTCATGGTCGCACAGTACACCGCCGCGGCGCTGGTGTCGGAGAACAAGGTGTTCTCGCATCCGGCGTCCGTGGACTCGATCAGCGTGTCGGCGGACCAGGAGGATCACGTCAGCATGGGGCCGATCGCGGTGCGCAAGTGCGGCGAAATCCTCCGCAACGTGCAGACGGTGGTGGCAATCGAGATGATGTGCGCGGCGCAGGCGTTCGAGTTCTACCCCGGCAAGCGGCCGGGTAAGGGCACCGCGGTCGCGTATGACCTCATCCGCACGAAGGTCCCGGCGCTGAAGGACGATCGCGTCTTGCACCCGGACATCGAGGCGATCCGCCAGCTCGTGGTGTCGAGCGCAATTCTCGACGCGGTGGAGCACGAAGTCGGCCCACTGCTGCTGGCGCGGGACGTGGAGTTGCCGAAACCCGGCGTACCGTTTTGACCCGAAGCGTGAGCTTGGGTCCTTCGTCGCTTCATGCCTTCGTGCCTGCGTGCCTTTGTGCCTCGTTGCCCTGTTGCCTTGTAGCCTCGTTGCCTTTTCGCTTCGCCTTCGTGCCTTCGTGCCTCCGTGCCTTCGCGCCTCACGGCTTGGTCAGCAGCTCCACGAACGGGTCGATGTCGAAGTTATCAACGAACCCGTCACCGTTCACATCGGCCAGCCTCCACGCGCAGTCGGGGTAAAGGACGACGTACCGGCTCGGCACCGTCAGGGCGAGCACGAAGGGATCGATGTCGAAATTGTTGACCGCGCCGTCGCAGTTCAGGTCGCCCGCACGAATGAGTGGAGTCGTATCGACGATCACCCGGTCCAGGTCGCCCTGGAAGAACTCGCTGGGTCCGAACGAAGTCGCCCCGATGAACAGATTGCCCTGGTTTGGCCCAATCTGGGCGATGGTGGTATGCCACGATCCCTCGACGTTACCCGGCACGGATATACGGATACCGTCCACGAACACGTGCATCAGGTTGCCGCGCTGATTCCAGGATCCTGCGACCTCATATACGATGGCCGGGCGGAAGTCGAACGCCGCGATGATGTAGTTCTCCTGGCCTTGCTCACTGAAAATCGCGAATCGGAGGTGGTCCCGCTGAAGATCGAGGTCGTACCCAGAATACCGGTTGCCGCCGCCCAAATACCTCAGATTGCAGAGTACCCGCCCAAACTGCTCATCCACGGACGGGCGAATCAGCGCCCGCACAGTCAGCGATCCGGTGGGTTGCAGGAGCGCCGAGTGAGGTACCTGGGCATAGCCCTTCCCCGCCGTCCGCAACGCACCCGGTGAGCCATCCAGCCCCGGAATGCGAAGCGGGTCAAATGGGTCGGCCTCAGGGGCGCTCCCAAGGAAACCGTCCAGCTTGTGAGGGGAGCTATCGAGGATCGTCTGGCCGCCCGGCTCATCGAAGTCCCACCGCGCAATGATCTCTCCATGCGATGCGAGCGCCAGCTCGACGATCCTGGGAAGCGGATTGTGCTCATACCCGTCGTCGGGAAGGTCATTCCACTTGCCGGGGGCGACAGACTTGGGCCCGTACATCTCGGCGCACCATTCCAGGCCAGGGCCATTAGGTTCTCCAGGGGCCCAATTCGTGTAACCGACGGGTTCCCTGCTCGTCCAGACCCACTTGCCTTGGGGTTGGCCCACGTAGAAGCCAATCCACGCCCCCCAAACCTGATTGGGAGCGAACGGAATAATGTTCTCGAGGAGCCACTGGTTCTCAGCCGCGTCGTTGACTGGCGCAAGGTGCGCGCCGACCGAGACCGCCTGGGTCTCCCGCCTCGGTCCACTTCATCGGTGTCGTCATGCGGTAGTAGTGGCCCCTAAACTCGATCCAGGGGCTCAGCCATGCATCCGCCCACACTGCGCTGGTGATCAGCAAGGTCGCCGCGAGCCTTGGCGTGCGCCACACGGCCTTCGTTCTTCCCGTGTACGCTGGGCGCGAGGGGAAGAGTCCCGCGCTAGGAACCGCCCTGGGCGCGAGCCTGGCCGCAATAGTTCGATTCGTCGTCCACATTGTCTGCCCTCCATCTGTGTCCCCGTGACGTCCCCCGCTCGCGAGGGACAGCGCCCGGGAGCGGTGCATATTATACCATTGGGCGGTCGATCCGCCTGCCGCATTTTGTCATACTTTTTGAGGTTTTTCGCAACCGGCCACGGTCGGACGCCACGCAGCTACGAACGCCTGCGTTTGCGGACTGACGTTCGGCAGGGCAATCGGCCACAACCCACGGCGGGCAGGATGCCCACCCCACCCCAAGGATGGTTACCTGGCCCAGCGGCCGACGGGTCGTCGGCGGCCACCCGGTGGCCAGTCACTCACTTCGGCAGGAACTTCTTGGCCGCCTCGCACAGCTCTTTCACGTGTGCCACGCTGGCGGCGAGCATTTCCTTTTCGCGCGCGTCCAACTCCACCTCGATGACCTTCTCGACGCCCCGGCTGCCCAGGATGCACGGCACACCGACGAAAAAGCCGCCGATGCCGTATTCCTCGTCGCAATACGCCGCACAGGGCATGACCCGCTTTTTGTCCCGAAGGAGGGATTCGGCCATCGCGATGCTCGCGGCGGCGGGGGCGTAGTACGCACTGCCGGTCTTGAGCAGGTTGACGATCTCGGCCCCGCCGTTGCGGGTGCGGGTGATGATGTCAGCGAGCCGGCCCGGCGCGATGAGCTGCGTGACGGGAATGCCGGCCACGGTCGTGTACCGCGGCAGCGGGACCATGTCGTCGCCGTGGCCGCCCAGCAGCATGGCGCTCACGTCCTCGACGCTACAGCCAATCTCGGCGGCGATGAACGTGCGGTAGCGAGCCGTATCGAGCACGCCCGCCTGCCCCATTACGCGGTGGGTCGGGAAGCCGGAAATGCGGTGTGCCGTGTAGACCATCGCATCCAGCGGATTGGAGACGATGATCAGGATCGCCTGGGGGCTGGCGGCGACGGCCTGGGCGGTCACCTCGGCGACGATCTTCACGTTGGTCTCCAGCAACTGGTCGCGGCTCATGCCCGGCTTGCGCGGGATGCCGGAGGTGATGATCACGATGTCGCTGCCGGCGGACTCGTCATAGCCGTTGGAGCCGACGAGCTGGACGTCGTAGCCCTCGATCGGCGCGGCTTCCCACAGGTCGAGGGCTTTGCCCTGCGGCATGCCCTCGATGATGTCGACCAGAACGATGTCGCCGAGCTCTTTGGCGGCGGCCCAGTGGGCACACGTGGCGCCGACGTGTCCGGCGCCGATGATGGTGATCTTCGGTCGTTTCATGGGAGGTGTCACTCCGTTGCGAAAGCCCTGTTGGCCAGAGACTGCGCGGGTGCGGACCTTCGGGTCCGCCAGGGTGCGCAGGATACCCGGGTGGGGCGAAAGAGGCTACCGCACGGTTTCACGCGGTTGGCGCCGGTCGCGCCGTAAGGTCCGCCCCGTTCGGCGGGCCGCGCGGGCTGAAGCCCGCGGCTCGTCCACGCCACGTGGCGCGTCAGGCGCGCGCGAGGACGAGGCTCTCGCGCTCGACTTCGTAGATGCCCGTGTACACGTCGTCGAGGGTCTCTTCCCGCGCGAACTCGCACACCGAAAGGCCGGCCTCGCCCATCCGCCGCGCAAACGCGAGCACGACCGCCACGGCCTCGTCGTGGTCGCGGGCGACGACCTGGTAGCTGCGCTGAAAGCGCGTGAAGGGCCCGTGCCGGTCCGCCCCACGCTCGTACACCTCACACAGCCCGTCGCGGTAGTCGCCCTCCACGATCACGTTAAACCAATAGCCGTGCCCGAGGTATTCGCCCGTCAGCTCGCGGTAGGCTTCGCACAGTTCCACGGTACAGGCGTTGGCGGCATACGCGCGGGCGAGCAGCCGCTCGCAGCGGACGCGCAGCTTGTGTCGGGCAAAGAAGTCCATCGCCATCTCGAACGCGTACGCTTGCTCGACCGCATTGTCCGGGGCAAGTCCCCGCAGGGCCCGCAGGTAGACACGCAGGGCCGCCCGCACGTCACCCTGCTCCTCGAGGATGAACGCTTCCAGCAGCAGCGGGCGGCTGGAATGGGGATCGACCCGGCGCAGGTGGGCCAACTGCTCGCGCGCCAGAGGCGGATCGCCGGCCCGCACCGCCGTCACGCCCCAGTTCAAACGCAGCGCGGGCGAATCCGCGTCGAGTTGCGCCGCCCGGCCATACGCGGCGAACGCCTCGTCGTACTCCGCGTCGTCGCTGTGGAGAATGGCCAGGGAGATCCACTGTGCGGCGGCGTCCGGCAGGAGCGAGAGATAGCGCTTGAGCGTCGTCTTCGCCGCCGGCGCGTCACCGGCCTCGATGAGGGCGGCCGCTTTGCGCTCGAGCGCCCAGTCCAGATCGGCGCCGCGCTCCAGCGCCCGATCGTAGAGCCGCACGGCGGTGGCGTAGTCCCGCATCTTCTCGTACACGAGTGCGAGGTTGGCCAGGAGGGTCGCGTCGTCGGGGTCGAGCCGCAGAGCGGTCTCGAACGCGTCGCGGGCCGATTCGAGGTCGTTCGTGCCCGACAGGACGATGCCGAGGGTGCCCAACAGGCGCGGCGACTCGGGGAATTCCTCGAGCAGCGGTTCGAGCGTTTGCAGGGCCGCGTCGGACTGGCCCATCTCCGACAGGGCGTAAGCGCGGAGCGCGCCGTATTCGATCCGCGCGTCGCAGTCGAACAGTTGCCCGGCGACTTCGTCCAGGCAGCGCAATGTCTCGGCGGGCCGGCCCGCTTCGAGCAGGCGGCTGGCCCGGTCCAGAACGGAATCGACGTATTCCGGTTCCATGAATGATCTCGTATGTGTCGCGGGGCCGCCGCGCGACGACCCCACGAGTATCTTCTCGGTAGTATAAGCGATGCGGGCGTGCCGGTTGTCAAGCGCGGGGCGCGAATGGTCGCGGCGCGGTGGTTGCGTCCGGCGCCGGTAGGGCCGATCATGGCGACGCATGCCATCGCGAGAAGTCATCCCGGAACGCCGGAGCGCGGCGCGTTGCGCACGAACTGCGCGGCCGCCCACGCTGCTCGTCGCCGTGCTCGCGCTGCTGGCCACGGGCTGCGCGGACTGGAGCTACGCGCGGATCCGCCTGGGCATGACGCAGCGCGAGTGCGAGCGGACACTGCCCGAGGGCGTCGTGTGGCGCACGGAGCTGGGACTGTGCTGCCGGCGTGACGATTACTTCGGCCGCAGCGACGCCTTGGTGGTGCTGGTTTCTCACGACCAGCGTGTGGTCGGCCAGTTCCAGGCGACGCAGTTCTCGCCGCACCAACGCCTCGGACGCGACGTTGGCTACCGGCTGCGCGGCGAGCTGGATCCGAAAGCGGCGGGCCTTGAAGCGACCGGGCCACTCGACACGCTGCGGGCGGTCGCCGACGACCTGGCCGCTTACCGTGGGGCGCAGGCGGCGATGGAGACGCACGCGTTTGTGGCGGCCGGCTTGGTGCGGCTGCTGGAGCGCTGGCCAACGGGCACGACCACGGTTCCCCACGCGGCGCCGCTGGCGGACATGCTGGAGCGCGTGCCGGGCGGCGGCGTGGCGCGACTCAACGTGGACCCCGCCGGCACGTACACGCTCGAATACCGCCAGCGCAACCTCCCGTAGGCGGCAGGTCGCGTCGTCGTGTTGAGACGCGAGTTTCTTTCGCGGGCGGCGGAGCCGTTGCAGTTGCGGTTGCCTTTGAGCTGCGCGCGCAGTTTGGAGGGTTGTTGCTTCGGCATGGTTTGTGTGGCTCGATCGTCCCGCAGGGACGATGTGAGTGTAGCCCAGCACCTGAGTGCTGGGCACCGCAACGTGCTTGTCCTTCCCAGTCCCGTAGGGACGCCGTGAAAGTAGCCCAGCACGCCAGTGCTGGGCCGCGGTACGCCTCGACAATCCCCAGTCCCGTAGGGACGACTGAACCGTTCATCCGTCCCTCCGGGACTTTCCTGTCGATCTCCCGGCCTGCTGACCCAGCGTTCCACGCTGGGCTATTCTTGCGCCGTCCCTACGGGACTGTACGCAACCCGTGCCGGCCGTCCCGATGGAACGGCCCGCTGTTCCGGCACGGCCTCCCTCGCCGCGTCGGGTGCAGGCAGCATCGCTGCGGCGCCAACTCACCCAAACACGTAACGCTGGTCGAACTCGACTCCGTTTCGTCGTAGGAACG
>Ga0214473_10005232_pt1 | contig 15568 bp, 17 predicted proteins | sample RVTome_7_FD_203509 | JGI IMG/M metagenome (GOLD analysis project Ga0214473, IMG submission 203509) | Soil microbial communities from uranium-contaminated site in the Upper Colorado River Basin, Wyoming, United States - RVT98D197 | ecosystem: Environmental > Terrestrial > Soil > Contaminated >... | reverse complement strand
GCAGGAAGAAAGCCCGTTGAATGAGCGCCTGATGAACCTTCTCGACGAGCAGTATACGAAGATGCCCTTCTACGGGGTCGAGAAGATGACGGAATGGCTCAGAAGGCAGGGACTCTCACATAGGGACTCCTCCTCACATAGGGACACTTCCCATATTATTTCTAATTCAAGCCGCCGCTTCCTTTCCGTCAATAATGTTCATAAATCTACCGATATACTTCTCGCCGGTGTCTGACTCGCATCACCCTGATGACCTTCATCCTGTCGTTAATCTCATAGATGACTCTGTAATTTCCAATCCGAATTCGCCAGTCGTTTTCAGAACCGACGATTCTGCGACAACCGGACGGTCTCGGGTTTCCTGCCAGGGCCTTTATATCTCGGATGATTCGATGGAAATCCTCTGCCGGAAGCCTTCTCAGGTCGCGTTCTGCCGCTCGCTCAAGGAGGACCTCATGCACTCCGGGAATGCTCCTCCAAAAAATCCTCAAGCCTTCTGAATCGAAGCGGCTTTTTTCTCATCTCCCCCAGCATTTTCAAATCTTCGGTATCCTCTATGCGCTCCAACATCTCGCGGTATTCGCCGATATCGAGGATAACCCCTACCGGCTTGCCGTCCCGCAGAACAATCTCCGGAGCCTTTTTCTTAGCTTTGCCTCTTTTCATTCCTCACCTCCAGCCTGCCGGTTAAAGAACTTTAGCCCGCCTGCACTATACTAAGCCGCCGCCTCCTTTCCGTCAAGGTCTTTATACCCCTCCACAAGGCAAAAACAGGCTTCTTAAGGTGGATTAGTCCGGAGGGGTTTTTGGTGTATACTGTTATTAAAAGAGGGCAGGATGAGATTCCGACTTTTCATAATATTGTCGCTTTTTTTTCTTTCAGGCCGGGCCTTGGCCCAAGGGATAGAGGGCTACGGCGACCACTCCCTGTGGGTGCTCGTAAACGACATAAAGAGAGATTTTAAGCGCGAAACCGGCATACCCCTCCAACTCCTGCCCGAGCTTGCCGTAGGCGGAACAGGCTGTGCAAAGGGAATCCTTCATGCGGCCTCCGGAACCCCGGACAGGCACTTCGGCCTCGTCTGCTGCGGCCTCCGGGAAAACACCGTAAAAGAGTACGGCCTTGTGGTCTATCCCGTGGCAAAAGAGCCGCTTTCGATAATCGTAAACGCCAAAAACCCCGTAAAGGGCTTGACGCTAAAGCAGGTCAGGGATATGTTTTCCGGGAGACTCCTCAACTGGAAGGCCGCAGGCGGCAGGGACGAGCCCATAGTGGTCGTTACGAGGCTCCACTGCAAGGAGCATATCCCCAACTGGCTGATGATACTTTCGAGCCCTGCGAAGTTCAGGGCTAAGAGGGTGGATGTCGCATCGGAGTTTGCAATGGCAAAGACCGTGGCCGATTTCCCACAGGCCGTAGGGCACCTCGAGGTGACGAGCGTAAGGGAGTTTCCCGGGGGCATAAAGGTCATTCCGGTGGACGGCCGTCTGCCGACGAGCGAGAACCTCTCTAAGGGCCTTTATCCGCTTTCTACCACGCTTTCCGTCGTCACAAAGGGCGAGGCCGGGCCTCTGGTGATGCGGTTCATAGAATATCTGAGGAAAAGCCCGCGGGTAAAAAGGGCGATGAAAAAATACGGGATGCACCAGGTTGAATAAGCCCTCTTTAAGCAATCTCAAATACAGCCGGAAGGTGCTTCTGATAATCTCGGTAATATTCGTTTTGGCCGCGGCCTCGATATTTATCTCCTACAGGGCATCAAGAAACGGCCTTCTTGAGGGGCACAGGGAGCATCTCGATACCGCCTCGCGGCTTACGGAGGACCTCTTGGAACAGAAAGAGGCCGAGCTAAGAAGGCTCGTAGACCTCTTCCAGAACAACCGGCTCCTCATAGAGTATCTTTACATAGCCACGGTCCTGGGCGGCGGCAAAGAGCCCGTCCTTGAGATGCTGAGGCCCGTCTATATCTCCCAGAAGATAGACATCCTTGAGCTCTACGACATGAAAGGCAGGCCCGTGGGGGGCCTCGATACCGGCGGGGGCATCGGCCATGGCCGGGACGAGGGCGGGATGTACGAAGGGCCGGACCGTGAGACGGTCAGCGGCTTCCGGCAGAAGGGGCCTGCGGCGGTCATATCGAGTTCCGGCCCCCTTCTTTATGCAGGCAAGACCGCCGGCTATATCGCGGCGGGCAAGTACATGGACGGGGAGTTCCTCTCGGAATTGAGAAAGGTAGCCGGTGTCGAGCTTCTGTTTGTAAGGGGCGATGTCGTAGTGGCCTCGAGCCTTCATCCCGACCGTCTCCCCTATGCGCCGGAGAGGGGCTCGGTAAGGCTAAAGGGCGAGACTTATTCGGTCGGCGAGCTTAAGCTTCAGGGGCTTGACGGCACGGTGGTGGCCGCGCTCTCCGACAAGGCGCTGATGGGTTCTTTAAAACGGCTCAGGCTCACGCTCTTTGCCCTGCTTGGGGTCTCGCTTGCGCTTTCCCTCGGTTTTGCCGTCCTCTTTATAAAGGCCCTTGCCAGCCCCGTCAAGCAGATGGTCTCCGTGGTGGAGAAAGTGGGCAAGGGGGAGTTCGACCGGATGCTTGAGGTAAAAGGCAAAGACGAGATAGCGGTCCTCTCAAGCCGGTTCAACGAGATGCAAAGGCAATTGAACGCACAGAGGCAGGCCCTCGACAGGTATACGGCAGGCCTCGAATACGCGGTCGAAGAGCGCACAAAAGAGCTCGAAAGGGCCCAGCAACAGCTCCTTCAGGTCCAGAAGATGGAGAGCATGGGCACGCTCGCAGGCGGCATAGCGCACGACTTCAACAACCTGCTTTCCGCAATATTAGGCTATGCGAGCTTCGTCAAGGAGCAGATAGACGAATCCCACCCCCATTACCGGTACTGGGATATAGTGGAGCAGGCCGCCCTCAGGGGCACGGAGCTTACGGGCCATCTGCTTACATTTGCAAGAGGAAGGTTCGAGTTGGGGGCGAAGGAGCCGGTGGATGTAAGCGGGCTCCTCAGGGAGCTGATGGCCCTCCTTGGCCGGACATTCGACAAGTCGATCTCCATAGAGATGAAGCAGGCGGAGGAGGGCCTTTATATCATGGGGGACCAGAACGCCTTGTATCAGGCCCTCCTCAACATATGCGTGAATGCGAGGGATGCGATGCCCTCGGGCGGAAGGCTTATTATAGAGACCGCGGCCTTCGATGCCGCGGAGGACTTTGTCGTCGGGCATCTTCAGGCACGGCCGGGCAGGTATGTGCAGGTCAGCGTCTCGGACACCGGCGTGGGCATGGAGAAGGCAGTTGTGGAGAGGATATTCGAGCCTTTCTTCACGACCAAGGAACTCGGCAGGGGGACGGGCCTCGGCCTTTCCATAACATACAGCGTCATAAAGGCTCACGGAGGCTTCATAGATGTCTATAGCGCACCGGGCAAGGGCACCACATTCAAGCTCTACCTGCCTGCCTATGGGGAAAAAATAGCGGCCGCACCCGAAGAGGAGGCCGAAGTCCTCGATGCCGCTACGCCCGGCGCCATGCTCCTTGTCGTGGACGACGAAGAGCCGCTCAGGAACCTCTGCAAGGAAATGCTCGAGGCCGCAGGGTACAAGGTACTTACCGCAGAAAACGGGGCCGAGGCGCTGAAACTCTTTGAGCGGGAAAAAAGCAACATCGCACTTATAGTCCTGGACCTCATCATGCCGGTGATGAGCGGGCATGAGGTCTTCAGGCGGCTCAGGGCAATAGAGCCTCCGGTGAAGGTCCTGATATCATCGGGCTTCAGCAAAGAGGTCGGCGCCACGCTTGCCGGGGAAAAGGGCATCGCGGGTTTCGTTCAGAAGCCCTACAGGTCGCGCATCCTCCTTAAGGCGGTCAAGGACGCCCTCGCCCAAAATAAACTCAAGCCGCAAACCGGATAAGAGTGGTATAATCTTCGTATGCTGAAAAAGGCGTTTATCGCGGTCTTCCTTAGCCTCGGCCTTGCCGGCCTTCTTTACGGCGAGGGCAGGGATGTCATGGTTGCCACGCTGGACGGGGTGATAAACCCGGTTGCGGCCGAATTCCTCACTAAGAGCATAAAACGGGCAAACGAAAAGGGGGTCGAGGCAATAATCATAGAGCTCGACACGCCGGGCGGCCTTGACGCCTCGATGAGGACCATCGTCAAGGAGGTAGTGGGAAGCGGGGTCCCGGTGGTCGTCTTCGTTTCGCCTTCCGGCGCGCGGGCCGCATCCGCCGGCGCCTTCATAACCCTTGCGGCCCACATAGCGGCCATGGCCCCGCAGACGAACATAGGCGCGGCCCACCCTGTCGGGGTAGGCGAAAAAATGGACGAGACGATGGCCCAAAAGGCCACCAACGATGCGGCCGCATACATAAAGTCCCTTGCCGAAAAACGGGGCAGGAACTCCAAGTGGGCCGAGGACGCCGTAAGGAAGAGCGTTTCGGCTACCGAGCAGGAGGCCCTGAAATTAGGCGTCATAGACCTCGTTTCAAACGACCTGAATTCCCTGCTCCTGAAGCTCGACGGCAGGGTCGTGGAGACCGCAACGGGCAAGCGCACGCTCTTGACCGCCGGAGCCAATGTCGTAAGAGAGGAGGTGGGCCTCAGGCATAAGATACTGAACTTCATAAGCGACCCCAATGTGGCCTATATCCTCATGCTCCTTGGGTTTTACGGCCTGTTTTTTGAGCTTACCAACCCGGGGGCGCTATTCCCCGGCATCGTAGGAGGCATATGTCTCATCCTTGCCTTCTACGCATTTCAGACCCTGCCTGTAAATTATGCCGGACTATTGCTTATAGTCCTTGCAATCATACTTTTCGTCTTGGAGGTGAAGATAGTCTCCCACGGGGCGCTTGCAATCGGCGGGACGATAGCGATGGCGCTCGGCAGTGTAATGCTGTTTGAGGCGAAGGGGCCGTTTGTGAGGCTTTCCCTTAAGGTGATACTGCCTGCCGTAATTTTGACCGCGCTGTTTTTCACCATGACGCTCGGCCTTGCCTTCAAGGCCCTGAGGAGAAAGCCCACAACCGGAAGCGAGGGCCTCGTGGGGCTTGAAGGCGCGGCAAGGACGGACATCGGGCCGGAGGGCGGGCAGGTCCTCCTCCGGGGGGAGATATGGTCCGCATACTCGGATGAGCCGGTAGAAAAGGGCGGGAAGGTCCGCGTCGAATCCGTAACCGGCCTTAAGGTGAAGGTAAGGAAGTCTTGAGATTTCAAATTTCAAATTCAAAGAAGGAGGGTTAAGATGCCGGGTTTAGGGTCATCGTTTATGGGAATTCTCTTTGTGGTATTCCTCGTTGTGTATTTCATCTCCGCGGCCATAAAGATACTCAAGGAGTACGAAAGGGGCGTGGTCTTCAGGCTCGGGAGAATCATACCGCTTAAGGGGCCGGGCCTCGTCGTAATCTGGCCGATTATAGACAAGTTGGTGAGGGTGAGCCTGAGGACCGTAACGATGGATGTGCCTTCGCAGGATGTGATAACGAAGGACAATATCTCGGTGAAGGTCAATGCGGTGGTCTACTTCAGGCCCATAGAGCCGATTAAGGCTATTACCGAGGTGGAGGATTTCTATTATGCCACGAGCCAGATAGCGCAGACCACGCTTAGGAGCATCTTGGGGCAGAGCACCCTCGACGACCTGCTTTCAAAAAGGGAGGAGCTTAACGCCGAGCTCCAGAAGGTCATAGACTTCCAGACGGAGCCGTGGGGCATCAAGGTCAGCGTGGTGGAGGTAAAGAATGTAGACCTGCCTCCGGAGATGCTCAGGGCCATAGCAAAGCAGGCGGAGGCCGAACGGGAAAGACGGGCGAAGATAATCCACGCCGAGGGCGAGTTTCAGGCCGCGCAGAAACTTGCGGACGCCGCAAAAATCATCGCATCGGAGCCCGTGGCCCTTCAGCTCCGGTACCTCCAGACGCTCGTCGAGGTGGCCGCAGAGAAGAACTCAACGACGATATTCCCGATTCCGATAGACCTGATAAAACCGTTCATAGGCTTGATGGAGAAGATGGGGGCTCAGAAGTAGCGCAGGAGGCCGTGCCTCCTACCACTTGATAAGCGCGGAGGCCCATGTGAGGCCGCCGCCGAAGGCCTCAAGCAGGATATAGTCCCCGGCCCTGACCCGGCCCGTCCGCACCGCCTCGTCCAGCGCAATGGGGACGGAGGCCGCGGATGTGTTTCCGTAGCGGTCTATATTGACTAAGACTTTTTCCATCGGAAGGTCGAGCCTCTTTGCCGTGGCCTGTATTATCCGCAGGTTGGCCTGATGCGGTATGAGGAGCGAAATCTGCGAAGGCAGGAGCTTATTGGCGGCGAGCGTCCGCTCCACAAGCTCTTCGAGCGTCCTTACCGCTATCTTGAATGTCTCGTTGCCCTTCATCTTTATCAAGTGCAGTTTGTCCTTGACCGTTTCCTTGGATGCCGGGTTCCTCGAGCCGCCGCCGGGCACGCTCAAGAGGTCCCCAAGCCCGCCGTCCGAGTAAAGGTGCGTCGAGAGTATGCCCCGGTCTTCCTCGGTCGGCACAATGACGGCCGCACCCGCGCCGTCTCCGAACAGGACGCATGTCGACCTGTCCTGCCAGTCCGTAAAGCGAGATAGCACCTCCGCGCCGACAACCAGAATCGTCTTTGCGCTTCCCGCCCTTATCATCGCATCGGAAATGCCCAGGCCGTAGATGAACCCGCTACATGCGGCGTTTATGTCGAATGCGGCGGCGTTCTTCGCCCCGAGGGCGTTCTGGAGGACACAGGCCGTCGAGGGGAACGGCATATCGCCGGTAACCGAGGCGACTATTATGAAATCCAGATTCTTCGGTTTGACGCCCGCATCGTTGAGGGCCTTTTTTGCGGCCTCGCATGCGAGGTCCGATGCGGCCTGCGAAGGGGCGGCGATACGCCTTTGGCGGATTCCGGTCCTTTCGGTTATCCATTCGTCCGAGGTCTCGACCATCCCTTCGAGGTCGTGGTTTGTGAGGATGCGCTCCGGCGCATACGAGCCGGTTCCTGCTATCTTAGCCCGCAACAAAAGTGCTCTCCGCCGGATGGGTGGACTTAATCTCCTCGGAAATAGACTCGTTGACTTTTTTTCTGGCGAACTCCGCGGCCACCTTGATTGCGTTTTTAATGGCCCTATCCGAAGACCTGCCGTGGCATATGATGCAGGCGCCGTTTATTCCCAAGAGGGGCGCGCCCCCTGCCTCGGCATAGTCCGTCTGTCGTTTGAAGCTCCTGAAGACCGGCTTCATGAGGAGATATCCGAGTTTCCTTATGGGCGTGCCCGTGATTTCCCTTTTGAGCATCTTTATCGTAACCTCGGCGAGCCCCTCGGCGGTCTTGAGCATGACATTGCCGATGAAGCCGTCGCAGACGACGGCATCCACATTGCCTAAGAATATGTCCCTGCCCTCGACATTGCCGGCGAAGTTTATCTTTGCGGAGCTGAGCTTCTTGAAGGCCTCCTTTGTAAGCTCGTTTCCCTTCGACGCCTCTTGGCCGATTGAGAGGAGGCCTATCTTCGGCTGGGGCCTGTCGAGTATGAGCCGGCAGTAGGCGTCCGCCATGAGGGCGAACTGAAGGAGGTTTTCCGGCGCGCAGTCCACATTTGCGCCTGCATCTATGAGAACGAATTGTTTTTTGTATGTGGGCATTATTGCGGCTATGGCCGGCCTTTCGACCCCCGGGGACTTCCCGAGGATGAGGAGCGCCGTTGCCATCGTGATGCCGGAGTGGCCCGCGGAGACGACCGCATCGGCCCCGCCGTCCCTGTGGAGTTCCATCGCCCTTTTTATGGAGGAATCCTTCTTCCTTCTGAGGGCCGAAAACGGGTCGTCCATCACGATGAACTCGGAGGCGTGCTTCAGGGTTATGTTGCTTTCGGGATATTTCTTTTCCTGAAGCTCCCTTGTCAGGGCCGCCTCGTCTCCGACGAGGACCACCTCTATGTCCGGCCACTCGGCGACCGCCTCTATGGCGCCGTTTACCGTGGTGGCAGGGGCATAGTCGCCGCCCATCGCATCGAGCGCTATCCTTACTTTCCGGTTCAAGTCGTTTTTTCGACTACCGGGAGGACCTTCCGTCCGGCGTATGAGCCGCAGTTCGGGCAGACCCTGTGGGGCTCTCTGGGCTCCGCGCACTCCGGGCATGGGCTGATGTTCGGGGTTACGCCCTTCCAGTTCGCCCTCCGTTTGTCCCTTCTTGTCCGCGTATGACGGTGTGTGGGGTTAGCCATTTGCTTTTCTCCTTGTCGGTTCTTTAAGGGTCTCGGATATCGAGTCCGTTTTTGCCGCACAGCCGCACGGCCCTTCGTTGAGGTCCGCGCCGCATCTCGGGCAGAGGCCCAAGCATGTTTCTTTGCAGAGGGGCTTTAGCGGGACGCTCAGGAGCATCTGCTCCTCGACCATCCCTTCGATGTCGAGCTCGTCGCCGCTGTAAAAGCCGGTTTCAAGCTCATCGGCCTTAAGCTCGTGTTTCTCGCCCGGGCCGAGGTCTTCGGCAGGCTCGTAAACGAGGTCCACCGGGACATCGAGTTCCTGCGTGAAGTCCTTAAGGCACCGGGAGCATGTCATCACCTGCGCGGCCCTTATGGCGCCGCTTACAACCACCTCGGCGCCGACTTTCCTTATCTTCAGGCTGACCCTGGCAGGCGGCACGACCCTTACGGAATCCGAGCTCAGGGCCTCTTCCATCTCTACCTCAAGCCCCTCCTCCGGGATTTCCGAAACCGCAATCTTCATAAGACTTAATCTTAACGGGTATGGGCGTTTCCTGTCAAGAAAACCCTCGCTCTGCTATAATTAGACATTCAAGGAGGGCTGGATGAAACGGGTTCTTAGCGGGATGCAGGCCAGCGGGAGGCTCCACCTCGGAAACCTCGTAGGCGCGCTCCAAAACTGGGTCAAGCTTCAGGACGGCTACGAGTGTTTCTATTTCGTTGCGGACTGGCACGCCCTCACGACAGGCTATGCCGACCCCTCGGGCCTGAGGGACTCAACGGAGGACCTGCTCGTTAATTTCCTTGCCGCCGGGCTCGACCCGGAAAAATCCACGATATTCCTTCAGTCCCGTGTCCTTGAACATGCGGAGCTTCATCTTATCCTCGGCATGCTCACCCCGCTTGGATGGCTTGAGCGCGTCCCTACCTACAAGGAAAAACAGGAGGAGCTTAAGGACAGGGACCTCTCCACATACGGGTTCCTGGGCTACCCGGTCTTGCAGTCCGCGGACATCCTTATCCACAGGGCGGACTTCGTGCCCGTGGGCATAGACCAGTTCCCCCACCTCGAGATAACACGCGAGATAGCAAGGCGGTTCAACCACCTCTACGGAAAACGGATATTCCCGGAGCCCGAGGGCCTTCTTACGGAGTTCCCCAAAGTGCCCGGCACCGACGGAAGGAAGATGTCCAAGAGCTACGGAAACGCCATATACCTCAGCGACCCCCCGGGTGTCGTAGAGGGAAAATTAAAGACCATGATGACCGACCCGGCAAGGAAAAGAAGGACCGACAGGGGCGAGCCCGAGATGTCGCCCGTCTATCACCTCCATAAGATATTCTCAAGCGTGGAAGAGCAGGAATGGGCCGCCCACGGGTGCAGGACCGCCGAGATAGGCTGTCTTGACTGTAAAGGGGTGCTTATCAAGAATGTCTTTAAGGTGCTTGAGCCCATATGGGCGAAAAGACAAGAGCTTCTTAAAGACCCGGGGCTTCTTGCCGACATCATGGATGAGGGAAGCCGTAAGGCAAGGCAGGCCGCGGAAGAAACAATGCACCTTGTGAGACAGGCCGTGGGGCTTAAAGGCATTTAGGGCCTTTTGAGCATATCGTGTGCGCCTACCTTCCGTAGGACATAAAAGTTTCCCTCAAGCTCAAAAGTAAACCTGTAGTGGTAATCGATATACCCTTCCCAGATGCTTTTCGTTCCCCTTACCGGGTGCAGGTTCAGAGAGGGGTGTTTCGGGTTTTCAAGCAAGAGCATCAGTTGTTTGTCGGTCTTATCCTTTATAGCAGAAGGAAGCTTCTTATAGTCTTTCTTGAAGCCGTTGAGAATCCTCAGCTTCTTAGCCATTTAATGGCCTCTCCAGCCGCTTTGAAGTCTCTGAACTTACCCTTCTTTTTTTCCTCCTCGGCCTCCTTTTCTCCTTTCTGCCACTCATCGGACCAGAAATATGCCTGTGCCCTGTCGATAATCACGACCGGCTTTGCAACCAGAGCGCCGTCTTTCTCTTCCACATCGAGGGTATCGCCTATTTGAACCTTAAGCCTTTTCCTCACATCTCCGGGGATGACTATTTGGTATTTGCCTTTGACTTTAACCAGCGGCATAGTTGTTTTCTCCTTGTTGGAAAGTTTAACAGTATAACTATACTAACAAAGCCGTCAGGGGTTGTCAATCTCAAATCCCCCATCTCCAGAGGGAAATCACGATAAGCGCTAAAAATACGAGCGCAAGGTTCATATAGGCGATGAAGTAAAACGCCTTCTGCTCCGGCCTCAAAGCGGGCTTCATGGCCGAGTCGTATGCGCCAAGGACAGGCAGGCCGTCTAATTTCTCTTCCCCGTGGGGGGCCTTTCCGAGGGCGTCGGTCAGGTCCTCTCCGGCCCGGTGCTTGATATGCATGCCCCCCTTCCAGAGTTTAAGCCCCGTGACATCGTAGGCCTTGCCCTGAAACGCTACATATGCGGGCCTGCCTTCTTTGCCGTCATAGCCCGAAAGCGTAAGCGGGTCGAATACCGAAGGGACCTCTTTTCCGGGCCGCACTGCGGCCCGCCTAAGCTTAGGCCCTACAAAGGACACGATAAACAGGGCGGATGAGACCATTATGAAGTAAATGACGATTTTAATCGAAAGAAGGGCGCCCCATCTGCTTTCCCATAGCACATCGAGGCTTCTTATCCGGGACACCGTAAGGAGGACGCCTGTTACGCCCACAAGCGCCATCGAGACAAGCCCCAAGACCATCTCCCCATGCGGAAGCCCCTTTGCGGCATAGGCCGGCCTTAAAAGTATGTGCACATAGAGGATTGTCCCAAACCACATGAATGCGGCCACAATATGTAGAAGTCCGATAAAAAGCCTTACGGGTTTTCTTATCGGGCCTAAGACCCTGAAGCCGCCTTCCGGGGGCCACTTGTAGCCGGATGCCGCATACTCAAGCCCGGTCTCCGTAAGTGTGCCTCCGTCCAATGAGGCATGACAGGTCTTACAGCCCTGCCCGCTCCTTTCGGAATACTCCGGAAGCGCCCATGCGGCAGGCACGGCCTGCCACGGAAAGGGGCTACGAGCCCCGGCGATGAGGCACAGGACTATCAGCAATATCGCAGGGGCTCGCAGCCCCGCCCTGAGAATATTCATATCGAGATTATAGCAGAGTGGGCGGGGGGGAAATAATTGAGTTATAATACTCTATCTTGGGCAAGGTCATAGCCATAGCCAACCAAAAGGGCGGGGTTGGAAAGACCACCACGGCCGTTAACCTCGCCGCCTCGGTCGCCCTTGCGGATGTGGATGTCCTCCTGATAGACTCCGACCCGCAAGGCAACGCAACCACCGGGGTTGACGGGGGCTACGGTGGCACGGCCACTCCGCCTATAGGCCTTCGGCAAGGGGTTGCGAACCCCGGCGTAGACAGTCGCGAAGGCTTGACCCTTTATGATGTCTATGCGGAAAGGGCGGCCATGGAAGAGGTCGTAAGAAAGACCCCGGTAGAGCGCCTGAGCCTCGTGCCTTCAAGCATAGACCTCTTGGGCGTGGAGATAGAGCTTGTGGACAGGGAAGGCAGGGAGGGCATCCTCAAGGAAAAACTCCGGCCCCTAAGGGAGAGGTTCAGGTATATTTTCATAGACTGCCCGCCTTCGCTTGGGCTTCTTACGCTTAACGCCCTGACTGCGGCGGACTCCATCTTAGTGCCTGTCCAGTGCGAATACTACAGCCTCGAGGGGCTGGGGCTTCTCACAAAGACCCTGAGCCTCGTAAGAAGCTCGTTCAACCCCGGGCTTGATATCGAGGGCCTCCTCCTTACGATGTATGACGGAAGAAACACGCTTTCCAGACAGGTCGAAGAAAACATAAGGAGGCATTTCGGCGGGAAGGTCTACAATACCGTGATTCCGCGGAATGTCGCGCTCGCCGAGGCCCCAAGCCACGGAAAGCCCGCGCTTCTTTACGATGCGCGCTCAAGGGGCGCGCAGAGCTATCTCAGTCTTGCAAAGGAGATGCTGAATGAAAACGGCGCTCGGACGGGGCCTTGAGGCCCTCATCCCCAAAAGGCATCAGGAGATAATAGAGCTCGACATAGACCGGATAATGCCCGGCGCGCTCCAGCCCAGAAGGCACTTCTCCGAGGAATCCCTCAAGGAGCTTGCGGCCTCCATAAAGGAAAAGGGCGTGCTTCAGCCCGTGCTCGTCCATAGCGACGGAAAAGGCGGCTTTACGCTCGTAGCCGGGGAGCGGAGGCTCAGGGCGTCGAGGCTTGCAGGCAAAAAGACCATACCCGCGGTTGTGAGAGACACATCGAACGAGGACTCCCTCGAAGTGGCGCTCATAGAGAATATCCAGCGCGAAGACCTGAGCCCCATCGAGACCGCGCAGGCCTTCCAGAGGCTCACAAAGGACTTCAACCTCACGCAGGAGGAGCTTTCGGAAAAAGTCGGCAAGGAAAGGGCCACGGTCGCCAACTACATGAGACTCCTTAAGCTACCGGATGAGATAAAAACGCTCGTTGACGAGGGCAAGCTCTCGATGGGCCATGCCCGGGCGCTCCTTTCCATCGAAGGCAGGCAGGCGCAGGTCGAGGCGGGAAGGGCAATAATCAAAAGGGGCCTGAGCGTAAGGGAGGCCGAGGCCATCGTAAAGAGGCTCGCCTCAAGGCCCACCTTGAAACCCCGGAAGAAAGACCCGCAGATAGCCTCCCTCCAAGACAGGCTCATCAAGAGCCTCGGCACAAAGGTCAGGCTCAGGCATTCCGGCAAGCGGGGCAGGATAGAGATAGAATACTACAGCCTCGAAGAGCTCGACCGGCTCCTCGATATCTTGATACGGTAAGGCGATATCTCTGCTATAATTTTTATTGAATGCCATGAGGGTAATGACGGTTGATTCCGTATAAAGACGAAAACCCCACCGAGACCACGCCGTATGTGACAATCGGGCTAATAGCCCTGAATGTGGGGATATTCATCTGGGAGCTTTTTTCTCCTCTGGGGATGGAGGCCATCGTGCGGGACTTCGGGGCCGTACCCAAAAACCTCATCACACTTAGCGGCGCCCAGCCCATATCGCCCGTCGGGACGCTCTTTACATCCATGTTCCTTCATGCCGGGTTTTTCCATGTCGGCGGCAATATGCTTTATCTATGGATATTCGGAAACAACATAGAAGACAGGCTCGGACATTTGAGGTTCATCGTCTTTTATCTCCTTGCCGGGGTCTTTGCCGCATACGGGCACTCCATAACCGCGCCGGACTCCAAGATACCGATGGTGGGGGCAAGCGGCGCGGTCTCTTCGGTCTTGGGCGCATATCTTCTGCTTTTCCCGCGTGCCCGCATCTATACGATAATATTTTTCGGCTTCTTCTACCAGATAGTGAAGGTTCCGGCCTTGATAGTTATCGGGTTTTGGGCTATTATACAGGTCGTCAGCGGGCTCCTTTCAAGCGGAAAGTTCGGCGATGGAGGTGTTGCATGGTTTGCCCACATAGTGGGGTTTGTGTTCGGACTGTTAGGCGTGAAGATATTCATGTTGGGGAAAAGGCAAAGATATGGTAGTTGAATGCCCGAAGTGCAAGAGCCGGCTTAAGGTAGCCGATGAAAAGATAGCGCCCGGAGGCTCGAAGTTCAGGTGCCCGAAGTGCGCAGGCGTGCTTACGGTAAGGCGGCCCGGGGCGCCTGCCGAAAAACCCGCAAAGGCGCTCGATAAGGGAAAGGTAATTGCGGCCCACGGAGACCCGGAAGTCCTTAACAGGCTCAAATCCGCGCTGAAGGCCACGGGCGCGGAGGTGCTTAGCTCCGCAGACGGGGTGGACATGATAATAAAGACCCTAAGAGAGCTCCCGCATCTTGCCGTGGTGGATGTGGCCCTTCCCAAAATCTACGGGTTTGAGGTCTGCAAGCGCCTGAGGGCAAGGCCGGAGACCAAAGAGATGAAGATGATACTCATAAGCTCGGTCTATGACAAAAAGAGATACAGAAGGGAGCCGGTCTCGCTGTACGGCGCCGACGCATATGTGGATGAGCATGCGATAGAAGACGAGCTCCTGAAAAAGATAGAGTCCATTATGGAGACCGGAGGGGTTCAAGCCCCTGCTCCTTCGCAAGCCGCAAGGCCTCTGCCTGCGCCCGGGCCACAGCCTTCTGCGGCTCCTCAGGCCCTGCCTACCGGCGGGCAGGCCGCACCCGGCCCAATACCCCCTGTCGTGGGGGCCGCGCCCCCGATTTCGGAGCGGGCCGTGCCCGCCGCAGGGGATGCGACGGTCGAAAGGGCAAGGAGGTTCGTAAGGGCGATGCTCTCGGACCTCTATCTCTACAGCGCCCCGAAGGTCGAATCTTCCATAAAAAGCAATACCTTCCGGGAGGCGTTCGCTCAGGAACTCAAAGAAGGGTTGAAAATCTACGAAAGCAGAATCATCCCGGAAGTAAGAAGCAAAGGTGACTTCTTCAACGAAGGCATCGAGGATTTCATAAGGACAAGGAAAAAGTCCTTTGGCCTTTAATTTCTTTAAAAAAACCAAGGAATAAGCTAAAATCGCCTGAAAACGGCTAAAATCGCCTGATTTTCCCTATTTATGACCCTTGCCTTCAAAAATAGAAACTTGTATAATCATTAGCACTCACTTCCTGTGAGTGCTAACAAACTTTTAAGTATGGAAAGGAGTGTATTTTATGAAGGTAAAGCCTTTGAAGGACAAGGTCTTTGTCAGGTACGCAGAGGAGGAGGAAAGGACGGCCGGCGGCATATATGTGCCTGAGACGGCAAAGGAAAAGCCCCAGAAGGGGACGGTGGAGGCCGTAGGCTCGGAGGTCAAGGAGGTAAAGGTCGGCAACACCATACTCTTTGACAAGTACTCGGGCTCCAAGATAAAGGCAAACGACTTGGAGTATCTCATCATCAAGGAAGAAGACATCCTTGGGATAGTCGAAGGATAGGAGGAAGGGAAAAATGGCAAAACAGCTTCTTTTTGGCGAGGCCGCAAGGACGGCCATACTAAGGGGGGTGACAATCCTCACGGATGCCGTGAAGGCGACGCTCGGCCCCAAGGGCAGGAACGCCATCCTCGATAAGAAGTACGGCCCGCCCACCATCACAAAAGACGGCGTGACCGTTGCAAAGGAAATAGACCTCAAGGAGCCGTGGGACAACGTGGGCGCACAGCTCGTAAAGGAGGTCGCATCGAAGACCTCGGATGCGGCCGGAGACGGCACGACTACCGCCACCGTCCTTGCCTATGCCATCTATAAAGAGGGCGTGAAGAATGTCGTGGCAGGCGCAAACCCCATGGACATAAAGCGGGGCATCGAAAAGGCGGTCGAGGTCGTCGTCGGGGAACTCAAAAAACTCTCTAAG